>OJFP01000245.1_pt1 | contig 42730 bp, 22 predicted proteins | sample 1594141 | NCBI WGS metagenome assembly OJFP01 (sample SAMN05416843, study PRJEB24817) | seawater metagenome | isolation source: Sea water | place: Canada:Atlantic | collected 2013-07 | reverse complement strand
GCTCCTTAAATTATTTTTAAAAAAATATCTTTTGTTGCATATGTTTATAGATTACTTTTTAAATCTAACATAGTGTATTCCGGGAACAAACTTCTTCTTGCCTTTTTTGAAATATGTGAAATCTGGTTTTATATCTTTACCTGGCTCAAAAGAATTATTCCACAATCTATTTTTATCGATCTTCATTGTACCAATACTCACGTATTCACCAGCTTTTATTTCTAATACATCAAATATTTCACCCCCTGTGAGTCCCTCTTTAGTTCCAGAAGCTATAGCAAACCCATCTCTAAGTGGAAATAGCGGTTTAAATACATCATTATCCTTCTGAAGTTCAAAAAGTACCTGATTCATACTTTTAATAGTAGAAGTATCATACACATCTTCCTGATTTATTTCTGTTTCTTTTTTATCGGATATTGCAAGAAGTGTCATTGCTTTGTCGTTACTCAAAAATTTTAAATTAAAGTTAATTTTATCAAATTTTTCAAAATTAATTTTTGTAAAACCGTCTACAAGATCAAATGTAGACGTTAGATCCTCTAAATTTGCCTGACTCCATTCTAATTGATACAACCAAGCATCTGCTATAACAGAATATCCATCTTTCATAGTTAAATACAAAGCTTCAGCAGACCCTACCGCTAGCTCTTTTAATATTCCCTCTTTCATCTTCTTAATTTTTGAAAGCGCTAATTTTCTTACAGCTTCTGCTAATACTTCATTTTTAATATATTTTAATTTAGTGAAAACCACGAAAGTATTGGAAATAAGTCTATTTGTAACATCCGTTTCTAAATCTTGAGCGGTGTTTAAAGCTGCAGATTTTGCTGTCTCATTCTCAATGGTTTTCATTGTGATATAACTAGTATTAAATAGCCCATCATCTTTAATATTGAACCATTTTTTAACTAATTTATGAGCTATTTTTTTTTCGGATATAAATTTATCAAGCTTTAATTTAACTAAAGCCGGATCAGTTCTTAAATCTATAAATCCTGATGTTTTTTCATTGAGCGAGTTTTCTAATCCCTCAAAAAGACCAGACCTCTTCATGTTATTTGCAACCAATTCTTTTTCAGTTAATTTCCAATTGTCTAAAGTTACTTTGTTTACATCAATAGAATGATTATTATAATTCTCAGGAAAGTGAAAATTATAAAATTTTTGATAAGACTTTAGTACGTAATCTCCATTCTCAAACTCAAAGTCATCAATTAGGTGAAGATGAATAGAACTTCTTATATAATCATTTGTGTTTTGAGCTAATACAAAATAAGGTATTAACAAAAAAAATAAATATTTTTTCATTTTTAAAATTTTTTAAACTAAACGTAATTTAAAAAAATAAATTAAGAGTTATTTTAAAACTTTAGACATCTATTGTTAAGAGATTCATAGAGAGTTATTAAATTCCAATAAATCCTCGCCAAAATAGTTCGACTTTGCTCCCTTTGGCTCCTTGAATTATTTTTTATTAAATTTAGCATATAAAAAATGAATTAAAAAAATCTTAATGAAAAACTTATTACTATATCTACTCTTATTGCTAACATCGTTATCGTTTGGGCAAAATATTCAATCTTCCACTCGAAAATTTATTGATGGTACCCAGTTTACAAGAATTAATAAAGATTGGACAACAATAGCTGAATTTAAATCAGGTATAGGTGAAACTGTTGAGTTTTACCCCATTGAAGTTATAGATTTAAAAAACGGGAAAAAAACGGAAGCACTTCAACTAGATATGAAAATAAAAAATCCTGATGTTTTTAAAACAGCATGGATTGGTATCGAAGAAATCAATGAATTTATTTATTTTATTGAAAAAAATGTAATTCCAAATTTAGATTTAAAATTTAAGGATAAATCCTCTAAATTTATCTTTAAAGCAAATGAAATGACTCTCACTTATTATATTTATGAGAAGAAACGGAGGTTAACTATTAAGTTGAACGTTTATGATGATAGTGAATTTAATAATTACACATTCTGGACTGAAACACAAGTTAGCAAAATTCCTAGATTATTAGAAGTATTAAAAATTATCAAATAAATAGTTTTACGACTCTAAAATAAATTTTAAGCATTTGAAGCAATGAAAATCAACTATTTATTTTTTCTATTATTACCTTTTATAACTTTTGGACAAGAAGTTAAATACCGTTTATTAGATTCTAACCTCGATGTAATTAAAGTAAAAAATAGGTATAAACTTTCTTCAAAAGAAAGAAAGAATGTTTATCACTATGCAGAATACGTGTTTGAAAATCAATCTCTTATCAAGATAAAATATTACTATGCAAAAGGCAAGTATCCAACCTACAATAAAACTAATTGGTCAGAAATAGTAAATAAAAAGGGATCCATCTCATTTTCAAACATTAACAAAGCAGTGGGTATACTCAGATCTTATGTAGATTTAAAAGCTGTTAAAGTAAATCTTGACACCATTTTAAATAGTAACGATCTTTTAAAATATTTCAAGTCTATTGAAAAATTTTATCCAAATGGTAAAAAAATGTTTGATTTGAATTTTGATAATGGCAAAAAAGAGGGAAGTCAGATTGTTTTTAATAATTTAGGTGAGATAATATATAATATTTCTTGGCAAGAAGATATAGTTTCAAAGCGTATTAATTATATTAAAGATTCGTACGGAGTATTTGAGCCAAACGATAAAAATTGGAAGAGTTATTCAGTAACCCAATATGATAAAAGAACCGACAGAAAAAAAGCAAAATGGTATTATAATAATGGTAAGGAAATTATCAATAAGAGAGAGGTTTACTCAATTTTAGGTAGACAAATTTATTCTGAAGTAGATAATATAAATGAAATTTCTTTAAAACAATACTTTAAGAAGAATAATACTCCTATTGTAGAAGGTGTTTATACCGTGAAAAACACCAGTGCTAATCTGAACTATAAAATAGCTTTACTAGAGGGTGGTGACGATAAATTTTATGGCTACCAACTTGGTGGTTTTATGTATAATGTAGAAAACTGGAAAAAAGGAGAAATAAGAACCATATTTGAAAAAACATTAGTTCCTAATTATTACAATATAACTTGGTTAAATGATTATAAGAAACAAGAGATTAGTCAAATTATTGAATTGAAAAGTGGAGCTATTGCTAGTTTTGGAAAATATACCATGATAAAGTTATATCCTGGATTAAATTCAATAAACAAAGTAAAGCCTAAGAGTGATAACAACTGGGCAGGAAATGGCTCTGGAATTATCATTTCAAAATCTGGACATATTATTACTAATCATCACGTGATTAAAGATGCAGAAAAAATCGAGGTTGAATTTATGTTAGATAATGAATTACAGAAATTAAATGCAGAAGTTATTCAAATAGATAAGACAAATGATTTAGCAGTTCTTAAAATATTTGATAGAAATTTTGATGGGGTAAATGAACCTCCTTATAATTTTAAATTTAGAAGCAGTGATGTAGGAACAAAAGTTTATGCTTTTGGTTATCCAATGGCTTTATCTATTATGGGTAAAGAAATTAAAGTTACTGATGGTATGATTAGTTCTAAATCTGGATTTGATGGTAACATTACAACCTATCAAATTACAGCTCCAATTCAAGGAGGAAATAGTGGGGGTCCATTGTTTGATGAACAAGCGAATTTAATAGGTATTAATTCATCTGGTTTAAAAAAAGATATCGCTGATAATGTAGCTTATTCTATTAAAACAAGTTATGTTTCAAATCTTTTAGATGTTCTTCCTAAAAGTATCGAATTACCCTCTAGTACTAAACTTAAATCTTTACCTCTTACAAAACAAATTAAAGAAATATCAAAATATGTTGTTTTAATTAAAGTAAAGTAATTCATCAATAGAAAAAATAGAATTTAGATTTAGTTAGCGTTTTTAATTTGTGCAACAATTCCATCCCAGCCCAAAACACTTCAATTTCTCTCCTCTTCTACTCCTTGAATTATTTTTTTCTTAAAATAAAAAAACCCACATAATAATTATGTGAGTTTATCTTTATTGATTGATGCATCGTCTATTTGGGTGCTTGATAATCATAATACCCTTCTACAGGTATCATTAAATGATCATATCCAGTCCCTTTAAACATTACATATGGTGCTCCAGAATTAAAGTTTGTAGTTTGACCATCTAGAGATGCAGGATCTTTAGGGAATAACATTAAATGTGCTCCAGATTCAATCCATTCTCCTTCCACAGCATCTTCTTTGTTAAATACAAGATGTTTTGTGTTGTCTTCTCCCATATCTCCGTGTAACATCCATGCCCATCCATCTGCATCCATTTTTGGTGTTTTTCCACCCATGTAAGCCATTGCCCATTGCATAGCTGGACCATCTCCAACCATAGGCATTGCTTCGTGAGCATCTTTCCAACCATTTTCTGGATCAGACATACCTCTAGGATTTGCAGCCATTGCTGTCCATCCGTTAGTTCCTTCTCTAAGTATTGTACCGTCCATTGCCATTACTGAGCAGTTAGCTGCAATAAATGATGGAGCTGCGGTACTGTATGCCCAAACTCTCCATTCTATAGATGTGTGAGGACCTGCTGGCTCAGCTGATAATTCAACTGTTGGCTCAGCTGTTGGTTCAACTGTTTGTTGACAAGCTGTGACTAATATTAAAGCCATTAATAGAAATAAATTTTTCATATTTTAATAATTTAGTTAGTTAGATTACTTGTAAATATATATTAATTTTAAATAACTAAATCGTGGTGTCTGCAAAATTATAGCTTTAAATAATTTAGCACTGCTCCCCAATTTTTGAAGTTTTCTGATCCAAAATGCAACCACTCCCCATTAAACTCGAATGCTCCGCAAAATAGTCTGACATCACTCCCCTCTACTCCACTTTTTATTACCAAGAATAATTTTTATTCTTGGAAAGAATTTTTTTATTAAATTTAATTAATATTAAATATTAGAAACTTAATAGATTAATTATAGTTTTCTATATTTAAATATAAGATCTATATGATTCAAAAAATAAATTTATTAGGGATAGTCTTATTACTATTAACTTTCAATTCCTGTAATAAAGGTGATGATTCTAGTCTTTCTCCACAAAGCACTTCAATAAATAAAATACTAGCTTTAGGAGCATCAAGAGTTGAAGGGGCTAGGCCTGAATTTGAAAGTTATAGATACGAACTCTGGAAAAGCTTAAAAGAAAATAATTGGATTTTTGATTTTATCGGAACTCAAACTGACGAATCTTCTTATCCAACATTTAATAATATGTATTTTGATGAAGACCATGAAGGTAGAGGTGGTTGGACATCTGGTGAAATACTAAATGGCCTTGGTGATTGGCTAAATCAAACAGGCTCTGCTGATATTGTTTTACTAAGTTCGCCTGGGGGTAATGATGCGCTTCAAGGATTACCGTATTCACAAGCAGTGTCTAATATCAACAACATAATTGATATTCTTCAAGCCGACAATCCCAGTGTCAAAATTATACTTGAGCAAATGGCTCCCGGTAGAAGTGATATAATGACTTCAGAACTGACAGAATTTTTTACACAAATGCAGCAAGAGGTTATACATATTGCAGTAAATAAAACAACAACCAGCTCAACTGTAATAGCTGTGGATATGTTTACAGGATTTAATGATGATTTGCTAGCTGATGATGTACATTACAATGAAGCAGGTGCTGAATTTATTGCCAATAGATATTACACTATTCTTATAAATGTTTTGGAATAAAAAAAGAGATTACTCTTAATCCAATAATTTACTGAGTGAGATCAAATCCTCTCCAAAATAGTTGAATTTCACTCCCTTTAGGCTCCACGATTAAAAACTTCATCATATTAATTTTCAATAAGTTGAGGTTTTTTAGTATTTAAATATGTACGATTATTTTACGACCAAGCTTAATAAAAAAACCAAGGGTATAATCTACCTTAATGACCGCAAAAGAACTCGGCCTAGTTAATACTCAGACAATAGGTCTTCTGTTAGACCTCAGCTCCTAAAACAAGTTTTTCATTCAGCAATGTTGAGTGATTCTCCACAAACTCTTCTAGTACTTTAAAAAAGTTTAAAATATCTTGTTTAGAATTGTTTGCGTTAATGGTTACCAATCTTACAAAGGTATCCTCATTAAAAGAACCAAAGCCTACAACCGTGATTTGATGCTCATAAAGAGTGGTACACAGTAACATAGGGTCGATATTTTTATAGTTAAAACAAATGGATATGGAATCGTCAAAACTGTACAAAGTATAATCTTTATGAGTTGAGACATAGTCACGAGCTACAGTAGCCAATTCAAATTGCTGGTCTATGATTTTTTCTAAGCCTTCTGCTCCAACTGATTTCCAAAGCGTCCAAAATTTTAAGGCATCATTTCTTCTTCCGCACTGAAAAGAAGTTTTACCTAAGTTAAAATCATCTCCATCAGTTTGATATAAATAATCTGCTTCATTACTAAAAGATTCGTGCATTTGCTTTTTGTCATTCACTAAAATAATAGAACAAGTTAATGGTGTTCCTAACATTTTATGTGCATTATAACTGAAAGAATCTGATCTTTCTACACCTTTAATTAGATGTTTATATTTATCACTAAAAATTACACTTCCACAATATGCGCCATCAACGTGCAACCAAATATTATATTTTTCGGTGATAACTGCAATTTCATCAATTGGATCAAAAGCGCCTAAAACAGTTGTTCCTGCTGTTGCATTTACAAATGTTGGAATTCCACCATTTTTAATATCTTCTTTAATCTGAGCTTCTAATTCAGCAGAAACCATTCTTCCTTCTAAATCTGCTTTTATATAACGAATGTTATTTCTTCCAATTCCGGCAAAACTTGCATTCTTAGCATTCGAATAATGAGATTCTTTAGATGTGTAAATGATTAATGGTTTTGACATTCCATTATGTCTACAATTAGAATCTTTTGCATCACGAGCCATAATTAATGCCACATAATTACTCATAGAACCGCCCGTAGGAAATGTACCGTTACTGTTAGAACCGTAACCAACTAAATTGCAAGATTGTCTAATAATTTCTTGTTCAATACCCACTTGCGGACCTGCAACTTTGTATGTATACATACTATTATTCAACAATACAGCTAATAAATCTCCTAAAATTGCTTTTCCTTGTCGTCCTCCAAAAAGTTGATTGAAAAATAAATTTGTGGCCGTTTTTGGAGTAGAAATTATTACATTTTTCAAGACTGATTTAAACTCATCATCAATCATCCCAGATTGATTTAAAGACAAATCTATAGTTTCATATAATTTATCTGAATCAATTCTTTCTGCTACCGGATTTTTTACTTCTTCATTAATTAAAACTTCAACTAGCTCATTAAATAAATTAATATCATTATATATGTTGGACATTTTTTCTCTTTTAAATTTTAATACCAATTATAAACTCGTACAATACGTTAAATTCTTATTGATAAAAGTTTTTGTTTTTTCATCAAAAACATTACAATTAGATATTGGTTTTGCGTACAAATGCAAAGACATACTTCTTTTGTTAGCTATGTTTTCTAATGAATGAAATCCCATAAAGTCTTTCATATAAGTTACTTCATTAGCTTTTGAAATGGCTGATTTTATAATCTTTAGCTTTCCAGCTGCATCTTCTTTATAAATATTTTCTCTGAATTCACCTTCAATAACCTTAACCCAACATTCTTCTCCGCCGTGATCGTGAATTTGAGTAACTTGTCCTTTTTCCCAACACAAAAGAATTAATTCAAATCGTTCGTTTTTAGTAATGCAATTTCTTGTATAACACTCACTAGACCAAGAGCTATAATTATCTAAAGTATTAGCTGGAAATTTTATTGAATGTATTGTGTGATTGAAAGTCGTCCTCTCTCCTTCTGAAAGTGCTGTAATTAATTCGTCTATAGTTTGAAGAGTTTCTGTGGTGTGATCGTTGGAATTCAAAGGTTTTTTTTTGTTCATTTAATGTACAAATCCAAGGTCACTCCCTAAATCTAAATAAATAAATCGAGATGATTTAATAAATCATCTGAGTTTAACAAATATAGCTATTTTTGAAGGTTTCTAAGTGATTTTGAACTATAATAAGTAAAAAAAGTTGATTATTCTATTATTATGACTAATTTTCGGGATATTACGAAACCTGTTTTTTTTTAAAATTTTTATTTAAAATAGACAAAATTCAATCACCAATTCAGCTATATGCAAGATCCAAATTTAACAATCAAAGTAGTAGTCCTTGCAGTTTATGTTGGGATTTTATTTTTAATTGGAATTTTCGCATCTAGACGAATTAAAGGTATGAGCGATTATTATGTAGGTGGGAAAAAGATGGGTTTTTGGGCAGTTGCATTTTCTGCAAGAGCAACTGGAGAATCTGGTTGGTTATTGATTGGACTTACCGGAATGGGTGCAATAGTAGGATATTCTGGCTATTGGGTTGTTGTAGGAGAACTATTAGGTGTTTTTATTTCCTGGCAATTTATGGCAAAACGTTTCAAAAAAAGATCTGATGCATATGGTGCTATTACCATTCCAGATTATTTAACTAGTCATTTTAAGTCCACATCGCACACACTTAGAATTATTGCGGCTTCAGTTCTAGTTATTTTTATAGTGATTTATGTAGCTTCACAAATTGATGTTACGGGTATTGCATTTAGATCGATGCTGGGAATTGATTATAAACTAGGCGCATTAATCGGCTTCTTTATTGTCTTAGCTTATATTTTTATTGGTGGGTTTGTTGCTGCCGTTTGGTCAGACTTATTTCAAGGTCTCTTAATGTTTTTTGGCCTTGTTTTACTCCCAATTGTAGTTTGGTTTTCTATGGACCAAGGAGCTGGAGTTACAGCAGGATTAAATGCGATTGATCCAACGCTAACAAACATAATGGGAAGAAGTTCTGATGGTTGGATGAATCTTTTTACCATTCTAGGGTTTTCTATGATTGGATTAGGTTTCTTAGGATCTCCGCAAGTGTATGTCCGTTTTATGTCTATTAAAGACAAAAAAGAAATTGACAAAGGAAAATGGGTTGCGGTCCTTTTTACATTACTTACAGATGCAGCCGCAGTAACTATTGGTATACTTGCTAGAATCTACTTTACAAGTGAAGGACAAGATCCTGAAGCTATTTTAGGTAATAATGGTGAAGATGTGCTAACTATGATTACAGAAAGTTTCTTACCAACAATATTAGTAGCCGTATTTATTGCCATTGTATTATCTGCAATTATGTCTACCATTGATTCATTGTTAATATTAGCCTCAAGCGCCATTACTCGTGACTTTTATCAAAAGATATTTAGACCTAAAATAAAAGATAAAGATCTCACAAAAATGTCAAGAATTGCTACCATCATTATGGCATTTTCTGCCTTGTTGATTGCAATTATTATGGATTATGTATCACCTAATAGACAGATTTTTTGGGTCATTATTTTTGGATGGTCTGGTATCGCTGCCACCTTTTGCCCAGTGGTTATTCTCAGTCTTTTTTGGAAGGGCTATTCTGAAAAAGGAGCTATCGCATCCATGATTTCTGGTTTTATTTCAGTTATAGTTTTCAATTTTGTTTTAAAAGAAATGCCAAATATAGGGCCCTATTTTGTGGCTCTCGATGTACTTGCCCCTTCTTTTGTAGTCGCTATGATTTTGGGTGTTCTGGTTTCAAAATTGTATCCACCAAGAGAAGAAGCCGTTAAGATGATCAAGGAAATTGATACAACATAACAATGTTTTGCCTCGCAACACTAAATGTATTTAGAACATTTATATAAAATACCGGACCGAAAACATACCTCTTACAAAACAAATTAAAGAAATATCTAAATATGTGGTTTTAATTAAAGTAATAAACAATTTTAGTTGCCTTCAATATTTTTCTGATATTCTGAATGTAGAATTAAATTTAATTCTGAAACTTTATTTTTAAACTCTTTTTGGTTAATAATATTTACATTCTCAAATTTAGTTGCTCTATGATCATAAAGCATCCTAGCGATGATTGAATTGTCTTTCGATTTTATAAATTCTGTGTAACTAAAATCTCTTGTTTTTAGGGTAAATCCGTTCCCTTTTTTAATGAAAACATGTTTTTTACCTTCTAAGTTTGGGTTGTTTAAAATTGGTACCAAACTCGTTCCGTCTAATTGTTCCTTTGGTATTTCTATCCCACAAATTTCTGCCAATGTAGGATAAATATCTACTAATGCTGTTAAGGCATTTGTTGTTCCTTTGGCTTTAGTTAACGGATTGTAAATAATTAAAGGCACCTGAGTAGAGGTGTTATAATTTGTAAACTTTGCCCATTGTGTATGTTCTTGAAGATTATAGCCATGGTCAGATACAAAAATAACAACTGTATTTTTATCTAATTCTTGCTCTTTTAACTCATGTAAAATTTTACCAATTAAAGCATCTGTGTAAGATACTGTTGCATAATACCCATGAATTAAATCAATAGCTATACTATCAGAAACCTGCCCTCGCTTGGGGATATTAGAATAGGAACGCATTTCTGGCCAACTACTAATACTTATCTTTGGAGCATCTAAAGGGATAGCATCATGGTTTTCTGGTTGCAGAATAGTATTTCTATCGTACAAATCCCAATACTTTTTTGGTGCATTAAAAGGTAAATGAGGGCTGATAAAACCAGCGCTTAAAAAAAAGGGGTTGTTACTCTTTTTTAATTTTTTAATGTCTTTGATTACTTTCTCCGTTAGTAACCCATCTATATGTGTGAAGTCTGAAACCTCTGCACTTTCATAAGCAGGACCTTTATCTGTTATTTTATAGTTTGAGATATTAGTAGGGTTTTGATAGTCTTTCCATAAGGATTGCCAATAATCGGTTGGCGCTAACCCTAAATCATTTTTATCAAATGCATAGGGTCGCCAAACTTCATTCCAATCGGTTTCTCTATCGTCTAAATGATGATAAATTTTTCCGTTAGAAATCGTGGTGTACCCATTACTTTTGAATAACTGTGGAAGCGTAACTGCCTCAGGAGTTTCTTTTTCAACAAACGTGTTGTAATTTATAAATCTTTTTTTTGTTGGCAACATCCCTGTTAACATACTGGCTCGAGATGCACCACAAACCGGCACATTACAATAAGCATTTGTAAACTTTATTCCTTTTGATGCCAAGGCGTCAATATTTGGCGATTGTATATGTGTAGCTCCAAAACTTGCTAATTCTGGCCTTAAATCATCAATGTAAAACAAGAGAACGTTTGGCTTTTTAGGTATGAGATCTGGTACCGTATTTTTACAGTTTAAGAAAATAAAAAAAGATAAGAGTAGTAGTTTTCTCATTATTTTTCAAATATATACATTCAAATCTAATAAAATGTTTTCTAGTTGTACTAACCAATGTTCATCTTTCAGTGTCGCGGTTTTGAGCTCCAAAGGTTAATTTCGGCATATCCAAAATAGTATTCCCAAGAATAACTTTTTATTTTTAAGAATATCTTTTTCTAAAAATAAAAAAAATCTTCCCCCAAAAACTTTAATTTCACTCCCCCGCTACTCCTTGAATTATTTTTTTTAAATTTGACCAAAAATTACAATCATGAGAAATATAATCTTACTACTATTAGCAGCAATTACATTTACTAATTGTGAAGATACTCCAGATATTTTGGGGATGGTAGATCCTATTGACTATTCTGTAGAAGGTAAATGGTTATGGTCTCCAGATCCTAATGATAGAACCTATGCAAATACCATGTATGAATTCCAAAACGGAACTCGATATACATCCTATGCAAACTGTACTACGAATACCCCTTGTACTGATTCAGATTTTAATGCATTAGATGCATTAGATAGAATACCAGGTTCAGAGGCTTATAGGTTTGAGGATTTTATTCTAACCATTGATGGCATAGCCCAAACTATCGCATTTAGATGTGATGGTGGTATTCTTGTTTTTGAAAACGGTGGTATTTTATGGAAATTAAGTTCAGATTGTCAATAAAAATTACAATAGAAGATATACTAAGATAATCATGACCAAAACATACATTATTGAAGGCATGACTTGTGAGGGGTGCGTGGCTAAAATTAGCTATGTACTTCAACAACATGCAAGTATTTCTTCTGTTTCTGTTGCACTTCCAAACAAATCTGCCACGGTAACCATGAGTGAAGAGTTATCTATTGAAGAATTACAACACCTTTTTGGCACGTCTAGTAAATATACGGTTGGCCCTTTAGAACCATCAACTATTCAAGAAAGTAAACGTATTTTAACAACCTATAAACCACTGCTCCTTATTTTTATATTTATAGCAGCAACCACAGCAATTGCTTCAATGAATGATGGAAAGATTGATCTAATGCTATGGATGCGTTATTTTATGGCTGGTTTTTTTATTGTTTTTTCATTCTTCAAATTTTTAAACTTAGCTGGTTTTGCAGAAAGCTATGCCATGTATGATGTACTTGCAAAAAGAGTAAAAGTATATGGGCTTATCTATCCATTTCTTGAACTATTTCTAGGTGTTGCCTACCTCACAAATTTTGAGCCTAAAATTACCTATATAGTTACCATTTTTTTAATGAGCTTTAGTAGTATTGGAGTGATTCAAAGCGTCTTAGACAAGAGAAAGATTAAATGTGCTTGTTTGGGAGCAGTTTTTAATTTACCAATGAGTAAGATTACCATCATAGAGAATTTAACAATGGTTGTAATGGCGTGCTTGATGCTATGGAAAGTTTAGAATAAAAAATATAATCTAAAGTTTAATCAAATCCTCTCAAAAACACTTCGATGTTACTCTCCTTGGTTCCAAAATTAAAATTCTATCGCATAAGGTTGAATTTTCTCTTGTTTACACTTCTTTAACAAGAGTTCAAATCGTTTTATTATATTTAGTGATTAGATAATTTTATGTTACGATTAATAAAGTTTTTAATGTTAGGTGTTTTTATCCTTAGTCTAGTTGTAATAATTATAAGTCTATTGGTGCAACTTATCCCCTTATTATTCTTTTTTTAACTTGAAAACTGAGGAGACTGTTGGAAAATAATTCTATATGAAACAACGAATCAAATACTGTAAGGTATGTAATGAAGATTTCTCTACCCTATATAGAGTGCAATATAAAAACCCTAAAGAATGGGTATTTGTATGTAAAGATTGCTTAGTGTCTCTTAAAAAAGAGAACCCAAACTACAAATACGGAGGTACATGGAAAAAATAGAGATAAACACTAATTTAGCTTGCTCTAAAACTAAATTTCACGGGTTACTAACTGATTGTATTATGACTAAAAACATAAAAATACTAATACTTTTAATTGGCTGTAGTATGGCTTGTATTAGCTGTTCCCATGATAAAAAAACAGAACAAAGTACCCCAAATATAATTTACTTTCTTGCCGATGATTTAGGCTATGGAGAACTTGGAGCTTATGGGCAATCGATCATCAAAACACCCCATATAGATGCATTAGCAAAAAATGGAATGAAGTTTACCCAGCATTATTCTGGAGCTCCAGTTTGTGCACCTGCAAGATATGTGTTTTTAACAGGAAAACATGCGGGACACGCTTACATAAGAGGTAACGATGAGTGGAATGAAAGGGGTGATGTTTGGAACTATGAGGAGGTTTATCATAACCCAGGGCTAGAAGGGCAAAGACCCATTCCTAAAAACACAATTACCTTAGGAGACCAATTAAAAAAAGCTGGATATACCACGAGTATTTTTGGAAAATGGGGTTTAGGTGCTCCTGAATCTGATGGCATACCCACACTGCAAGGATTTGACTTTTTTTATGGATATAACTGCCAAAGGCAAGCACACAACCTCTACCCTTCTCATCTTTGGGAAAATGAAACTAAAGTCTTATTAAATAACCAATTGGTAGCACCAAGAACCAAATTAGACTCCTTAGCAGACCCCTTAAAAGAGGAAAGCTATATAAAGTTTACTCAGAATGACTATGCGCCTCAAAAAATTCAAGAAAAAGCATTGTCTTTTATTGAAGCCAATAAAGACACGCCTTTCTTTATGTATTATGCATCTCCGCTACCACATCTCCCCTTGCAAGCTCCTAAAACCTATGTAGATAAGTATAGGGAGATTTTAGGTGAAGAAGACCCCTATCTTGGTGATGATAGTTATTTTCCGAATAGGTACCCCAGAGCTACCTATGCAGCAATGATTAGTTATTTAGACCATCAATTGGGTGAGCTGGTTAAAAAACTAAAAGAAAAAGGAATCTATGAAAATACCGTTATCATTTTCTCTAGTGATAATGGACCTACCTACCTAGGTGGGGTTGACTACGATTATTTTGAAAGTTCAAAACCATTTTCAAATGGGTATGGAAGAACCAAAGGGTTTGTATATGAAGGAGGTATTCGAGTTCCTCTTATTGTGAGTTGGCCAAATTCTATTAAACCCGGAACTCAAAGTAAACACCTGTCTGCTTTTTATGATCTTATGCCTACCATCTCTGATTTAGCCGGAGTACCTCCTCCAAATTCTATAGACGGCATTAGCTTTAAATCTACGCTGCTAGATCTAGAACAAAAGCAACACGAATTTTTATATTGGGAATTTCCTAGTTACCATGGCCAACAGGCCGTAAGAATGGGGAAATGGAAGGGGGTTCGTAAAAATATTTTTGATGGAAATTTAGATATTGAGTTGTATAATTTAGAAACAGACATTAAAGAACAACTAGATATTGCTAGCCAGCACCCTAATATTGTAGCACATATAAAAAGAATTATGGTTGAAGAACATGAGCCAGCTTCTAACAAAAAATTCAAGTTTAAACAGCTAGGAGATCTGTAGTAAATCTCATCAGTATTATTATAAAATAATACACTTCCCATTTATTAAAAAAGTATTGTTTTTGTAGCTAATTACTATTCATTTTTTTTATAAACTAATATTATAACACGGTTTGAACAATTTTTTAAGCAGATTGACCGAAAACAGAACTATTAAACTTGTATTTAATCTCAATTTTGTTGTTTAATCTTGTAAATTTTCAATGAAAAAACATCTTTTAATTCATCAAATCTTTATTCTTCTTTTAACTACAAGTTTTATTGCACAAGCACAATCAGTTAAAAAGGCATCCAAACAAAAACAACCTAACTTTTTATTTGTATTAGTTGATGACCAACCTTTTGATGCTCTTGGACTCTCTGAACGCTATCCGTTTTTAAAAACGCCAAACATTGATCGATTGGCTAAAGAAGGTGCCAATGTAGAAAACTTCTTTGTAACGCAATCTATTTGCTCTCCTTCTAGAGCTAGTTTTTTAACAGGAACTTATCCTCATATTCATGGAGTAAATCAAAATAATAAACATGTAGATCCAAATTGGGATGAGTTTGCACCCTATTCTAGTCATTTACAAAAAAGTGGTTACGAAACAGCACATGTTGGAAAAATTCATATGGCGCATTATAAAGGGAAAAAACACATCAGACCAGGATTTGATTACTGGTTTAGTTTTGTGGGCCAAGGAAAATACTTTGACCCTCCAGTAAATGAAAATGGTAAAGAGTATCAGGAAGAAGGATATATGACAGATATTTTAACCGATAAGGCAATTTCTTGGTTAAAAGAAAAAAGAGATCCTGGCAAACCTTTTAGCTTAAATCTGTGGCACAAAGCGGTTCATCAACCTCACTTGCCTGCTCCCAGACATGAAGAATTATACCTTGGAGAAGAATTACCAAAACCTCCTTATGATACTCATAAAGAAACCTTTAAAGGAAAACCCGAATGGCAGCGAAAAAAAACCTATGGGTTTGAATGGAAAAAACATTTACCAATTCCCTCAGAACTACCAGAACAAGAATGGCCTATAAATTATGATAGAAATATGCAGCTTTTACGTTGTTTAGTTGCCATTGATGAATCTCTAGGAAAAGTCTTAGCTACCCTAGAAGAAATGGGTGAATTAGAAAATACTGTGGTTATATATAGTAGTGATAATGGTTATTTTATGGGAGAACATACTTTTTTAGACAAACGATTAGCTTATGAAAACTCTATGCGAGTGCCAATGCTTATTCGTTATCCAAAAATGATCAAAAAAAATACTAAAATAACAGAGCAGTGTCTTAATATAGACATAGCTCCAACGATTCTAAATTTAGCAGGCATTAATAAGCCAGACTATATGCAAGGAGAATCTATGGTAAACCTGTTAAAGGGTGAAAAAGAGCAAAACTGGAGAGATGCTATTCTCTTCGAATATTATGTAGATAGCTATTGGCCCTATGCAGGCCCTAACCAAATTGCTGTAAGAACAGAAAATTACAAGCTAGTAGATGCTTTTTTAGCAAATGATATCGATGAGTTGTACGACCTTAAAAAAGACCCAGGTGAAATGAATAACCTGATCAATGTGGAAGCCTATGACAAGATAGAAGCAGAACTCAGAAATGAAGCTACCAAATTAAAACAACAATACAACTATAATCCAAACCGAGATTGGTGGTTAAAGAAAGTAATGAAATCTAAAAAGAGGCCCTAAAACCCCAAAGCCATCTTTTTTATTATAATCTGTCAAACTATAATAAAAAGCTTACAATGGAAAAATTGTATTTTTACCAATAGGAGTATTTTTAGAGTTAACTTTTTTTAATCTTTTTTATGGTGAGACGCTTTTATAAGATAGCTAGCTTCTTATTTTTTTTACTTCCCATTCTAGTTTGTAGTCAGCAAATAAATCATTTAGGTGTTTATGACGGAATTAGAAGTGGAGCGGTTCGTGCTTTTGAAAAAGATACTCTGGGCTACATGTGGATTGGCACCTCACAGGGATTAAATAGATATTCTGGATATCAATTTAAAAATTACGACAAATTTCTTACCAGTGGTGTTGTAGATATTATTAGTAAAAATGGAAATCTTTTCATTTTAGGATCTAAAGGGGAACTTCTTCAATACAATTACCAACAAGACAGCTTTGCGTCTATTTTAAATTTAAAAGACCTTAAATTTTTATCTTTTGAACTTATCAATGACCATACTATAATTATTGGGCTTCAACAGGGATTGATCATTTACGATTTAAAATCTAAAAACTTAAGTAAAGTTCTTCATCCTAAAAGCATGTTTAACAGAAGTATTAAAGTGCATGAAAACAAAATTTACATTGCCTCTACAAAAGGAATTAATATCTATAATTATTATCAAAGTATAAATGAGTTAGTAAAATATAAAACACGCTTAGAAAATCATGAAATTCTTGATTTAAATTTTGACAATCAAAACCGAATTTGGGTGGGCACCTATGAAAAAGGGCTATTTATAATTGATAATGATGATGTTAAAAAAATAAAAACTTATGATCAAAAAATAAAAACACATACAATAAGGTCTATAGAATTTGATAAAAATAATAAAGCCTTAATTGCTTTAGAGGGTGTTGGTTTATTAATTATGGATGATCAATTTAACATTCTTAATAAATTAGAAAATACCCCAAATGAAATTAACTCTCTAAGTCAGAATAGTATCTATGAAATTTTTGTTGATGAAGAAAATGCATACTGGCTTGGGTTAAGAGAGGTTGGAATTGATTTAATCTATCCTAGAGATAATGCTTTTAAAAATATTTTTTATATTCCTTTTAAGCCCAATAGTATTAGCAATAATAACATACGTTCAATTTATTATGAGGATGGAGGGAATGTTTGGTTTGGAACTGAAAATGGAATTAGTAAACGATCACCAAATGGAACGTGGACAAATTACAACACAAACACTCCACTAGAGAATAAAGCGGTTTTAACCATAAATAAATTTGATGATCATTTAATTTTAGGGGTGTATGGTATTGGATTATTAAACTTTAATACTAGAACTGGAGAAACTTCCACTTTTAAGCTCAAAGAAAATGGGGAAAGCTCTAAACGGATTTTTACCACTTTCATAGACAATAATGAATTATGGGTTGGAGGTTTTGATGGGCCTGTAAAACATTACATAAATAATGTTTTGATCAGCACCTATAAAACCGGAAATGCACGTTGCATTGTGGCAGGAGAAGATCACATATTATATGTAGCTTCCTCAGGTGGTGTTTATGAAATAAATAAGCTAGATAAAAGTGTAAACGTTATTAAATATGTTAACCAACAAAATATTGATCAGAATCACGCAGTATTATTTGACAAACAAAACAACTGTCTTTGGATCGGAAATACTCAGGGATTATTTAAATACAGCCTTTCTTCAAAGAAAATAAAACACATTAATACTGCATTAAATTTTGAACCTGGAACTGTATTTTCTATTCAAAAAGATGCAAATGAAAATTTATGGTTTGCTAGTGATGTTGGATTATGGAAATTAAATATTTCGCAAGACATTATTAGAAAATATGATAATGGAGATGGCGTAACCGTTGATAGGTTTGGATTTGGTGCCTCCACTCAATCTTCAGATGGCCGGTTGGCTTTTGGTGGTCCAGATGGTGCAACACTATTTAATCCTTTAGAGATCCCAAAAGAGAAAGAAATTTCTAAAATTTATATTTCTGACTTCCAGATCAATGGTGTTTTGGCCGATTCTACTATGATTGAGAAAAACATAAATTATCTTGATAAAATAGCACTTAATTATAATCAAAATTCTTTGAGTTTTGATTTTGAAGCACCTACTTTCCATGGCTCAAAAAAACATTCATTCAATTGGCAACTGAAAGGCTATGACCAAACTAAAAATATATCTAAAAACAACAGAAGTATCGTTTACTCAAAATTACCTCCCGGTAATTATTCCCTAGCTATTGAAGCTATTAATATTGAGAATGTTTTATCTCTAGAACCCTTTCATATAGATATTATTATTAAAAATCCTTTTTGGCTAAATCACTTAGCATTTTTATTATATATATTGTTAGGAAGTGGAATTACCTATTTATTTTTTCTAATCAGAAAATCTAGAGCTGCTCAAAAATTTAATGATAATAAAATAAAGTTTTTTACAGAAGTAGCTCACGATATAAGAACCCCTGTTACTCTAATTCAGCTCTTAGTTTCTCAACTTTCCGAAAAAAACAATTTTCAGAATAACATAGATCTAATACATCGCAATACACAGAATTTAAATGAATATGTTACTCAACTTTTAGACTTTCAAAAAGCAGATCGAGGAATGCTTAAATTGTCTATAATAAAAGTTGAGTTGAAAGAAATTATTCACATGACTGTGGCTGAATTAGAACCATTGCTTAGTAAAAAGTCTATTGATATTATAGTTTCAGTTCCAAAAATTCATATCTGGATCGATGAAAATAAAATGTCTCGAATTTTTTATAATTTAATTTCTAATGCTATAAAATATAGTGAGGATGGTGGAAAAATTGAAATAAAGGCATCAAAAGATAAAAAACACATAAAAATAGACTTTATAGATAACGGATTTGGAATCCCTGAGAAAGAGCAAAAATTAATTTTTTCAAGATTTACAAGAGGAACCAATATTAACAATAAAGGAATTAGTGGTTCAGGTATTGGATTAATGATTTCAAAAAAAATTGTTGAATTACATGGTGGAAATATTAAATTTATAAGTAAAGAAAATTTAGGCTCTACTTTTACAGTAATCTTAAAAATGGGAAGTGAACATTATAATGAAAATGAAATTCTAATTGAAAATTCTAATTTATTTGAGCCCATCTCATTGGAAGAAAGTATAACCAACAATAAACGCATATTACTTGTTGAAGATAATGACGATTTAAGATTAATTATTAAAGCTGAATTAGAAAAAAAGTATACAGTTCTAGATGCTCCAAACGGAAAAGAAGCACTTTTAATAGCCTTAGCAAAAAACCCAGACTTAATTATTACAGACGTTAGGATGCCAGATATGGGTGGTAAAGAATTGTGTAATGTCATCAAATCAAACTTTCAAACAAGCCATATTCCCATAATAATGATTTCAGCCTTAAGTGGTCTTGATGATAAAATTGAAGGACTGGAAATTGGTGCCGATGCTTACTTAGAAAAACCATTTAATATGAAAATATTGATTACAATGGCCAATAACTTAATCAATTCTAGGCAAGCAATTCATAAAATTTTGAGCCCAAAGTCAAAGGGAAAAATAACATCTAAGTCTGCCGATGAAAATTTCCTGTCTGAAGTTGTAGACATCATCAAAAATAACATTACCAATAGTGAGTTTTCAATTAAATTGATCTCTGATAAAACAGGTCTTAGTCGCTCTAATTTGTTCCGAAAATTAAAAGGACTCACCAATATGTCTCCAGTAGATTTAGTAATAAAAATCAAATTAAATCATGCTTCAGAATTGCTAAAGGCTAATAACTCAATTAGAATTAGTGATGTTGCTTATTCATCTGGATTTAACAATCCAAAATATTTTAGCACACTGTTTAAAAAACACTATGGTAAAACTCCTAAAGAGTATAGTGAAGAGTATTAAGCAACTCTTACCATCTAAATTATTTATCCATTTTAACTAATGTCAAATAATAAACTGTATTGGGTAAAATTTAAACTTTAATGTGTTATTTTATTTATTTATTTATTAAAGTATTACTAAGGATAATACTCAAAAGATTAATCTTTACCCATACCAATTTAAATTGGTCATAAATATCAAATATTGACACCCTGTATTTCAATAAAAAAATAGTATTAAAAATTATTTGAATAATAATGAACTTACAAAACGCAAAAAATAATTACAAATTATTTGCCATTATATGTGGGGTTGTATTTTTATATTTTAGTTGTAAACCCGCCAAAATAGTCACAAAAAATAAAGCTCCAAATTTTATTTTAATTTTAACTGATGATCAAGGCTGGAACGGAACTTCAGTTCAGATGATGGATGATGATACTCGCTCAAAAAGTGACTATCACCAAACTCCAAATGTTGAAGCATTAGCCAACAGAGGCATGCGTTTTTCTTCTGCTTATGCCAGTGCTCCAGTATGCTCTCCCTCTAGATATAGCATTCAGTTTGGTCAAACACCGGCTAGGCTTAAAATGATAAGAGTTGGAATGAATACCAATCATATACATCACGAAACATCATTTACAATTCCTAAGCTTTTAAAAAAAATAAACTCTAATTATAAATCAGCTCATTTTGGAAAGTGGGGTATCGATGTAGACCCTTCTGTTCTTGGATATGATGAAAGTGATGGAATCACAGGTAATAAAGATGGAGGTTTCGATTTTAGATCCAATAAAAAACAATGGAAAAATAATATTTCTGAAGATCCAAAAAAAATATTTAGTACTACAAAAAAGGCGATAGATTTTATTGAAAGAAAAGCCAAAACAAAAGAGCCCTTCTTTTTACAGGTTTCGCATTATGCAGTTCATTCTGATATTATGCTTCGAAAAGAAACACTAAAAAAATATAAAAACAAACCTAAGGGGAAATATCAAAAACACGAAGGGTTTGCAGCAATGACTGAAGACCTAGATACTGGTGTTGGTATGTTGTTAGACCGTGTTAAAGCATTAGGTTTAGAAGAAGACACCTATATAATCTACACCTCAGATAATGGAGCTGTTCCTGTAATGCCGCCCAAACGATTTTATAAAGAAGGATCTAATTTTCCTCTTAGTAGGGGAAAATGGGATGCAATGGAAGGCGGAATCAGGGTACCTTTTATTATTGCTGGGCCTAAAATTAAGGCAGGAATAGAAGCTAAAACTCCAATCACATTTTCAGATTTATTACCAACCATTTCTGATATAGCCGGCTATAAACTACCCTTGCAAGACGATTTAGATGGTGGAAGTTTAAAAAACATACTTACCAAAAATGGCAAAGGGAATGTTACCCGTATTTCTGAAGGATTAATTTTTCATGTCCCTTATGAAAACGGTATCGCAATTAAGAGAGCACATTCTGCAATTATTGTAGATAATTTTAAACTGATCAAATTTTACAATAACAATGAATTGATGCTTTTTGATATTAAAAAAGATATTAAAGAAAAAAATAATTTAGTAGCATCGCTTCCTGAAAAAGTTTCACAACTAGAGGTGCTCTTAGACAACTATCTAAGTAAAGTAAAAGCACCTAAATGGCAATCAGGTATTAGTTGGAAAAATAAAACTCTAGAAAAGTTTAATTCCTATCACTAAGACCCATAAACATCAAAACAATACAGATTGGTTAATTAATTTAACTATCTGAACAAATTGTGAACCCTTAGCCATTATTGTCTATATATTTTTATGAAGTATTAATATGTAAACTACTTATCCTCAAATTTTACAGATTAATCCTCAAAAGTAATAGTTAGAGGTTCTAATGAAATATAAATTTGATAAGTAAGTCTTTGCATGTGTTTTACTTAGTTAATACTAACATAATATATCAATAATGAAAAAACTTATTTTATTTACGTTATTAATATTTTTTTCTCTTGGAACATATGCTCAAGATGATCCGATAAAAAGAGCAACTAAATTAACAGATACTATGACAAAGGCTCTTTCTTTAAATAAAGAAGAACAAACTAAAGTTTATCAAATTCAATTAGAGCGTTTCCAAGAAGTTTCGATAATCAAAAACAAATATCAAGACAATCCAGAAACAAAAAAAACTAAATTAAAAAAAGTGTACAATAAACTTTACGGAAAATTAAAAGGAAATCTAGGTGAAGAAAAAATGCTATTGTGGCAAAACTATAAAAGAAACAATTAAATATATAAATCATGACAAAAAAAATTACTCAAAATTTAATGAAAACATTATTGTGTAGCTGTTTTATGGCCTTCACTTTTTTGTTTAGTTTAACAATTAGCTCTCAGGAGGTTGGCGATGAATTTCTTGTTAACCCTGGTATTAATACTGCAACAGGAGCAAATACTACCACACCAGATACTGGTGTAGATGGTTCTGGTAATTTTCCTGTTTTAGGAGGCTGGGGAACTGGATTTGGAGGAGCTTATGCAGCTGCTTCTACTGTTAATGGAGATTGTCATTCTAACGATAGAATGTTTAAAATGTTTAAAGTCGGGGGTAGTTCTGGGCAATTTGTCACCCAAACAGTAACCCTTCCTGCTGGAAATTACAATTGGTCTTTTTGGACCAAATGGGGCCAACTAGTATCTTGGGATAACACCGGAGACAATTCTCCTAAGTTTACAATTTTGACTGATGACAACAACGATAGTACATGGGAAGCAGTTCAAACAGTTATTACAACTCAACCAACTACTGTTGATACTTGGGTAGAACAAACTGGAACCTATACTAACGAAATAGAAAGACAAGTAAGAATAAAATTTTCTAAATTTGGAGGAACAAGTGCTAGTCCATCAAATCTTAATCAATTATGGTTTATTGATGATGTAAGCCTAAATTTTGCAAGTGGATTAGGGAATATAACTGATGATACTTCATTATCAGATTTAACGATTGATGGCACTACAATTTCTGGATTTTCTCCGTTAGAAACTAACTATGATGTCTATTTACCAGAGGGTACAACTACTGTTCCTACCGTAGTGGCAATAACAACAGATGTAGATGCCACTAATGTTATTACAGATGCAACAAGCCTTCCCGGAACAACATCTATCCTTATTACTGCTGAAGATGAAACAACAACAAGTACCGTTACAGTTAATTTTGTTGCTGTAGAGGCAGGTCTAGAATTTTTAATTAACGGTGGTGTTAATACCACAGCTGTAGACCCTGATACGGGTGTAGATGGCTCTGGTAACTTCCCGGTTTTAGGTGGTTGGGGAACTGGAGTTGGTGGTTCCTATGCTCCCTCGTCTAGTGGAAATGGAGATTGTTATTCTGAAGACAGAATGTTTAAGTTATTTAAAAAAGGGACTGCAGACGGACAGTATATTAATCAAACGATAACACTTCCAGCTGGAACTTACAACTGGTCTTTTTGGACACGATGGGCAGCATTAGTCTCTTGGGGTAATACTGGAGATTACGAACCTACCTTTAAAATTATGACTAATGATGATAATGATAATACTTGGGAAACTGTTCAAACCGTAGTTACAACACAGCCAACTACTGCTAACGAATGGATGCAACAAACGGGTACTTTCACAAATGATATTGAGAGAAAAGTTAGAATAAAGTTTTCAAAATATGGAGGAACAACTGCAGAACCATCAAATCTTAGTGAATTATGGTTTATCGATGAGGTTAGTCTTAATTTTGCTAGCAGTCTTAGTGTTTCAGAACAAGAATTGATGTCATTATCAATTTATCCAAACCCTACATCAGATATGATCTCTATTAAAGGAGTTGAAAATATTAAATCTATAAAAGTATATTCAATTTTAGGAGCTTTAGAAAAAGAGGTCTTTAATACCAATCAGATTGATGTTTCAGAACTATCTCCTGGAGTTCATTTTATTAAGGTTAATAATGGAAATGTTTTTTCTAAAAAATTCATAAAACAATAAGTATACTATTTTTCTATCAAAGCTATTTTAATCAAATACATCTAATTTTTGGTTTTAATAGCTTTTTTAGTATTTAAAATTTAATTTGTGCATTGTATTAATAAACTATTTTTTCTAGTCTTTATTTTGACAACTTTAACCTGTTTAAGTCAAAAAAAGTCTAATGAAAAAAAATCACCAAATATTGTATTTATTTTTTCAGATGATCATGCAACCAATGCTATTTCTTCCTATGGAAGCATCTATAAAGAGTTAGCCCCTACACCCAATATAGATCGCATTGCAAATGAGGGAGCTATACTAACCAATAGCCTATGTACCAATGCAATTTGTGGCCCTAGTAGGGCATCCATACTTACAGGAAAATACAGCCATATAAATGGATATTACAAAAATTATAAAGGAGGAGTTTTTGACAGCAAACAATGGACCTATCCTCAAGCACTAAAAAAGGAGGGATATCAAACAGCTTTGGTAGGGAAATGGCATTTAGCATCTGAACCAGTAGGTTTTGATTATTATAAATATCACATAGCTCAAGGACAACAAGGCTTGTATTGGGATCCTGTGTATAATGATAATGGTAAAAAAATAAAGGAAAAAGGATATGCAACAAACTTAACCACTGATTTTGCCATTGATTGGCTCGATGGAAGAGAGAAAAATGAACCCTTTTGTTTGTTATTACAATACAAAGCCCCTCATCGTGAATGGGCTCCAGACACCAAGTATAAAGATTTGTGGGGTGCTATAGAAATGCCTTATCCAGAAACCTTTAATGATAATTACAACGGAAGAGAATTAACGGCAGGAAATACCGAAATGACGATGGATTATTTTTCAAGAAAGGATATGAAAATGGTGCCTCCAGATATTCTTTCAAAGAAAGAACGAGGTAAATGGCTCAGGTTTGGCTTTCAACCTGGTGAAATAGTAAGTCCTAGCGAAAATTTATCTTCTGAAGAAATTCGTAAGTGGAAATACCAGAGATACATCAAAGATTATTTAGCCACTATAAAATCTGTAGATGATAATATTGGACGCGTATTGGCCTATTTAAAAGAACATGGGCTCGAAGAAAATACCATAGTAGTATATGCATCAGATCAAGGATTTTTTCTAGGAGAGCATGGTTTTTTTGATAAACGGTTCATGTATGAAGAAGCGTTGCGTATGCCTTTTATTATTCGTTATCCAGGAAAAATAAAACCAGGAACAGTGGTAGATGATATTATTACAAATATTGATTTTGCCCCAACCTTATTAGAGATGGCAGGTGTTTCTGTTCCTGAAGCGGTTCAGGGAAAAAGTTTTTTTAATAATCTAAAAGGTAAAACTGCTAAAGATTGGAGGCAATCAATGTATTATCATTATTATGAATACCCCTACTACCACAGAGTTCAACCGCATTATGGAATAAGAAATCAACGTTATAAATTAATTCATTTTTATTATGATATTGATGTTTGGGAATTTTATGATCTTCAAAATGATCCAACAGAAATGAATAATCTAATACATTCTGAGGCGTATACTGAACGCATTGAAAATATGAAAACAGAGCTATATCGTTTGAAGAAAGGGTATGGTAATACCATGTCATTAACTGAACTGAAAAGTATATCCGATACAGATTTTGGAGGCTTAGAATCTAAAAAAAAATAAAATTATGTTTCCAAAGAAAGAAAAAAAATTATTTAATAAGATTGTAAATCAATTAAACAAAAATGCTAAAAGGAATCTTAGAGAAAAGTGTTCAATTAAATATAGTAGTGATTTAAAAAATATTAACAGTAATACGATAACCTAAGTATTTGTACTACTAAAAATTGATTATAAATGAAGAAATTTAAACTTGCTCTCATTCCATTATTTATAATCACCTTATCAGGCTCAACCACCATTGAACCCTCATCTAAGCTGAATGTATTATTTATTATTGCAGATGATTTAAATTGTGCTATTGGCGCGTATGGTGATGCATTAGTAAAAACTCCAAACCTTGATAAATTAGCAAAAGAAGGTGTTCTTTTTGGTAATGCTCATGTCCAATATCCGTTGTGTGGCCCATCTAGAGTTTCACTAATGACGGGTTTATATCCAGACCAAACAAAATCAAAGAAGTTAAGACTTTATGTAAGACAAACCATTCCAGATGTAGTTACTCTTGGGCAAAAATTTAGAACAGAAAATTATCATTCGGTTAGGGTTGGTAAAATTTATCACTACCATAACCCTAGAGATATTGGCACCGCTGGACATGATGATTCTTTTACATGGGATAGAACAGTAAACCCTTATGGAAGAGATAAAAAAGAAGAATATAAAATTAAAACCTTAAAGCCTAAATTAGATGGTGGAACTTTAAGTTGGTTAGAAGCTGATGGAAATGATGAGGAACAAACTGATGGTATAGGTGCAATGAAAACTATGGGTTTTCTTGATGAATTTGCTGAAAGTGGAGAAAATTTCTTTTTAGCCTTTGGGCTTTACAGACCTCATGTTCCTTTTGTAGCTCCAAAAAAGTACTTTGATTTATATGACCTGGCCGATTTTCAAGTTCCTGAAAGTTCAGATGACTATTTAAAAACCATTCCAAAGCCAGCAGCCATATCTGTTCGTTCTAAAAAAGAGCAGGTGTATTTAGATAAAGAATTATCCAAAACCATAAAAAGAGCCTATTATGCAACTACTAGTTTTATGGATGCTCAAATTGGACGTGTATTAGATAAATTAAAAGCAACAGGGCTAGATAAAAACACGATCATTGTATTTACTTCAGATCATGGCTATCACCTAGGTGAACATGGTCATTGGCAAAAACAAACATTATTTAACGATGCCACTCGAGTTCCCTTAATCATTGCTGGTCCTGGAATTCCAAAAAATAAAAAAATAAAAAAATCACCTGTTGAATTGGTAGATCTCTATCCAACTCTAATGGATTTGGTTGACATCAATACCCCAAAATTTATACAAGGAAAAAGTCTTGTTCCCTTACTACAAAATTCAGAAAATAGTGTTCGTAAAAGTGCTTTAACAGAATTGCAAGTAAATACCAAAAATGGAATAGCTCAAGGGTATTCCATTAAGACAAAACGATATCGACTTTCTAGATGGAAGCATCTAGGAGAGTATAGTTATGAACTATATGATCACGATACAGATAAAGCAGAACTTGACAACCTTGCAAAACATCCTGATTACATAAAGGTCAAAGATTCATTAATTACAATATTAAATGAAAGAGTTCTTGCCTCCAATAAAATCCCTGAAGGATTAGGAAGGCAAATTAGAAATGCTAGACCATGGTTTGAACCAAAAAAAGTTCATTCCAAGCCCAAGAAGATAAAAAGTCAATAGAGTAGAATAAAATAATCTTATTGCAAATTTGTATGGGCTATTATAAGGGTGTTAAGTGAAAAATTTTACTCCAATAGTTCCTCTTTTTTTCCATTGTTCACTTAAGTAATCCTACGAATACCTTTTATCTCTAGGAATACTTTACGAAAGGATTTATTCTTTTTTAAACGCAAATAAATGCTTTAAAATAACAAGTATTATATTTGTGTAAACCCGTTGTAAAATAGCTCGCTTAGCAATCTAATTATGAAATACCTTATCTCATTTATATTTTTTGGAATTGTTCATTTTTCATTTGCTCAACAATGGAAAAAATTGGCCAACGATCTAAATGTAAACCTGTATGATGTTGTTGAAGAAGCCGAAATTTATTTTAAAAATATAGATAAGACAAAGAAGGGGTCTGGATGGAAGAGTTATCAGAGATGGCTTTATGAAAATGAACCCAAATATTATCCTTCAGGAAATAGAAACACAATTAACCCTTATTTTGTTGCAAAGGAATACAAGAACTTTATTGAAAATAACACAGTAGCAAACCAAACTACATTTAATACTGGTTGGGAAGAACTAGGCCCGTATTACATTGAAGAAGTAACCGGACATTATGCTGTTGGTCTTGGAAGAGTAGAATCATTTTATATCGATAATGATCCAAATATTATGTATTTAGGGTCTAGAAGTGGAGGGTTTTGGAAAACTTCTGATGGAGGTAATACCTGGACTAATACAACGGATAACTTAATTGCATCTGGAGTAAATACGATTACCGTAAATCCAAATAATACCAATCAAATATTAATTAATGTCAGAAATTCTTATAATGGAACAACCCATGGTATTTATGCATCAAGTGATGCTGGAGAAACCTGGACATTAACTAATTTTAATCCTGAAAATCTCAATTGGGGAGGCCTAGGAACTAATGATATTATTAATACTATAAAATACCACCCAACAATTCCAGATCTTGTTTTTATTACTACATCTAAAGGTTTATATAGATCTTCAGATAATTTGATTTCTTGGAATCAGGTTGGTCAAGCCTCTAGCACCTATGGGCAAATCCACTTTCACCCCACCAACAGTTCCATCGTATATGTATCTAAGTGGTATCAAACATCCAGTATTTTAATCTCTAATGATACCGGACTTAGTTTTACGAATTCGGGTTCCATACCTAATAATAATTCAGGCTTTAGAATTTCTGTTTCTGATAATTGTGAAAACTGTGTCTTTGCTGCGTCTAGTGACGGCATATGGAAATCATCTAATTTAGGTGTAAGTTTTAACTTAGTTTCGGGTACCTATATCGATGAAATACCAAATTATGGAGCATTTGCTGTAAGTGATGTAGATGCTAATGTTATGTTATACGGAGACATTGACACACATATGAGCTATGATGGTGGTGCCAACTTTGAAAAAACAACGTTTTGGTCTCAAGGAAATGCCAACTATGACCAAACGGGAACCTATGTTCACGCAGATATAAGGGGTGCAGTAGCTATTAATGGTGTTTTTTGGGTAAATACAGACGGTATGCTTTGTAAAAGTGAAGATAATGGAGTTACCTGGGAAATTTTTGAAGGACAATCGATAAGAGAAAACTACTGTTTAGGTGCAAGCCAATCAAATCACTTTAGATCTGTTGCAGGATCTCAAGACAACGGAACAAGTATAAAAAATGAAGACAATTGGATAGAGTTTTATGGCGCTGATGGTATGGAAGGCATCATCCACCCTTTAAATGATGACTGGATGATAGGAAGTTTACAATTTGGTGGGAAAAGACGAACAAAAGATGGAGGTTATAATCAGCAGGGAGTAAATCCTAGTGATTTTGAAGGAGACTGGGTAACACCGCTATTATATGACCCAAACAACCAAATGACTATTTTTACAATGTCTGACAATCTCTACAAAAGTGAAGACTTTGGTTCTAGTTGGACAACCCTTGGGGTTCCTTTTTCTATTGGTGAAACCATAAAAAATGCTGCAATTTCAGAAAACAACTCAAATACGATTGCCGTTTCCTATTATAATAATTTGAAAATTTCAAATGATGGTGGCTCAACATTTAACTTAGTTTCTCAATCACTTCCCAACCAGTTTATAACTGATATTGCTTTTGATCCTAATAACGATCAAACCATTATAGTTACTTATGGTACCTATGGAAATAATAACAGTAAAGTATTTATGTCTAATAATCAAGGACAAAGCTGGGAAAATATCACCTACAACTTGGGTAACATGCCCATTAGAAGTGTGGTTATAGATCATACAGAAAATTCAACTCTATATTTAGGAGCTGAAATAGGGGTTTATAAAAAAGCGATGACAGCTACCAGTTGGGAATTATTTAGCGATGATCTACCCAATACCACTGCAATGGAATTAGAGGTCATTTATGGCTCTAATACACTGAGAGCCGCTACTTGGGGAAGAGGACTTTGGGAATCTTCGCTTGCTGGAAGAGAAAACTACCCCTCTATCCTAACTACTAAAATTTCAAAACAACCCACAGACACACAACCTAAAGAAGGTATAGATCAATTTATAACCTCAACTATTGAATATGATGGAACGTTAACCAATGTCTATGTAGAATGGTCTTCTGATACAACTTCTGGAAGTATTCCAATGAATAGTTCAGAGGAAGGTATCTGGGTTTCAGAAACAGCTGTCCCAAATTTTTCGGAGGGTAGTAAGGTGTTTTTTAAAGTATTTGCAACCTCAGAAAATGGACTAACTACAGAAACCTATAAATTTATGTACACGGTAAAGGCAAATGTATACTGTATCCCCTCTATGAACTGTAGTTATGGTGATGGGTTACAATTGGTACAACTGGTTGATATTAATAATACCTCTGGGTGCGAGGGCTATGCTAACTTTACAGAACAAGCTACCAATCTTGATCAAGGAACTGATTATGAAATAACAATTACCACTGGATATGGAGACCAATACATTAAAGCGTGGATAGATTACAATAACGATTCAGAATTTACTGAAGATGAAGTTATTATAAATAATTTTGTCATAGAGCCGGGTTTAGATAGTGCTGGAGAATTTACAGAAACTATTGGAATTTCAATTCCTGAAGATGCCACTCTAGGCCAACATGTGTTAAGAATAAAGACCAGCTGGGCCTCTAATGTTCCAGACGATTCTTGTGAAGAAACACAATACGGAGAAACAGAAGATTATACCGTAGTTATAGAAGAACAGTCTTTAGGGTTAATAAACTCTAATTTTTCGCTAGAACCTATAATATACCCAAACCCTACAAACGGAAGTATTACAGTAGATTTAAAAAAGAATTACAGCAATGTTTCAATAGTGTTACATGATATGCTAGGAAGAAAAATTATGGCTAAAAACTATAATCAGATTCAAAATTTTGGATTAACCCTACAGCAGTCCTCAGGAGTTTATTTCTTAACTGTTGTAGCAGAAAATAGAAAAGCAGTTTTCAGGTTAGTAAAAAATTAAATATCTGAGACCTAATGAAGCAGTAAGAGATAATATTTAACTATAATAATTTTTTAACCACACTCCTTTATAAAAATATAAAATCTCCAAGAATAATAACGATACTTGGGGATTCCTCTTTACTTAAAAAGAACTCTAAAAAAATAGGGAGCTAAATTGATTACATGATGTAAAATCACCTTCAAAAATAAATATATTAAACTGTAGTAAGCTCATAATCAATGTTAAACAAATTATTAAATGTTGTAAACCCCTCCTTTTTAATTAAATTTGAATCGTAAACGAATGCTTAGGTAAAGAAGTGTATTTCTGAAAAACTACAACTCTCAATCCCATGAAAAATCGAATTAAATACTGTAATCAATGTGATAAGGATTACCTTGTACTGTATAGAGTGCAATACAAAAATCCTAAAGCGTGGGTGTTTGTCTGTAAGCATTGCTTACCTGTATAAAGGATAACAATCCTGCTTATACTTAGGGAGGTACTTGGAAAAAATAATGTTATGGTATCCTAAGCACACTCCAAGAGTACATTAAAAGGTTAGAAGAAAGTGGTAAGGCTTATGATTTTAATCTAAAATCAAAACATAAGCATTTAGAACCTAAAGATCTTAGTAATATTCTACATAAAATAATTTATATATCAACTTGGTTATTGGATTCATCTCAATTTTCTTAGTGTTTCTTCTTACACTTCGTTTAATATACCTCGAAGTTGAATACCAAATAATTGCCTGTAAAAATGATACCCCAATAAATATTCCGAAAAATAGAAGAAAGTTTTCTGGGAGTATAGCATCAATTTCAAAAATTTTTTTTGTCATAACCTATTTTTTTTCTTTACACAAATTTGGCTAAAAACTTAAAACTTGTCAATCCCTTTAAATAATGAAATTTTAAACTCCCCATTTAACATGTATTGGAATAAAAAATAATAAGAAACACAAAAACTTATGCATTTCGTTCAGTTGCATCTTCTTAAAAAAATTTGAGTTTATTCTTATGGCTTTGAAAATGAAACTACCAACATACCCCTGAAATAGAAAAATACTACAACATACCGGGTATGTATGTTACTTTTTAAGTACTTATAATTTTATAAAAGTTATTTTATGTAAAATCTTGGCAATTGAAGTATTAATACCCTTGAGGGCCTTTCTCCTTTTAAGGTCTCTACGAATTTTCTTATTAACATATAAAATTATAGCCTATATAATAGATACACATATAAATATTCCACAAAATACCATTAAAGAACTTTCTTGTACGGTTTGTATTTCAACTAGTTTTTCTAACATAGAATTTTTGTTTAACGTTTATCAAAATTGATTAAAATAATGATGCATGTCAATCCTATTAAATGATGAAATTTTAAACTCCCCATTTTGGTCTAGAACAACTGTACCCTAAAAAAAATGGTTTTATCTCATAGAGATAAAACCATTTTTTATTTATGGGTTAAAAGGTGTATTAATCGAATCCAGTATCTGGATCAGATAAACCTGTACCTCCTGAGAACGTTCTAATGGCTCTAACATTACGCTGAGTATTCTTGTTGGTATTACTGTCATCTCCACTAGACATATCAACAGACTTCGCTTTACTACTATTGTATTCTGAAGAACTCCAGTAGTTGGCACCGAATGGTGTAACCCCTGCTGCTGCCTCAATTGAATTTTTTTGACTATACATTTCGTTCAATTCCTCTAAAGACGGTAAGAACCAATCGTTATAGGTAACTCCATTGTCTGTTACTGAGTAATCCTCTGCTACTTTGGCAGCACCACCTGTGTACCCCGCTTGATTCATCATGGCAGTAGTATTTGTTTGCCCGGTTCCAATGGCCTCTAATGTATTTCCGTTTTCAGTGGTTTGTGACGCACCACCAAGAATCCATTCTATTGAAGCACTTTGATCCTCTACAGCACAAATTAAGCCAATATCAACTTTTCCATCACCATCTAAATCTGTTGGCGTTGGCGCTACATAATAGACAACTCCTCCTTGAAGAAGATCTCCAACCTGAACATTTGGTGTTACCGAATTTGAGGCACTACTTGGTGCACTAGTTCCGTTTTCATTTACAGCCGTTACCGTAAAAGTATAGTCTACACCATTGGTTAATCCTGTAACGGTTATTTCACCGCTTCCTGGCCCACTAACCGTACCTCTAATGCCTCCTGGTGATGAAGTAGCCACATACGATGTAATTGCAGCACCTCCATCATGTGCTGGGGCAGTGAATGTTATTGTGGCTTGTTCAAAACCAGCAGTAGCAGTTCCTATACTAGGCGCATCTGAAATTCTAGTATCAGTTGTTGCTTGATTTGAAGATCCACTTGCATCACTAGTCCCTGCAGCATTGGTTGCTGTAACTGTAAAGGTATAGCCTGTACCTCCATTTAATCCTGAAACAACTATTGGTGATGTACTACTAGTTGCCGTATAGCCTCCTGGTGATGAGGTTACGGTATATGAGGTTATTGGAGAGCCTCCACCATTAGATGGTGGTGTAAATGCTACTGATATTTCACTATCACTTAGGGTAGTTGCTGTACCAATTGTAGGCGCATCTGTTATTGTAATTGGGGTAACTGCCGGTGAGGAAGCCACACTCGACTCACTGGTATACACTGCATTAGAGGCAGTAACCGTAAAAGTGTATGCTGTTCCAATGGCCAAGCCTTTTATATTTACCGTTCCACCTGAAGCACCGCTTAGGGTTCCTGTAATGCCTCCTGGCGATGAAGTGACCTCATAGCTAGTTATTGGAGAACCTCCATCACTAGCTGGTGCGGTAAATGTTACATCTGCAGTACCTTCAATAGCACCTAATGTTGCAGTAACATTAGTTGGTGCTCCAGGAGCAACAGCGTTGGCCAAATCTATCATGGCTTGTACCTCTGCTGAAGTAGCTGGGCTGCTAAAGCCTGGTCTATTCTCGCTTATAAACTGTAAGTACCTTGCCTCATTTGCCTGTACTGCTCCACTTATAGTAGGTAAGGCATTTAGATCTGCTGCAGTTACGTTTTCTGTAAGAGTGTTGTTCCCATTAGAGGCATCCGTTCCAATATTGGCTAGTAATGATTGGTTAGCGTTTACTTGATTAATCATATTCTGAACCTGTACTTGTGTAGCTGGGCTATCAAATAAAGATGGATTGCTGTCTATATAATTTTGGTAGGCTGTTTGGTTGTTAGACACTATACCTGTTACTGTTGGGATAATCTGGCCTAGTTCATCTGTGGTAACTGCAGAAGGAACATTGTCTGGGCTGTCTGCTTCTAGCCCTATCTGTGCCAATATATCTTGAGAGGCATTTACTGCATCTACCATAGCTTGTACCTCAGGCTGTGTAGCTGGGCTTGTAAATAAACTTGGGTTATTGTCTATATAGTCTTGGTAGGCTGTTTGGTTGTTTGCCTCTATATTGGTAACGCTTGGTAAAATTAATCCTAACTGATCTGTGGTTACTACAGCATTAACCGTATCTGGATCGTCTGCTTCTAAGCCTATTTGAACCAACACCGTTTGAGAAGCATTTACTAGATCTACCATAGCTTGCACCTTTACTGGCGTAGCTGGGCTATCAAATAAAGTTGGATTGTTGTCTATGTAGTCTTGGTAAGCTGTTTGGTTATCATCTACAACATTAGTTAATTCAGGTGTAATAAGTTTTAACTGGTCTGTAGTTACCACAGCATTAACAGTATCTGGGTCATCTGCCTCATTGCCTATCTGAGCCAAAACAAAATCACTTGCTGAAATAACCGTTACCGTTGTAGTACCTGTTAAAATTCCTGCAATGTTTAAATCAGCAGTAAGTGTACCAAAACCTACAGGAGTTCCTGTAAGTGTATAGGTTACTTTTTGAAGATCTCCTGCCTGTGCTAAGATTACAGAAGTTGGGCTTACCGCGCTAACCGTAATCCCTGTAACTCCACCTGTAAAGGTAATGTTAGAAGGATCAAAACTAAGTGCCGCAGAGGAGAAACTTGCGTTGGTCACAGTAACCGAAAGGGTTTGATCATTTAATTCAATACCTTCAACAAAAGTCCCTGTAAAACCATCTTGTTCTGTGTCTACAGTTACTGTAGGTGCTGGGTCTGCAGTAAGGCTCGTCCAGGCTACACCATTAAAATATTTAAACCCTTTTGAAGGACAATCTAGACAATAGATGATTAATGCCTCTACTGGACTTTGAATTGCATTCATTTGAGCTTCTGTCATTCTTGGGGGTAAAAACCCTTTATCTGTACTTTCTAAGTGAAAAATAGAGGAAGGTGCAGGGGTATCAGTTCCAATAACCACCTGAGATGATGCACTGAAAGCAAATAAAAATAAGAATACAATTGGTAAAATATTTTTTTTCATGGTGTTGATATTAAGGGGTAAATTAAATCTGAGAAAGTAGCACTACTTTCTCAGATCTTGTTTTTCTATTTTAAATTTATTTTTTTATTAATAATTCTTGAAACGGTTTTCATACGTACAATGTAAACGCCTTCACTAATATGTTTTGGTAACAAAATATCATTAACTCCAGTACCTTCAAATGAAGTACTTAGTATTTGTTTTCCAAGAATATCATAAAGTACTACGGAAGCCTTACCGCTTTGTACGCCTACAATACGTAGGTTCTCTTCAGAGGTAGTGTACATACTAATGTTATTGATTTCAAAATCATTAGGGGCACTTAAACTACTTTCTGTTCTTGTATGCAAGTAAAAACGTCCTATTCCGTTTTCAGAACTAGAGAGTGTTGTAGAGAAACTAGAAGTATCATCTAACAAGGTAAATGTGTTGTCTTCTTTATCTTCTAAATACACATTTATTCCCGCTGGTAAATTAAGTGATGTAGCAGAGATTTCTAGCGTACTTACATCATCTGTATTCACGCCAAGAGGTATAATCATTGCTTCATAATTACTTGGAGGTAACGATTGTATCGCTAAGCCGTCTCCTTGGTTATCACTAACTAAATAAGAGAACAATTCAAAAGCATCACTTGGACTAAAAATTGTACTATCATATCCATTATCCCATCCGGTTGTTGTTCCATCGATATAATAAATCTCTGTGTCTTTAGTATTTGTTCCATCAGACATGGTTACTTTAATTTCTGGGTTGTTAGAATTTGTACTTAAGAACGTATTTGCAGAGCTATGAGATTGCATCGCTTCTGTAAAATCGAAGGTTACCGCTTCACTACCAGGCATTCTTTGTATAAAGAACCCTTGCCCTGGTGCAATAAGCAGTCCATTCACAAAATTTTTCGTTACATATTCACCACCGTTAGAAGTATGATCCCAGAACCACAGTGTTAATTGCTGCAATTTAATATCATTCTGTGTTAAGATATCAGTTGAAGGAATATACGATGGATACGGATTACCGATTAAATTGTAATTATTAACCGCTCCTTCTGTAATGGCAATAGAGACATCTTCCGTTGGCATGGTTCCTGTAAAAGTAACATCTCGATTTGTTGCTACACTAACAGCTCTACCCTCTCCAGAAATAAATGGAAGACCCGTACCGGTAGTTGCAGAATGTAAATCTTCCCAACTTGGATAAAGCATATTATTGTTCCATTTTCTTAATGCATAATTACCCGAACTAGATCCTACTCTTAATCCTTGAGTTCTAGCAAATTCATCCATATCTTGCCCCACAACTGGAGAAGCTATATTAAACCATTCGTTTTCAACCAATGTTTTATTGAAGTTAATAAATCCACCGAAGGTGTCTTCTGCTATTAAAGAACTACCATTGTTCATAATTACCGAGTTTACGGTAACAGGTCCGGTGGCTGTAGGATAGGTATCTAGACCACTTGGTATGGTAACAATAGCATTGCTTCCTGGTGTTGCATTTGTGCTCCAGTTAGCAGGTTCTGACCAATCATTATTTTCACTTCCATCCCATGCAATAATACACGATGAACCTGAGTCTAGTGCAGACCCTACACCTTGACCTCCTGAGGCCACTGTTGGAACTCCATCAGAATCTACATCATTTCCAAGGTTTTGTATCACTCCATAATTTACACCTGTATAAGAACTTCCTGTATTTCCTCCGTCTATTGAAGAATCTACTAATAGCTTTGTAAATACTCCATCACCTTCTACAGCATCTGGACATCCATCTCCGTCTGAATCTAAATCTCTACTGTTTGGTATACCATCGTTGTCGTTGTCAGTATTTACAATTGTTAATGAAACTTTTGTTCCTGTTAATGGAGTAACTGAAGTACCACTAGGGAAGTAACTAGATCCATTACAACCTCCAAATGCAGAACTATCTCCATATACATAATTACCTCCTAATCCTCTGAGTACTCCGCCACCTCCAGCACCACCTCCACCACCATCTGATGGGTGATTTTGACCATTACCAGAACCATTACTAACATCATCACAAAGACCTCCAGCATAGGTAGTTGTTTGGCCTTCTCCACCACCACCACCGCCTCCGGCAGCAATATAATCTATATAACTTCCGTCTTCTTGAGGAACTCTCATTACCGTAGCAGCACCACCGCCACCGCCGTCACCAGAGTAACCTCCCGGACCGCCTTGACCACCTCGTCCACCATTGTAAAGCTCTACACCAAGTGAATTGGTTCCTCCTTGACTTGTATAAGATTGAGTGGAAATATTACCATGTACTCCGTCACCACCAATAAAAAATTCTATAGTTGTGCCCGGAACTACTTCAATTACACCCCCAATTGCTGTGCCTAGCCCTCCTTGAACTGTTCCTGCAACACCATCTTCTCCTCCATTTCCACCTCTTCCTCCTTGAATCACTACATCCAATAGGGTAACTCCAGTTGGTACAACATAAGTGCTATCTATATTTAAGGTAATATTTGTGTTCGTACTTTCTTGTTCTACTGTATCTAAAATACCATCATTATCGTCATCTAAATCTGTTACATCTCCTACACCATCTCCATCGTGGTCTGGAAGTGTTAGTTCAGGTTTGTCATCTAAGGTTACTGTACACGCATTAGATACCCCTGCTACTACTTTAAAGGTAGTAGACGTAGCCCCTGTAGGGACATTAGCAGCCAATATTGTTAAGTCTAAATCTCCTGTACTTGACCCTTGTGTTGCAAGTACTTGTGGGTTTAGGCTATTTCCATCTTCATCTTCCAACTCATAGGTAAAGTTTGCTAAGGCATCAGTAATTGTAAATACGGCATTCGCTGCTGCATTTGTGTAAGACACATCACTAACTGCTAAGTTAATATGCTCTGATGCGTCAAATACTGGATTGGCAGTTTGTGAAGTTCCTATGTCTTGACCTCCTGAGGCCACGGTTGGAATTCCATTAGAATCTACCGTATTTCCTAGGTTATCTTGTACAGGGTTTGTGGATTCACCTGTGTAGGAACCTCCAGTGTTTCCTCCGTCTATTGAAGAAGTTACCAAGTTTGAGCTTGTTAATGCCCCTGCACCCTCTAGTGCATCTGGACATCCATCTCCGTCTGAATCTAAGTCTAAGCTATTTGGAATACCGTCTCCATCTAAGTCTGAAGAAGGTGGTGCAGCATTTTTATACGGATGATCTGCAGGTAAACTACCCTCTAAGCCCCATTTATGTGCTAGGTAGCCTTCTATTTTTTTGCGGTCATTATCGGACATAGAACTTTCAACAATTATCACCTCTGCAACCATTCCATCAAATGAATTTCCAGCAGCATCAGCACCAATAGTAATTGCATTAGATGTGAACGGTGTTATTGCTCCAGTATTTTCAGTTTCAAAAAGACCATTTACCCATATTTTTTGTGAATTTGTGTCATTAGTTGCAAAGGACAATAGTTCTAAATTAAGATTGGCACTATAAGTTGCATATCTATCTGTTGGAGATCTGTATCCAATTCCAAATCCTGCTTCGTTTAATTTACCCTGATCTTCATTGGGTAAATTATGAATGGTCCAAACTCGATCACCACTTACATTGGTATCCCATTTTCGTACACTAAATACTGTTAAGTCTGTTGTATTGATGTCAAAACTTGAGTTTCTTACAAGGTCATTACCGTCAAAATCTATAACATTCAACCCTGACTGTTGTCTTGAATTTGTAGTTGGTTGGTTGTCTGTTGTACTTTGAGTAGCATGATGTCCGTTTCCTGATTTATCATTCCATTGACTTACTTTTCCTCCACTTTCTGTTATCGTTGAACTGTCTGAAGCATCTAACCACACTTCTGGCGATAAAGAAGATATAGAAAAATCTTCCTCTGTATCTAAAATACCATCATTATCATCGTCTAAATCACAAGCATTGTTTATACCATCTGCATCTGGATCATTTGCTGTTGGAGTACCTACTGTTGCCCCAAATGTACATGGATCTTCTACAATTAAGGTTGCTGGACGAATCTCGCGTATACAAGTATTATTGTCGTGTGATACGATTACATAATATTCGTTATTGTGTAAACCTGTAACATCGCTTATACTTAGAGTATTTGTTTCTGTTCCTGAATATACTCCTGTGTCAGTTAATAAACTGCCTCCATTATCTGGGTCTCCTAAATACCAGCTATAAGTTAGTCCTGAATTTGCATTGCCTGGTGTTCCATATGTTGGTGTTCCTGAACTGTACGAAGTTGCTTCATCTGCGCTAGCTTCAATTACAAAACTTGCAGTTGTGTTGGATACTGCATCTGTTGGTGGTGACGTAATAGACAACTGAAAAGCCGAATATTCTGAGCCATTTGCTCCATTATAACCTCCAGTACCTCCGGTTACTAATCCGTCTGCATCAAAACCTGAACCATCTAATATACCATCGTTATTAGCATCGATTCCTCCTGATTCGGTTACATCAAAACACCCATCTCCGTCTGAGTCTAGGTCTAGTCTGTTTGGTATGCCGTCGTTGTCAGTATCATCATTTCCTTCCTCAGTATCTAACACCCCATCATTATCGTCGTCGATATCTGTTGCATCTGGTACTCCATCACAATCTGAATCTCCATCGGCAGTTACAACGGTAACGGCTTCACCTTCTAGTGTGTAACACTGGCTAGTGAAACTGTAGAAAGACGCATAGTAAATACCTGCTACAGCTGTTGCTGGAGCACTTACTTTGTTGGCGTCTGTAGCTGGGACTCCTGTATGCCAAGTTAAGGTTGTATTGGCAGGGAGGTTACTAGCAGTAATACTGGTAAGATCCATGGTTTGAGGATTAACACTATCATCACAATCATTGGTAATGGTTGTTGAACTTAATGCCGGTGCATTTACCCCTGTTGGACAGTCATTACAAATTTCATAGCTTACTTTTACAGCGTCAAATTTTAAGTGACTATTTGAAGATGCACTATTTAGTCTTATATACCTAAAACTTTCAGTTGAAGTGATGGTCTCTGCAATAATAGAAGTACTATTTATAGTAATGGATGATGGATGAGATGTGAAACTGGTATTATCAGTAGAGTATTCTACTGTAAAATCTTTGGAATAACTTCCACCCATCCATTGTACATAAAATGTTATGTTAGTGCCGATTGGTAATATTTCTCCAAAATCTAAAACTTGTGTGAAAATAGCTCCATGTGGATGTAAATATATTCCAGCTACCGTTCCATTTGGTTCTCCAATTAAATTATTAGGAGAACCCCAATTTGTAGCTCCTGTAGCAGCAATTACGTACTGATCACCAGACGCTATTTTCCCAAATTCACAATCTACACGCCATAGTACATCTACTAGTGAAGTATCGTTAAGACCGGTGGTGTCTTCATACTCGTCTAGTACATCTTCGATATTTGCATTAACAGGCCCAAAGTTGTTAACGTCTGCATCTATAGCATCGTCTAAACCGTCATTGTCTGCATCTACATTGCTCAATGTTAAACCTCCTACTTTAGCTTCAGTATTATCGTTAGTTTGATCATTATCACTATCTATATCTAAGTAATCTGGAGTACCATCTGCGTCTGTGTCTATTGGCGTAAGGCCAGTTCCGTAAGTAGTATTTATTCCTGTAGTATTGTCTATCGTATTTCCTGGTACTATATACCCAGCTGTAGTTTGTGCTTCTATGTTGTCTGGTATACCATCGCCATCTGAGTCTAGGTCTAGACTGTTTGGGATACTGTCTCCGTCGGTGTCTGTTTCTGTTACTACAATAATATTATCTATTCCTACAAAAGACTCAGCATTTGTATCCGAAACATTGTAGATGGTAATATGTGATATCGTACTAGCTGCTACATAATTAAAACTATAGTTCTTCCAACCTTCACTATTGTTACCTGTTGAAGGAGTTATATATAAGTTTACGCTATCATCACCAAAAGAATTTCCTCCTGCTATATGGATTTTGGAGGAATTATCCCATGCTCTAACTCCATCGTCAAGAGTAATCGCTTGAAAAGAAATATTTAATAATTCTCCAGCATTTAAAGGTTCATTAAGTTGTATGCTAAATGACTCTGAACGTGCTCCTGATAAATCTGTATGAAATGAAATATAATTTGTTCCGTTAAATGGAGTAGTAGAAACACCATAACTATTTCCATTTAATATATTTACAGATCCTACTACAGTTCTAATTAAACCTGTTGAGTTAGATAAGTCTCCTATTGGTAATGTTTCTAAAATTTCCTCAACATTAAAATTATTTCCTTCCTCAGTATCCAACACCCCATCATTATCGTCATCGATGTCTGTTGCATTAGGTACTCCATCACAATCTGAATCTCCGTCTGCAGTTACAGCGGTAACGGCTTCACCATCTAGTGTGTAGCACTGGCTAGTGAAACTGTAGAAAGACGCATAGTAAACACCTGCTGCAGCTGTAGCTGGAGCACTTACTTTGTTGGCGTCTGTAGCTGGGACTCCAGTATGCCAAGTTAAGGTTGTGTTGGCAGGGAGGTTGCTAGCAGTAATACTGGTAAGATCCATGGTTTGAGGATTAACACTATCAGTACAATCATTGGTAATGGTTGTTGTACTTAACACCGGTGCATCGATCCCTGTAGGACAGTCATTACAAAATTCATAAGTCACTTTTACAGCGTCTACATTCATATACATTGTATTTCCTGTTTGTCTTCCAATTCTCAGATATTTAAAATTGTCTGTAAAAGAGACTGGGATTGTAAATGATTGACTAGAATAACTTGTATTTCCAAAACCTGAAAGGTTGGACGATACTGTTTCATAATTTGTACCATCTGTACTTGCTTCAAAAAAGATATACCCTTGTCTAGCACCATTACCATCATTATATTTGGCTGTAATGGTTACTACTGCATCTCCAGAAAAAGTAGTATCGTATTCTAAAGAGATTGCAGAACCTCCATTACTGTAAAGATTTTGTCCTACACCATCAGGTGCTCCCTCAACATTTGGAGAAGCTGTAGTAGCTCCAATGTTATATCCACC
>OJFP01000244.1_pt1 | contig 42733 bp, 30 predicted proteins | sample 1594141 | NCBI WGS metagenome assembly OJFP01 (sample SAMN05416843, study PRJEB24817) | seawater metagenome | isolation source: Sea water | place: Canada:Atlantic | collected 2013-07 | reverse complement strand
GCGACCCCCGGCGTGACAGGCCGGTATTCTAACCAACTGAACTACCGCTCCACTTTCTACATTCGCGGTAAGAAATAAAGTTATTCCCTACTGCGGGCGCAGATAATACGTTTAGACCTAGTAAAGGTCAATAGCTTTTTGTATAAAAATGTAATTTATTGATCGTTTGCCGATTAAATGTGCAAAAGTAACAATTTTCGTTCAATCAAGCCCCTCTAGCGCGGGTTCTTCTGTCTTGAGCTTGGTATTTTTTTTGCTTGGAATAAGGGATTTTATCTTTAACAGCACTTTATCTTTGAAGTTAAGTGTATTATCTAACTCTAAGTCACCATCATCGAGCAGTAATGTATCCGTTTCGGATTCAAGCTCAGGTTTAGGTCGAGCTTGATAATTTAACCATAAACGAATCGCGACCATAATTACCACCCCAGCAAACAATACAAAGCCATTAATAGCCAGCGCTTTCTTCATTAATGCTTTATCTTGTTTTTCTTGTGCAATACGTGCCGCTTCTTCTTTGGCTAAACGAATTTGTTCCAGTTCTTGAGGTGTTGGGGCTGGTGGCACAATAACGATGGGCTCTACCGTAAATGAATACTCCGGTAAGTTAATCATTACCTCTCGTCCTGTTAACGTCCGTGCAAATGCCATTGCTTTGACTCTATACACCCCAGGTGCAACGTTATCAATACCTAAGCGTTTAGCACGTAAGGTTTGTTCGTTTAACGAAAATGATTGTGAAACTCCATTGGGTAAACGCACTTCCCCATCAATTAATAAGGAAGTAGGATCAAATTTTTTGTATTTTTGTTTAAACGTTATAAAATGCATGCCGTCGCCTTGTTCTGATTGATCTAATGCCAAATCAAATTCAATCGGTGACGGATACACACGTATTATCGGATCGACTTTTTCTCGAGTGTACATCGGTGTCTCTATTTTTGATAACGCTTGCCACTCGCCATCAGGAACATCTAATCTAAATTGCCCCGTAAACACACCATCTTTGGGTTTTTCATCTAGACCCAGACCATTGTCTTCAAATACGGCGACGGTCTGCGCTCGAGAGCCGAAGTTATTTTCTTCCGGTTTGTTCGTGCTAATTAAACTTACAGTTAACCTGATTGCTTCTGAAAACGGTGCAAAGGTCATGGGTTGTCCATCATTTAGTAAAAACGATTTCATTTTTATGATTTCCCCAGAAAACAACTCATCCGGAAGTGGATTGGAAACTAGCGCGAGATTAGATATCACCATAATCCGCGAATCATCTAATATATTGCCCAATGCTTGCCAAGGACCGGCCATTGGTTTTTTGATATTGATCATGTCATAAGTTGGGCTATCAAACCACGTTACTTGTTGCCCCAACGCGGTGTATTGAAATATTTTTGACCCATCTGGTCGCACTAGCACCACAGGAGCAGAACCATATTCACGAAAAAACACCATTGTGACTTCGTCTACTGCATAATCAAGTCGAAAACGATTGTCCAATAGCTTAATGTCATTGGCAAACGCATCATCAATATGAGTAAGAGGATTATTTATTTGGGCGCTATTTTGGTTGAGCTTTTGCACTTGCTCGGCAGTAAACGATTGAGCGTGAGTATAATAGAAGGATGAAACAATAAAGAGAAGTAATAACAGGCATAACGAGGTTACCCTCGCTAACGCACAAGTATAAAGGTGGGTCGTGTGTAGTTTAACTGCGTGCATATTGCCCTTTTATTGGCGATACAAGCACTTCCCTCCTGCTTGTTCGACAATGTCTAAACGTGATTCGTGATTAGCTAATTCATCGGCAGAAGCTTGAATTACCTTAAGACCTTTTTGTCGAGGCGCTAGTTTTTCGATATCGTCAAATCCTGATGCCGACTTAGTGCCAGCTTCCAGTGATAAGGCTTTTTGGCCACCAGTCATCAATAAATATACGTCGGCTAAAATTTCCGCATCTAATAACGCACCATGTAACTCTCGATGCGAATTATCAATACCATACTCACGACACAATGCATCCAAGTTATTACGCTGACCAGGGCGCATCTTTTTGGCTAGCACTAACGTATCTAATACTGTGCAAAATTGTTCCGTTCGACGCAATGCAGTTGCAGGGTTAATCGCAAATTCCATATCCATAAATCCGACATCAAACGGTGCGTTATGAATGACTAATTCTGCGCCATCAATAAAATCGATAAATCCTTTTGCTATATCTTTGAATACCGGCTTGTCTTGCAAAAATTCATTGGTAATCCCATGCACAGCAATCGCTTCAGGATCGCTATCTTGCATTGGGTTAATATAGACGTGGTAATGATTACCGGTTAATTTTCGATCAACAAGCTCTACACACCCTATTTCAATAATCCGATGACCTTGAGTAAAATGCTCACCCGATTCACGGCTCATACCGGTTGTTTCAGTATCTAGGATAATTTGGCGCATAGCTATTCTCGTTTTTATGATATGGTAAAAGCAGTATATCAATTCTAGAAAAAAGGCATAAGTAAAACGTGCAAGAAGTTCATATTTTTACCGATGGTAGTTGTTTGGGTAACCCTGGTCCTGGTGGCTATGGCGCAATTTTAATTTATGGTGATCATCGCAAAGAGCTTGCCGAAGGTTATGCCGCAACCACGAATAATCGTATGGAGTTACTGGCTCCGATTAAAGCATTAGCGTTATTACGTAAACCGTGCAAGGTGATCCTCACTACCGATAGCCAATATGTAAAAAATGGTATTAATCAGTGGATCCATAACTGGCGTAAAAATGGCTGGAAAACCAGTAACAAAAAACCCGTTAAAAACGCCGATTTATGGCAAGCACTTGATGCTGCTGTGCAACCTCATACCATCGACTGGCGCTGGGTCAAAGGTCACTCAGGTCATCCTGAAAATGAACGATGTGATGATTTAGCACGCGAAGCCGCTGAGCTTGCTGCAAAAGGTAATAGTCAAATTGATAGCGGTTACCAACCGAGTTAATGCCCCTAAACGCATTGACGCAATATTAAATCTATTGATCTAATGTAATTCCGCGTATAATTATTGGTTAAAATACTACAAGTGTAATTGTCCTTATGTCTAAAGTTTATCTTCACCCTACCCGAGAAAAATCCTTATTACGCAGACACCCATGGGTGTTCAGTAAAGCTGTAGAGCGCACTGAAGGACGTTGTCAACGCGGGGATACCGTTGACGTTTATAGCTCAGAAAATGTCTGGTTAGGTCGTGGGGCTTTTTCTCCTGATTCACAAATTAGAGTGCGGATTTGGACATTTGAGCCAAACCAATCTATTGATAATGTGTTTTTTAGCCAACGTATCCAGACGGCTATCGCTGTACGTCAACACGTCATCAAAGAAGCCAACACGAATGCATATAGAGTTATTGCCGCTGAATCTGATGGTTTACCAGGGGTAACCGTCGATAAATATGCCGATGTGCTTGTGCTACAACTCCTTAGTGCAGGTGCTGAAAAGCACCGCGATAAAATCATATGGTCATTGAACAAATGCTTTCCTGAACATCGTATATATGATCGTAGTGATGTAGAAGTTCGCAAAAAAGAAGGTTTAGAGCCAATCAAAGGTCCCGTCCAAGGGGTTGTGGATGCGCCGATTGAAATCCATGAAAATGATGTAAAGATTATCGTCGATATTGAAAACGGCCATAAAACCGGCTTTTATTTAGATCAGCGTGACAATCGCTATATTTCAGCACAATACATGCAGGACGCGCAGGTATTAAATTGCTTTTGCTACACCGGTACCTTTGCCAGCTATGCCTTAAAATATGGCGCAGCGCATGTGACTAATGTCGATGTGTCGCAACCAGCACTAGATATGGCTAAACAGCATTTAATCATTAACGGTTTGGATGTTGAGCAAGCGAGTTTCGTTAAAAAAGACGTGTTTGAGTTACTACGTGATTACGCCAATAGCGAGTCGATGTTCGATCATATCGTGCTCGATCCACCAAAGTTCGTTGATTCTAAATCCACACTAAATCGGGCTGCAAGAGGTTATAAAGATATCAATTTGTATGCAATGAAATCGATTAAATCTGGCGGTTATTTAAGTACGTTTAGCTGTTCTGGATTGATGAGTGCCGAATTATTTCAAAAAATTGTAGCAGATGCAGCATTGGATGCAGGTCGTGAAGTCCGGATCATCAAGCGCTATTCACAAGCCAGTGATCATCCAGTAGCAACTAATTTTCCTGAAGGTTATTACTTGAAAGGACTGTTGTGCCAAGTATTTTAAACATACCAATTAATTGCTCCCCCCTCTATCATTGAGGGGGCATGATTTTTAAGTTAGTTCATCTTATGAAACTTAACGCCAATCAAATAACCACCTTCTTGCGCAATCGGCTCTCTAGCAACTTCAGCATTAGCAGATAATGATGGGATCTCACGATTTTGCGAATCAATTTCTATATCTAATATCGTTCCCAATGGAATCGCTTTGGAACTGACTTGAAACGCCATACCTGTCGCGCTTAAGTCTTTACATGTACCAAATAATACCTCACCATCAAGTACTATTTTGCACTGTGAATTAATTAACATACGATAAAAATTACGGTTTTCTTCATAAGCTAGCATCTTTGAATTCCTTTTAAGACAAAATAGTATAGTTAACCTTTAGATGTTGGAGAACACTTTGTCAACATTTAGACCGCATTTAGTGCCTGTTCAATACGTTTTACCGAAATTGGGTAAGCCGTACCTAGTTGTTGTGCAAAAAATGACACCCTCAATTCTTCAATCATCCATCTAACTTCTATTAGGTTATCGGGCATCACTTCCCCATGTTGAATACTTTTACATTTTTTTTCGTAATGACCGGTTACTTTATCGATTTGCACTTGATGTAAGCGGTCTTTAGTCGGATCAATTTTTAATTTTTCGACTCGTTTTTCAAGCGCTTGTAAATACCGATTCCAATCATCTAACTTCGCAGTGCTGGTCATAAATACAAACTGTTTAAAGACTAATGAATCCAAATGTGACTTGATATGCCCCACCGCCTCAAGCATCGTTAACGGAATACTGCCTTTAGTCGATTTTTGAATACGATTGGCACAGGTTAAACCCGTTTCAATTTTTGCGGTGATCGCTAATACTTCTTCATTAATATGTTCTCGCACAAAATCACACACTTGCGCAAATTCTTGTTCATGTCGAATATCGCTTTGTTTATCAGTCTGAAATTGCCTTACTAGGTGCGCAATACCCGCTAAGATGCAATCGTCAATTAAATCTTTTACATTGCCAAAGGGATTAAAATATAAGCCCAACTTAGCTTTATTCGGCAGTTTTTCTTGTACATACTTTAATGGTGATGGGATAGCTAATTGAATTAACTTGTACAGACCTAACTGATGCGCAGCATGCGCTTCATGTTCTAAATCAAATAATTCAATAGCGACGTTGTGTCGCTTCGCAACCAGTGCAGGGTAGCCTTTAATCGCAAAACCGGCAGTTTTATGAGTGAAAGTTGATGGTAACTCGCCAAAATCCCATTGCGTAATATTATCTCGCTCCAGTTCAGGACTGGCAACTTGTTCTAATGTGTCTTTGATTTTATTTTGTAATTGCGCTTGCAGTTGTGGTAAATCACGTCCTGTAGCAATCACATTATGCTGTTCATCCATCACCACAAACCGCATTTTCAAATGAAGTGGTAATGATGCTAAGGCGTCTTGCTCAAGCCAATCGTCGACCGTAACTTTAACTCCTGTCATCGTAAACAACGCATGTGCCAATGCATCAATCAATGCGATAGGCGCGCCTTGTTTGTCAACTGCCGAAAGCTTTTGTAAACACGCTTCTGCATAATCAGGTACAGGCACAAAATTTCGACGTAAGCGTTTGGGTAATGCCTTGAGCAAACACACGATCAATTCATGTCTAAAGCCAGGTACCAACCAATCAAAACCTAAGTTTTTAACTTGGTTCAACAGACCAATTGGGATAAACATGCTGACTCCGTCATCAGCTTGATGAGGTTCAAACACATATTCTAAAGGTAAACTAATGTTGCCTTGTTTCCATGTGTCAGGAAAGGCATTGGGGTTTATTGCAGCGGGATCTTTGCGAAATACCAGCTCAGGATCAAAGGTCAAATCACTGTCTTTGTGCTGCTTAAACCATTTTCTAAAGGTCGCTTCACTAACCACATGTTCGGGTAGTTTTTCAGCATAAAAATCACCTAAGACTTGCTCATCGACCAACCAATCACGACGTCGAGATTTGGCTTCTAACTCATGCCCTAAACTTAATAACGCTTGGTTATCCCCTAAAAATTGATAGTTGAGCTTAGTTAACCCATTGACGAGTCCTTCACTAATAAACAAGCCTTGGGCAACTTGCGGATCCCGTTCCGATATATGCACAACACGGCGAGGGATCAGCGGCAACCCAAACAAAGTGACTTTTTCATAAGCTTGAGCTGCACCTTGTTTCTTTGACCAAAACGGTTCGCTCAAACTCGACTTAGATAAGTGCTCACATAAAGGTTCAATCCAATGTGGTTCAATTTTGGCCACCACACGCGCAAATAATTGTGACGTTTCAACCAATTCAGCAGCCATCATCCACTTAGGCGCTTGCTTTGCCATGGGAGAACCAGGAAAAATCATCAACTTGCTGTTACGTGCCCCTAAATATTCTCGCCCTTTGTCTTTTAAACCCAAATGGGATAATAACCCCGTCGCTAAACTAATATGAATATCATCATAATCAGGTGTTTGTTGATCAGATTGGATCTGCAGCTCTTTTAATGATTGATTGATCTGCGAGATGATATCTTGCCACTCGCGCATCCGCATATAATGCACAAAATTGCTTTTACACCATTTGCGCACTTGGTTTTGAGTTAAGTTCGCTTGCTGCTCACAAAAAGCCGAATATAAATTTAAAATACTAATAAAATCAGATTGTTTATTTGCAAATTGTTGATGCGCTTCATCAGCTGCTTGTTGCTTTTCACGAGGACGTTCTTTGGGATCTTGAATCGATAATCCTGCAGTAATAATGACGACTTCATGCAAGGCACGATGTCCTTGCGCAGCAATGACCATGCGTGCATAACGCGGATCAATCGGTAAACGTGCTATTTGCTTGCCTAATGGCGTCAATGATGGACGTTTTTTATGTAAGTTAATCGCTTGTAACTCTTGCAACAAACGATAGCCATCAGTAATAAAGCGAGGATCAGGCGGTTGCACAAATGGAAAATCAGCAATATCACCTAAGCCAAGTGCTAACATTTTTAAGATAACCGACGCGAGATTCGTGCGTAAAATTTCCGGATCGGTAAACTCACTGCGTCCTAAATAATCATCCTCGGCATATAAGCGTATACAGATACCATTAGCTACTCGTCCACAGCGTCCTGAGCGTTGATTAGCTGAAGCTTGTGAAATCGCTTCAATCGGTAAGCGCTGAACTTTAGACCGGTACGAATAACGCGATATCCGCGCAAATCCGGGATCAATAACATATCTAATCCCAGGTACCGTCAATGAGGTTTCGGCGACGTTGGTGGCAAGCACAATACGTTGACCGGTATGCGAGGAAAAAATTTTATTTTGCTCGGCTGCGGATAAACGCGCATACAACGGCACCACTTCAAGATTTGACCATAGTTGTTTTTTTAATAGCTGTTCGGTTTCACGGATCTCTCGTTCACCACTCAAAAATATTAAAATATCACCGGGTTTTTCTTTCCGAAGCTCCGTTACCGCATTAACAATACCTTGCCCAACATCGATATCATCATCGTCATCAACCAAAGCACGATAGCGCATTTCGACAGGATAAGTTCGCCCACTAACACTGATAATAGGGGCATCAAAAAAGTGTTTGGCAAATCGTTCAGGATCAATGGTCGCTGAGGTAATAATCAGCTTTAAATCGGGACGTTTGGGTAATAACTGTCTTAAGTACCCTAATAAAAAATCAATATTGAGACTACGTTCGTGGGCTTCATCAATGATTATGGTGTCGTATTGATGTAAAAAACGATCATGCTGGATCTCTGCTAACAAAATCCCATCCGTCATTAATTTTACATGCGTGTCTTGATTACCATGATCACTAAAACGAATTTTAAACCCAACAGACTGCCCTATTTCAGTATCAAGTTCCTCTGCAATCCTTGCAGCAACACTGCGAGCCGCCAAGCGACGTGGTTGTGTGTGAGCAATCGTCCCAGTGACGCCTCGGCCTAGCTCCAAACACATTTTAGGAATTTGCGTGGTTTTACCTGAACCTGTTTCACCGGCAATGATCACGACTTGGTGGTCAAGGATGGCTTGCTTTATATCGTCTTGGCGTTCACTAACTGGTAAATCTGGATAAGTGATTTTGGGTAACGCCTGGCGACGTTCCTTTACACGTGTTTGCGATAAATTAATCTGAGCGACTAATTTACTTAAACCAGTGGCGAGTTTTTCACCATCTAATGCTTGTATTTCGCGATAGCGACGGGTAAAACGAAAACGATCCTTGCCCATACATAGGGCAAGTTGGTCATTAAATAATGCATGTTGGGCTATGTCACTTGCAGTAAGCCCAACAGGAACAACAGGTTCAGTCATAAAAAAATATTATTATCGGTAAATGGCAACGCTCATTTTACCATGAATATCGATACTCGCGCGATACATGCCTTCAGTATTAAATGGCATAGCTATATTACCCGCTGTATCAATAGCGATAACCCCACCCGAACCATCCGCCTCAACTAACACCTCATTAACCACTTTATCAGCAGCCGCTTGCAATGTTAATCCTTGATATGCCATGCGTGCACAAATATCCGCCGCTACTTGATAGCGAATAAAATACTCACCATGTCCCGTTGCAGAGACGGCACAACTATCGTTATCTGCAAACGTCCCCGCACCGATAATCGGAGAATCGCCAATCCGACCATAGCGCTTGGCTGTCATTCCGCCCGTTGACGTGCCAGCGACGACGTTACCTTGCTGGTCTAATACAACCGCTCCGACGGTCCCAAATTTGTAATCTTGAAATTCAAGTAACTCAGTCTGTGAGTCGGCAATCGCGCGTTTGGCTTTTTGTAACGACTTCAATCGTCGTTCGGTATCAAAAATATGATTGTCTACTTGGGCGAGTCCTTGTTCTTGAGCAAACTCTTCAGCACCGCTACCACTGAGCATAACATGGACAGAATGGTTCATGACTGCTTGTGCTGCGGCAATCGGACTGGCTATGGTTTTCACGCCGGATACCGCACCAGCAAGACGCTCAGCACCATGCATAATTGACGCATCTAACTCATGTTCACCGGAATAAGTATAAACCGCACCAATGCCGGCGTTAAATAAGGGCGATTGCTCCAATATCTGAATCGCACTGATAACAGCGTACTGGCCATCTTTACCGGCTTTTAACTGAGCATATCCAGCGAGTAATGCTTCTTCTAGTTTCGCTCGATATTGTTGTGCTTGTTGTTCCGATAAATTCGCTTTGGTAATCGTACCAGCCCCACCATGTAGGGCGATGGCTATTGGGTTTGTTGAGACCGTTGATAATGGTGTATCTTGCACTAAATTTGCATGTAACATCCACGGTGTAACCAGCATGGTCGTTATTACAGCGGTGACTAGAGGATTGTGTCGTTGTCTAAGCGTGTTCATTGATTTAGCCTGTAATGCATTTATCATCCTAATACCCTTAAGATATTTATCGTGTAGCCGTTAATATCATAAGAATATAACAATGGATGTCGGCAAAGGAAAGCAGATTGTATAAGGTGTTAAAATCCCAAATATGAATGATTACCGTGTTCTGATTATCGATGATCAATCGCTAGTCCATGATTCATTGAAAAAGACTCTAACTAATTTAGGTTTTCACAAAATCCATTCGGCAACGAATGCCCATTATGCCGTACGTCTATGTGAAACCATTACATTTGATTTCATCTTTTTATCCTTTAATGTCAACAGTGATAAAGACGGATTTCACCTTTATGAAGAACTCAAGTTTTGTGGGCATATAAATACGCAAACCACAGTCATATTTTTAAGTGCGGATACGTCACAAGATCTAGTCAATAGTATCGTTGAACTTGAGCCTGATGACTTTTGGGCCAAACCTCTCGATACACGCACCATTATTAATCGTGTCGGATTTTTAATTAATTCGCGAAAACGTCTCAATAAGTTATTTTCTTTTGTTGATAAACAACAGTTTGCCGCCGCAATTTATACCGCTGAACGCAATCTCAAAATGCCAGAACTGGAAGAATATTTTCCTAAAATCAAACGTATTATTGGGACCAGTTTGTTTAAACTGCACCAGTTTGATGAGGCTGAACGGTATTATCGCAAATTACTTGATCAACATAATTACAGCTGGCTACATATTGAGTTATGTCGTAGTTTACTCAAATTAAAAAGGGAACAAGAAGCCGAGATCATGTTGGGTGATTTGTTTTTGCGCGATGACACACGCTTTGCTGCTTATGACTTAATTACATCCTACTGCATTGATAATGAACGCTTTAAGGAAGCCTATAATTATATCAAGCGCGCAACATTATTAGCCCCTCGCAATATTAACCGAAATAAGAAACTGTGGGATCTTGCCCGTTTAAATCATGACCGCTTAGGGCAATATAAAGCAACAATCACTATTTATAAATATGCTAAAAACTCGATTCATGACTCTCCTCATCTACGATTAAATGTCATTCGCTCTGCCATCGATTTAGCATCAGCGTCACATCAATCCGAATCAGCAAGTTTACTCAAAAACGCCAATTTGCTGCTCAAACAGTTAGAACAGTCCAATTACGATAATGAAATCAATAATCAATTAATTGTAGTGAAAGCACGTATGGCGTCCTTGGTGCAAAATAAAAGCCTAGCGGATAATCTACTGGCACAAATTTATGATGACTCAGTACATGACTTGTTGGAAGATAATTTAGATAAAATGAAGGCGTTTCACGAAGTCGGTAATAGAGAAAGAACCAGCCGTATTTTATCTATCGTCAAAAAACAAATTGCCGGTGATAGTCTGTCGTCAAAGGTTATAGACAAATATCTTGAACAAGAATCCATCGAACGAACTGAGATCAACTTTACGCCAAAAGAACTAAAAGAAATGGCCGAAGTGAATTATAAAAACAACCGCTTTAAACCTGCTTTTATGAACCTAAGTCAAGCATTTGTATTAGCTCCTAACAACATTGCCATCGCGTTATCATTGTTAAAAGTATTAGTTAAAATAGCCGTACATGAAGCGATTAACGAGGAGCAAGAAGCCATTATTAATAAGATTAAAGAGCTGCAAAATGAGAGCGAATTTAGTACTGAGAATACAGCATTATATAATCAGTACTTGATGAATTTAAAACGCCATCCTGATCAAAATGAATATACTGATACACCTTCTCCTAGTGAATTGTCGCATAAAAAGTGAGCTAGCCTAAACAAAATAACCTAAGCGTTCTGCAAAGACAGAATTGATTTGTTTCATAACAGCTTCCTTACTTAAACATTCTAAATTGCTATCCTTTCATCCCCATTAATAACGTGCTATTTTCTATTTTATTCATACATTAAATGCTCATTCATTATAGGTGCATGCCGATATGCCACAACAATCAACACCAAGCTTTTTATTCCATGATTATGAGACTTGGGGCATATCGCCACAACATGACTACCCGTGCCAGTTTGCGGCAATCCGAACTGATTTGTCTCTCACTCCTATTGCAGAGCCCATTAACATTATCGCCAAGATCCATCCCGATTATTTACCACACCCAAGAGCTTGCTTAGTTACGGGTATCACCCCACAATCAACGTTACAAATAGGATTAACTGAATACGCGTTTATGCGTCAAATTCAACAACAAATGAGTGAAGCTAATACCTGTAGTATCGGTTATAACTCCATTAAATTTGATGATGAATTCACTCGATTTAGTTTGTTTCGAAACTTTTATGATCCGTATCAACGCGAATGGCAAAATGGTAATAGTCGCTGGGATATTATTGACTTAGTGAGAGCATGCTATGCCCTTCGTCCAGAAGGCATTGTGTGGCCAGAAAATGAAAAAGGCTTACCCAGCTTTAAACTAGAGGCGCTAACCCAAGCAAATGGTGTGGCGCATGAGCAAGCACATGATGCATTAAGTGATGTTTATGCGACCATCGCAATAGCTAAACTAATTCAAACAGCGCAACCTAAGTTATTTTCCTATGCTTATCAATTGCGCTCCAAGCATGCGGTGCTCGATTTACTGGAACAACATCAGGGTAAATCTTTGCTTTATATTAATCCTTTTCGTTCTGCTAAACATGGATGTGTGAGTTATATTGTTCCTATTTGTGATCACCCCACCAATAGTAATGCCACTATTTGTGTTGATCTAACCAAGGATATTACGCCACTTTTGACCCTCAACGACAGTGAACTTCAGGCAATCCGCTACGTTAAACGTGAAGACAGACATGTCGACACCCCAGAATTTGCAGCGCTGGAAATCAAACATAATCAATGCCCTTTCATCGCCAAAACCAATACTTTGTCACCTGCTCGAGCTCAAGAGCTTGAACTTGACTTGCCGTTAATTGAAGCACGCTTAGTACAGTTAAACACCGCACTCATGTCGATTGATGCCCCGCAACTCTTAGCACGAATTCGCCAAGTTTTTGTACGTGAGTTTGAAGATGAATCGGTTGATGTAGAGGCGAGCTTGTATAGTGGAGGCTTTTTAAGCAAAGCCGAAAAGGATTTTTGTACCTCCATACATTATGCAACGCCAGAAGAGTTGCCAACATTGATTAAACGCAGTCCTACGCCAAGGTTAGCGGAGTTGTTATTGCGTTTTATCGGGCGTAACCATCCCGAACAACTGACTTCTGGTCAACTTACTTCCGAGCAACAAACAACATGGCATAACCATTGTTTACAACTCGCTCAGCCTATGGCTAATAAACTATCATTCAATCAATACTTTGCAGAAATTGAGCAATGCAAAACGATGTATGCGTTAAACTCGCCACAACAAGTTGTCTTAGATGCATTGTTCGAATATGGCAGAAAGCATCCGTTCTATGCAAAATAATTCAAGTAAAATATCAATCGCGCAGATAACATTAGATAAGAAATTTATTAACACATGGATTGGAATATAAATGGAGTCTGTAAATGCAAGGTGTTAAGTTTCAATTTAATGAAAAAGAGCAACATGTCATTGTATTGGTTGACGTCAGTCAGCTAACCGGTCCTATAGACACCGCACAATTAATCACTCTTTTTTTAACGACTCCACACCAACAATATTTTCCATTAACTGATGAAATCGGCAAGTTTATTGACGATATCAATGCCGATTTGCAACAAGCTAACGCTGTCAAACATGAAACGACGTTTGCGATCATTAAAGACGCACAACTAGTGTTGACTGTGGCCGATGATAAAATGAGTGCCCGCTTAGAAGTGACCGCCCCCTATGGTGGTAAGATCCCCTCGACATCCGAAGCGATTACATTTTGTCATGAAAAATTGGTGACGAGAGGGATTAGCCGCAAGCGCATCGAAGCATTACTTGAACGTGCTGCAACATTAAGTACTGGAAAATCCATCAGCGAAGTCATTGCTAAAGGCTTACCTATAAAAGAAGGTAAACCCAGTGAGTGTATACACTTGGTAGAAAATGCATTAGAGCGAATTCTACGACCCAAAATTGATGATAAAGACATCGCAGATATGCGTGATTTAGGGGATATTTTTACTGTTACCAAAGATACCCCTATATTACGGTATCATGAGGCGACGAGCGGCCGGCATGGGTATACCGTTGAAAATAAACCCATCACAGCCAAACCAGGCAAATCAATACCGTTAAAACTTGGAGATGGCGTCAGGGTCAATCAGCGAGATACCAATTTGGTCATCGCAGATCGTGATGGTATGCCTAAATTTGATGGTTTTAAAGTCCGAGTGGATGAGGTTTTTGTCAGTAATGGGGTCAATGTTGGTACGGGTAATATCGATTATAGAGGTGCCGTAATCATCAATGGCGATGTCGCAGATAAAATGAAAGTCATCGCCAAAGGCGATATTACGGTCAATGGGTTTGTCGAATCCGCTTATTTGGAAACCAAAGGCGATATTATCATTACCCAAGGCGCTGCGGGGCAAACGGTCGATAATAATACAGTCCCCAATTGCGTCATTCGTGCAGGTGGTACTGTCTGTATTGAAAATGCACAGGGCTTAGATATTATCTGTGGCGGCGATTTAATTGTTCGTAAACAACTCGCGTTCTCAAGAATAGTATGCAAAGGTAATATTTTTGTGGGTAAGCAAGATAAAGCCGATGGCATTTTAATCGGCTGCCAAATTTCAGGGCGCGGTGAAATCACAGCAGGTGTCATTGGTGCCACCTCAGGGAGTAGCATTTCGATTGATTTCACCCAAGAGTATAATAATGTACATCGAGCTGCTGCATCACTCAAAAAGCAATACGAGTCATTGCGATCGACTTACACTCAACATCAAAAATCGTTATTGGAGTTTAAGGGCAAGAAGCTTCCACCTGAACTCAGTAGTAAAATTAACCTGTTAGAAACTGCGATCATCAAAGAAAAGCAGCTACTCAACTGGCTTAAAGAAAAAATCGTAGAAAATAAACATCAACAACAACAATTTGCGCAACATTTAACTATTAAAGCAACGCATACCTTACATTCAGGGGTTAATGTAATTATCAATAAATACACGTGGAAATCCAAACAACAGTTTGGTCCGAGTAAGGTGTTTTTTGCTACTTCTAAATGGGAAATCACTCCCTTAGTATAGTACTCAGGAAGACATTACCCTAAATCAGTGTTTAGGGTTTGCGGATCCGGAAAGGTTGTTTAATTAATAGCTTTTCAATTTCACTTTTCGATACTGCGGCACTGTAATAAAACCCTTGCAAGTAATCACAATTTGCGATGTTGATTTTTTCTAGTGCACCCTTAGTTTCAACCCCTTCTGCAACCACTTTAATATTGAGGTTATGACACGTTTTTACCAAATTGTTGATTAACAATTGCGTATCTTGGTTGTACTCAATATCTTCAAGTAATGCTCGGTCTAACTTAAGTACATCTATTGGCAGTTTAGTCAGATACGCAAACGATGAATAGCCCACGCCAAAATCATCAATCGCAATTTTAACCCCTAGGTTCTTTAAGGCATTGAGAGTTTTTGATGTGGTATTTAAATTTTTGATTAAACTGGTTTCAGTCACTTCAATTTCTAGTTTTCGTGGTTCGATATTGTATTTTTGCAACGCATCTTGGATTGTCTGAACTAATTTGATATTTAATAGTTGGCTAGCTGATACATTAATTGAGAAGGATTGGAGTTCGTGTGAAATCCGAGATAATCGGGACAGTTCAGCTAAGCCATTGTCTATAACCCAGTCACCAATGTCATGAATCTGCCCATCCGCTTCAACTATATCAATAAACTCACCAGGCGATACCCAACCTAAAGAATCATGCCGCCAGCGTAATAATACCTCGGCACTTTCAATTAATCCGGTCTCCACTGTGATTTTAGGTTGATATACCAAAGAAAATTGATTCATCTTTAATGCTCGAGTCACGTCGGACTTGATAGTGAGTTGGCGTTGTTTTTTCAATAAGTATAAGTTGTTTAACGCCATGAATTCAGAGCTTGCATTAATCAATACAGCGGCCTCTTGCAGGGTTTCAACGATAAAACTAGTCGTTTTATCCAAGTCGTCTGAGGAAATGAAACTGACGCTCACATCAACTTTGTTATCTTCAATCTGATGCCAACATTCCTGTTCGATACCTGATACTAAGCGTGAAAAATCAATCTGTACATTTTGTTCATGGCAACCATGAGTGAGTATAATCACTGCGACATCACTAATGCTATAAAGCGAAAATTGTTTACCCCAATGATTCGAAATGTACTGTTGTAATTTACTAAGCAATGGCTCTAACGCAACGTAATGACGCTTTAAATCATTGGCATTCGTTAGTTCAAAATAACCGATACTAAATGGAATGTTTTCATACACAAAACTCTCAACTGCACCATTGAATTCGTTGATATTATCAAAATATTTGGATTGTTCTAAGGAGGTGTCTTGGCGCAGCTTAGTTTCATAGTGCACAAACGCATTAGCAATTTCTTGCAGCAACACTTTGTTGTCCCAAGGCTTAGTCAAAAACTTAAATGCACTGCCTTGATTCATGACTGCTAACACAGAATCAAAATCAGCATAGCCACTCAAAATTAAAGAGACAACATCAGGACGATTAATTTTAACTTGCGCTAAAAATTCACCACCGTTCATTACGGGCATGCGAAAATCAGATAAGATAACTTGAATAGATTCATCCGCTAACAAGGCTAATCCTTCTAAACCAGACTCAGCAGTAAAGACTTCGTACCCTGCTTGTTTAAACATGCGTCTCATAGACTTTAAAATATTAATTTCATCATCGACGATCAGTACAGTCTGCTTAGATTGACTCATTGGAGTTCTCTTGGTTATCAATTAAAATGTTGCCGCAGTTTCTATCCTAAAACGATGACTACTCTCTACAGTGCCGGTTATGGTATCTAGTTGGCTATAACGAACTCCAATCCATACAGAACGACTGATTTTATATCGGACACGAGTATCAAATCCTTTAATATTTGCGGTCGCAAATCCTGCTGTTGCATTTTGTGCAAATTCACTGATGACTCCGAAGCGTTCAGTTCTAAAAAATCGTAAATGAGCTTGGTAATCTCCTTGTTTTTTTAATTTACCATAATTAATCTGAATAGCGAGTGATTGGTTTTGTTTATTACCAGAGATTAATTCAGGTGCATCCAAGGTATATCCCGCATCAACCCCATAACGCCATAGCCCAGTCTCGTAAGCACCTGAAAAACGAAGAGATTGGTGATCATACTGTGTATCACGCTTGGCAAATTGCGCACTCCCTCCCTGATAATCGACCCACCAGGGCGCTAATACTAGTTTACCTTGGGCTAAGGGAATACTGGTTTCATATTGTACAATTACCAGTTTTCCGACGGTATCAGTTGCCCCATCAAGCGGCTTAAGCCATGCAACGCGTGCTTGATCACCAGACCCAAATTGATAATTAGCATGGACACCTTGGGGGTTTAACTGGCGATCCCAAAACGTATCGGTTTGATTAGCAAACGCCCAAGGCTGTTTGCCCACCGTAATCGTTAATGGTTTGGTGCGATATTGCATAAATAAACGTTCAACAAAAATATCAGAATCCGGCTGAGGTTGAGAATTAAACTTAATGACAGTAATAGCTGGAACATTTTGTCGATTTTTCAGCCCCGTTGATAGACGCGAAACAAATGTAAACTCAGCATATTTCGCAGTAAGACCTACTCGGCCAATAAAACGTAAACGTTGCCGTGGATTTCTAACGGCAAAAGTTTCATTTTCAAAACGTAGCATGGCATTGCCATTTAACCCAATGGAAAAGAGCCTTTGTTCCTCAGCTTTTTTATCCGTTTTTGCTTCAAATGCTGACACATTGGTCGATAAATATAATGAGCTTAGGAGTAATAAGTACAAACATGATTTCATTTTCATTCCTTGAAAATAGTGATTGTGATTTTCCTAGTGTAATCTTGTGTCGCAATTGTCGCAAATTTCTTTTATGTCGCTTTGCCTTTTTTACACTAAGCTTAATACAAGGACTTAACTAGCGACGAGAAATCAGAGGTGAAAATGGAATATCTCACTACCGGTAACATAGCAAAACAACTCGGTATCACACCTAGAACGGTGATTCGTTATATTAAAAAAGGGGTATTAAAAAGTTACAAGCTACCCGGCAGAGGTAATAACCGCGTAGAAAAGAAAGATTTCATTGCGTTTTGTAAAGCCAATGCATTGCCATTACCCAATGAAACTGCTGTCATTGAAGAAGCCGTAAAACGACCTAAAGTGCTAATCATTGACGACGATATCAACGTTTGTAAAAGTATTTCAAGGGTCTTAAAACGCCAATACATCGACACGATTATTGCTCAAGATAGCTTTCAGGCAGGAGCATTGCTGTATGAACATAAGCCACAGATCATGACATTAGATTTACACATGCCCGGTATTAATGGCTTAGATGTATTACGATTTACCCGTGAAAACCCTGAATTTGTGAATATGAAAATTATTATTATCTCTGGCACCGCCATCGAGAATATGCAACAGGTGCTGATTGATGGTGCTGATGCGATCATTCAAAAGCCCTATTCAAACCAAACGCTTATATCGACCGTTCGACAACTTGCCCAAGGGGAATGACCATGCGCATGCTTATTTTTATGTTTTTAACGTTATCGCTGACATTGTCAGCCAATGTGCTCGCACAAAATTTAGCACCAAAGTCTCTTTCAAACAAAACCCTGACTTTTGGTATCGTGCCACAACAAGCTAGCAATGTATTGGCTAACGTATGGGTACCATTAACTCAGTACTTATCCGCCCAAACAGGCTTAACCATCAAATTTGCTACAGCCAAAAACATTCCTAATTTTGAGCAGAGATTAAGTGAAAATGCGTATGACATTGCGTACATGAATCCTTTTCATTACGTTTATTTTGCTGAATTTAATGAATATCATGCGATTGCCAAACAAGCCAATAAGCAGATAACAGGTATTTTAGTCACACGTATCGATAGCAACATCAAATCAATCCTCGACTTGCAAGATAAAACGTTGGCATTCCCTGCTCCAGCAGCATTTGCCGCTTCTATTTTACCTCGAGCAGAATTAACGTTGAATAAGGTTGATTTTGTCCCTCGCTACGTGTCATCACATGACTCTGTCTACTTAAATGTCAGCAAAGGTTTTTTTATTGCCGGTGGCGGTGTAATGCGCACATTTAACAACATGCCTGATGACATTCGCGCTCAACTGAAAATATTATGGACCACTCAGCCATATACCCCTCATGCGATTGCGGTATCACAATCTTTGTCAATGGAGGATAAGGTTGCCATACAAACTGCTTTAGAAAATCTGCATACAACCGACAAAGGTAGAGAAATTTTAAAATATCTCGGCATGGAAGCGTTTGTCATAGCACATGACACAGATTGGGATGATGTTAGAAATTTAAATATATCTAAAGGGCATGTTAAAGTAAAATGATTAACACACTGCGTAGTAAAATAGCTATTGGTGTCACCTTTATTGAGGCGGCATTTTTGCTATTTTTAGCAGTTATGGTCACCAGTTTAGTTAAAGACATTCTGCATGATAGCTTGACAACTAAAGCCCAAATAAGCTCACAACTTTTTGCGTCAATGACCACCGATGCAATTGTGACTTATGATGTCGCCTCCCTTGATTCATTTGTAAATGTCATCTTGCAACAACCCGATATCGCCTATGCACGGGTGCTGGGACCTAATAATAAGGTCTTGGCACAAGCCGGTTCAGCTGCCATCTTGGCCAAAACTCGTAATTTTGACACGTCAATTAACAAGGTAAATGATGATATTTTTGATACCTATACTGAAATTATTGTTGATGGGCAATTATTTGGTCGAGTTGAACTAGGAATGCAGACCAACTCAATTGCGGCCTCAATTTACGAAATTCAATCTGTAGTAGCAGGTGTAGCATTTGCAGAAATCATCTTTGTGAGCATTATCTCGTTCATCTTTGGTGGCTATCTCATTAAACAATTAACTCAACTGAGAGTCAGTGCAGAAAACATCACGGCCAAACTGACTACCGGCGAAAAAATCACAGATAAAATCAACACCCTTGATAACGATAAGGAGATATCCGTTGTCGGAGAAGCATTTAATGAGCTGATAGACGCATTAAATAAACAAACTCGACGCACTAAAAAATTTCAACGTGAACTATTTGAACTCAACGAATCATTAGAAGAGCAAATAGTTAATCGTACATCCATGCTAAAAAAGAGTAATCGCAAGTTACAAGAAATAAACAAAAGCTTAAAAGAAACCCAAACACAATTAAGCCAATCAGAGAAAATGGCATCGGTAGGACAACTTGCAGCTGGTGTTGCGCATGAAATTAATAATCCAATTGGCTTTGTCAAAAGTAATGTCGAGAGTTTACAGGGTTACAATGATTCGTTTGCTGAAATCCTACATTGTTTACAACAGTTTATCGCCAGTGATGATGTCTTTGAACGGCGTAAACTTAATCAAAAAATACAGTCTCTGTTAACTGAGCATGATATTAATTTTATTTTAGAAGATAGTATTGAGTTAATTAAAGAATCTAAATATGGATTAGAACGCGTCAGTGATATTGTATCTGGCATGAAAGCATTTTCAAGAGCAGATAATGATAATAAACAATGGTTTAATATCAATAATTGTATTGAAACCACCCTAAAAATGGTATCTAATCAGCTCAAATATCATTGTGAAATCAGTACACAATTAGATGCAAACATCCCAAACATTAAAATAAATGTAGGAAAAATTATTCAAGTGTTAACCAATTTACTGGTTAACGCAGGGCAAGCGATTGTAGAAAATGGTAAAATTGCCGTTAAGTCTTCTATGAACAATGGTTTTGTAGAAATTGCAATTACAGATAATGGCTCAGGCATCAGCAAAGAAAATATTGCTCAATTGTTTGACCCTTTTTTTACGACTAAACCCGAAGGCGAAGGTACAGGTTTAGGGCTATCGATCTCGTTTAGTATAATTAGAGAGCATGGTGGTGAAATTCTAGTCAACAGCGAAATTGGAGTGGGTACTTGTTTTACACTACGATTACCTGAAAATTCAGTCTGTTTATTAACCGACAATATCACAAATGTTTCGCTAGCATCAATATGATGCGTTTATTGGAATCACAACATTGACAGACATGACTGCAAAAAAGACGCAAGTAACCTCACCTCACTTTACGGTGTTGTTTGTCGACGACGAACCGAGTATTTTGCGTTCGATTAAACGTATCATTCATAAAACAAACATTAACATGTTAACAGCGACGAGTGGCCAAGAAGCGTTAGAGTTATTTGCTACACACGACATTACAATGATCGTGTCTGATATGAAAATGCCCAATATGTCAGGCTCTGAATTACTAGAAAAAGTTGCTCAACGGTATCCAGAAACTTATCGCGTGATTTTAACGGGGTTTGCCGATCTAGACTCTATAATGCAAGCAGTTAATCACGGTGGGATCCATCGTTACATTCAAAAACCGTGGGATAATCAGGATTTATTGCTCACCATAAAAGATGGCTTACAATTCACCAAACTCAAACGTGAAAATCACACGTTACAACAAAAACTGTTCAAGCAAAATCGTGCATTGAAAGATCTCGCTCAATCATTAGATAAAAAAGTTGAATTCAAAACCCGGCAGATCCAATTAGCGTTAAAAAAAATTAAACACGAACAAAGCGCGTCTGAAAAAGTGCTATTTAACTGTATATCGGTTCACCCAGAATTAGATGGCTTGTTTGCTCAATCCGTCAGTAAACTTGCAACCGAACTCGCCAAGGTAATGAAGCTACCAACGACAGATATACAGCATATTCAACAAGCTGCATTATTGTGTCAAATTGGTTTGTTAGGCAAAGAAGTGCATTTATTTAATACTGCTTTTAATGATTTAAATTATGAACAACAAAAAGCGTATGTGCGTCAAGTTGATGTCGCGATGATGATGTTGTCCCCTCTACCGCATCTTCAACCTGTCATTGATATTATCCAAAGTCAGTTTGAATACTTTAATGGTCAGGGCTACCCCGACATGTGTGTGGGCAAAGATATTCCTGTCGGGGCGCGTATTTTATTTGTTGCTCGTGATTTTTGGCGCTATCGTATTGGTAAAATATCGTCTAAAAAATTCGATGCGATTGAGGCTAAAGCAGAACTTAATCGCCACAGAGGCACGAAATATGATCCTGACATATTAGATGTATTAGCAAAACTTGATGTATTACATGAAACCCTACCTGATGATGGCTCCAAAGTATTAGCGGAAGTCAAAGTGGGTATGGAGTTAAGCAAAGATATCTACAATGAAAAATACGTATTAATGTTACCTGAAGGTCATATTTTCACGGAAGCGACAATTGCCAAATTAAAGCAATACGAACGTAATCACAAAGAACAATTACGTATCTTTGTCACGGCATAAGGGTATCGTCAGCCCCACCCTATGCCGCTAGTACTTTACTCTTATAGCGTGATTAACACCCCTACTCCTTGGGCTAACGATACCGGCACATTCAACTGTTGAGTGTGCTTATCCCACATTTGTTGACGTTGTTGTGCGGTTACCGCTTGGCCATTAACCTTTATCACTCGTGGCAAAGATTCAATATTATGGACCACGAAGGTGAGCGCACGTGTCGTTGGCGCGTTATGGTAGTCCCCTTGGACTTGCGCATCGATGGCAATGATAGAATCAATCGAGGCACTACTAAAGTGAATACTTTGATAAGCATTATTTGCAATTGAATCCGGCGCGACACCATCATCTTCGAGCAATCGATAATGACTCGAATCAACACTTTTATCATGGTAGTAATGCATCGTCATAGTTTGCGTCGAATATTGTTTTAAGTGCTGTTGAGCGTCGACCATAGGGATAAACGCACCGGCTTTAACCAATAGCGGCAGCTTGTTTAATGGCGCACTCACCTCGACGATTTGGTTCCCCTCATACCGATCGCCGTCAAAATAATCGAACCAGACTCCATCTGGCAAATCGATATTAACCGCTGCAACATTAGGTGCTGTTACAGGATGAACTAAAAAACTATCGCCCCACAAGTAACTAGCCGACTGGGTAAACTGTTCGCTGTCAATAAAGCTCACTGGTCGCATTAGTGGCATGCCAGAGAGGCTATTTTCCATTGCTAACGTATAGTTATAAGGTGTCAGCGCATAGCGTAACTTAATATAATCACGTGAATGGTCTTTGACGGGTTGTGCATGAAACACCGCTTCAGAAGGAATATGCTCTTGGGCATGTGGTCTAAATACTGGTGAAAACGCGCCTAATTGAGTCCAACGCATATACAGTTCAGGATCAAACGTCTCCCCGCCAGCAAAGCCACCCACATCAGAATGAATATAACCTAAGCCTAATACCGACATTTGCAGTGCCAGTTCAACTTGAGGTACGAGTCCGCCCCACTCTCTTGATACATCTCCAGTCCAGGGGATCAACCCGTAGCGTTGCGAGCCCAAAAATCCAGCTCGCATCATCACAAATGGACGTACTGACGGATCTAATTGTTGTTGATGCTCATAGACCATTTTGGCCCATTGATGTCCATACACATTATGGATCTCATCACCGGTGACGGTTAACTCTCCGAATTGATGTAAACTATCCGCAGGGTGCACTTCTGGCTCCCCCAAATCGCCCCACCAACCGGTCACACCTTGTTGATATAGCTTGGTGTAAAATTGGTTGAACCAGCGCTGCGCATCTGTATCAAATACATCAACCAAGCCTGTATTACCAAAATAAAAATCAAAACGGCGTGGTTGACCTGTGTAATTCTTGGCTAACGCTTGATTGGCCACAGCTGATTCCCATTGCGCTGAACTCGATAGAATAAACGGTTCAGTAATGACGATGGTATTGACACCTTGCTCGGTAAAGCCTTGAATCATTTGTTCTGGCTCAGGGAACGCGACGCGATCCCAATCAAGATTCCCCATGTGGCCTTTTATGTCTGGACCAAACCAATACAAATCTAGCACAACAGCATCTAACGGAATATCGGCATCAATAAAAGCTTGTACTGTGTCTTGCGTTTCTTGTTGCGTGCGATAACCAAAACGTGAGGCAAAATTTCCTAACGCCCAACGTGGAGGTAATGGCTGTTTACCAGTAACTTGTGCTATTTGTTGAGATACCTGAGTGATATCTTCACCTAACACAACAATATAACTTGTGCGCCCAGCAACCGCTTCAAACTGCAATACATCTTTATCAGTATGTCCGATATCCAAAAACCCATTCGCGGAGTTATCAAACAAGAGTGCGTAGTTTTGATCGGAAACTACGGCAGGTAAAGAATAATACATCTGATTAGATTCCGTGGTATAGCCATAATGTGCGCGGTTATATAGTGGCATGCGATGGCCTCGGCGATCCATTCCTAACACACGCTGGCCACCGCCCATGAGTTGCTCATCAGCATCCAAGGAAAAGCGAAAACCACGTAATGTTTGGGTAAAAAACAACCCTACTTCTTCTTCCACAACCACCGGCTGTCCTGTTAAACCAAATGCAATTTGACCTGTATTAGGATTAATTTTTGCGTAGCTTTTTGTAGTGAACAGCTCGATATGGCTCGGTGTCGTATTGACACTTGTTGTGGCTAAAGACGATCGTTTGGCTAATGCAAATGAAGGTAGTTGACGACTATTATCAGGTTCATAAAACACCTCAAAACTATGTTCTGTTAACGCTGTGATCCGGACCGTTGCTTGAGGCAATTGATAAGTTAAGATACCTGGTTGATGATTGAGTTCACTGACTGCATCGACTGTGTTTTGCGCAACAGATTTAGCCTGTGCACCACCAGCAAATGTAAACGAGAGTAACGCAATTACATAGGTGGTATGTCGCATACAGCGAGTGAAATTAAAAGTTGAAAATGACATAATGTAATTCCTAATTAGCTCTTATTACTGCGCGATTGGTGTTGACCAAGTGATTTCAAATACCGCTGAATCAAGTGGCGCCAAATTAACAGAAAATCTGGCATGGATTGTATTATCAACCACGTCAACACCACCCTTATTAGTTACGCGTAACGTGGTTAACCCACTATTTAAGAGATCCTTCATGATATAGTCCCCTACAGGCAAGTCCCACTTGTGTAACACATCATGAGGCACTGACAACCTCGTTTGTAGGCTCTGTTGTGCATCAAAATTGTTCACAACTAACAATGCGACATGCTGTTGTTCGCCCTGCTCATTCACACCTAAATCGGCATACCTAGCAAATGAAAAATGCAATTTCCCATATCTAGATTCTTCAAGATTAGTGTGATGCAAAGGGATAGAATTACCTTTCATTGCTGGATGATTAGCTGAGATATTCAAGACGTTAACATGATACTCCCTAAGGGCTTTTTCGAGGGCACTTAACTGACCGCCATCAAACTGACCATCATTCATCCAACGTTGATGAGCTGGCACACCGGCATAATCAAAAATGGTGGTACGGGTCGGATCACCAAAGCCTGTCTCTTCACTGCCATCTTCACCCACTTCTTGACCAAAATAAATCATCGTCGGGGAACGAGAAATCAATGCCGATACAACTAATGCCGGTTTGCCTTTGTGCATATCACCTGCAAAATCTGGACTAGCGATGCGTTGTTCATCGTGATTTTCTAAAAAATGTAACATGTGTGGCTCGATGTCAGCAATTTGCGCTTGAACACGTGCCAAATTAGCCGCATCACCATGACCTTGCATCACCGCTTTTAGGGAGTCATAAAAATCGACTTTGTCATACAGATAATCCATTTTACCAATATGTAAATACTCCCTAAACTGGTCTGGGTTATACACTTCAGCAAGTAAAAATGCATCGGGATATTGCACTTTAATCGATGAGTTTAAAAATGACCAAAACTCACTCGGTACCATTTCAGCCATATCATAGCGAAAGCCGTCTACACCTTTTTCTAACCAATAGTGGGCGATATGATAAAACTGATACCATGAATCAGGTAAGGTTTTGTCTTGCCAAAATGCGTGATGCTCAGCGACCCCTTTTTGATCATAACCTTGTGGGAGTCTGGGAAAATCATACGCTCCATCAGGACTAACACCGTAATTAACTTTAACGGTCTCATACCAATCATTGAGATCCGGTTGAGCTGCACGAGAACCATTCCCCGTCCACTTAGCCGGGTCTTCGCTGAATTGACCATCTTTTAACAATGCCGGTTTCCCCCCTAACACTTGATAGCCGTTGCGCGACTCTGGCACACGAAAAGATTCGCCTTGCACATAATAAAAATTATTGTTTGGCGCATAAGTTACCGTCGTATCATCTTTTTCACCCAGATTAGTGATCCCTTCAGGTCGAGAGATGGCTTCATATTGACGCGCGACATGATTGGGTACGATATCAATAATGACTTTCATTCCGTTTGCATGGGTACGGGCTATTAGTGCTTCGAATTCGGCTAAACGCTGTGCTGGATCAACCGCTAAATCAGGATTGACATTATAGTAGTCTTTGATTGCGTATGGCGAACCAGCCCTTCCTTTAATTACATCGGGATCATCATTACTGATCCCATAAGCGGTGTAATCATTGACGAGTGCATGATGTGGCACACCGGTATACCAGACATGAGATACACCTAACTCAGCAATGCCCTGTAAGGCGATATCTGTGAAATCTGCGAATTTACCGATCCCATTTTGTTCGATCGTACCCCACGGAATGTTATTGGTATTTGTGTTACCAAATAATCGGGTGAAGACTTGATACACCACCGGCTTTCCGGCACCTCGGCCCTGCTGCATTTGCCATCCTTGTTGTTCTGGTAAACTGAGTTGCACAGCTTGAGAAAGCGCAACGCTTGTACTATGCGTTGCCGACTTAACAGGAGATTGATTCTGCTGCATTTGATTTTGTGGAGCTTGACTACAAGCGGTAAGTGCCCCCATGACACTCAGTGCTATGATACTAAGTAAGTGTGCAGATTTGTTGGTGACCATCATATAATTGATTCCATATAAAAACGCGTCTAATTACGCATCAAGATTAATACGCTAAATATGCTTGGTATAGAGAATACCCAAAAAGGATGGATAGATCCCTTGCATACGTTTTCATAACGAAGATTAATTAAGAATGATTAAAACAACGTATAAATAAAGCTCGCTAATGAGGATTGTTGAGTCGCCACCACAATTCCACCTAATAAGGCTAGAACAAAGATAATGGGTAATAACCAGATTTTTTTGCGGACTTTTAAAAATTCCCACAAATCAGATAAAAATTCGCTCATGCTTTACTTCTTTTTTAATGGATTAGTCATCATCTGACAGAAAGAGAGACTAAAAAGGTTTAGTTAAATGGTCTTTGTCTAATGGCTCATTTCGCTTTATGTAATAACTGTTCAGTTTTTGCGACCTGTGATGTTGATACTGTAAGCCTTTAGTCAGGCGTAAAATACAGCCTATTGGTGCAAATACCAAATAAAATACAATTGCCAACAAGATTTGAGTGTTAATAAATCCTAATACAGAGGCGATCACCATCCATATGACATAAATAGGATAAATGGCTGTGGGATAAATAACCGCACTGATCAACAGATACCCGGCAATAAATAATGGCCAAAATGGGATACTTGCACTAAATAGCCAAGGTAATAACCCCATGAAAACGATGCTGATTAAGACACTAAACTGCCATGCAAAATCACGCAAACCTTTGATCTGAGTGAATTGCAACATCGGCAGCTGAATGTGTAGCCATGCATGCTGCACAATATTAATAACGTTAATCTTTGGCAAAGGTCACCTCTTTGGCTTGAGCTATGGCGGCGGCAGGCATAGCGGCTTTATCTAACAGCATATTACCCACAACTAAAAAATCCATATCAGTAGCTAAAAAACAGCGAATAGCATCCGCTGGTGAACAAACTGGTGGCTCCCCCCGGACATTAAAACTGGTATTAATCAAAATGGGGACTCCCGTAATCTCATAAAACGCTTGGATCAAGGGATAAAAGTGTATTTGTTCTGGGGTGACCGTTTGCACCCGTGCAGAGTTATCTACATGTGTGACAGCCGGAATCGGCGCTTTTCCTATCACATCAGCAACTAACAACATATAGGGACTAGGTGTGGTTAGCGCAAACCAATCACTCGCATGCTCTTGCAATACAGCAGGTGCAAATGGGCGAAAGGATTCACGTTGTTTAATTTTTAAATTCATAACCGATTGCATGGTCTCGGAGCGTGGATCGCCGATAATAGAACGATGTCCTAAAGAACGTGGCCCAAACTCCATACGCCCCTGAAACCATCCGATAACATAGCCATCGGCAGCTAATTGGGCTGTATGGCTGTAGATTAAGTCATTATCTATAGGGGTATACTCGACTCGCCATTGCTCGCAAGCAGAGATAATTTGTGTATTGGTATACTCTGGACCTAGATACGCATGCTGCATATCTGGTAAGTTTGTACCAGTGACCCCACCCAACTGATAACCATATTCTAATGCAGCACCTAAAGCCCCACCGGCATCACCAGCAGCAGGTTGGATCCAAATATCCGTAAACGGACCATCTCTTAATAAACGTCCATTAGCGACACAATTAAGTGCCACCCCACCAGCTAAACATAGATACTCACACCCAGTGGTGGTATACAAATGCTGAGCGATTTTCAATACCACTTCTTCAATAACGATTTGGATCGACGCAGCAAGATCTTTTTGTTTTTGTGTCACCGGAGCATCATGCGCTAATGCCGCTCCTTCAAACAATTCACAAAAATCGTCGGTTACCATTGTGTCTCCCGCTGGATAAGCGAAATACCGCATATTCAGTGAAAATGAACCGTCTTCCTTCACATCAATTAAGTGCCTGTAAATGAATTCAACATAAACGGGTTTACCATAAGGGGCCAGTCCCATTAGCTTATATTCACCGGCATTCACTTTAAACCCACAGTAATAGGTGAACGCTGAATACAACAGTCCCAACGAATGGGGAAAATGCAGCTCCCATAAAGGCGTAAGATTATGTTTGTGGGAAGATGAGTTTTGAGAATTGGATTTTTGACCAATCCAGGCACTACTAGTGGCCCACTCACCAACACCATCCAAACACAATACCGCAGCTCGTTCAAAAGGTGATGGATAAAACGCAGAGGCTGCGTGAGATAAATGATGTTCACTAAAGCCTAATACTGGTAGTGCCGGTGTTTTATCGAGTGCTATTTGTGCTTCAATAGTCGTGTTATTGGCTTCAGCGCGACGACGATGAATTAATGCTCGACATTCACGTCTGAGTAATTGCTTAAAGTAGAGTTTTTCTTTTAGCCAAATTGGCATCGCCCGAGCAAAAGAACGGAAACCACGAGGAGCATTTGCTAGATAAGTTTCTAATAAACGTTCAAATTTTAATAGCGGTTTGTCATAGAAAACAATCGCATGGATGTCACTCAGTTCTATTTGAGCAGTATTTAAGCAATATTCAATCGCATGATGAGGAAAACTAGGATCGTGTTTACGACGCGTAAATCGTTCTTCTTGAACAGCGGCGATGATCGCCCCATCCAAAATGAGTGCAGCTGCGCTGTCGTGGTATAAGGCAGAGATACCTAAAATGTATTGCTTAGTCATTATAATTATTGTGGCAATCTTTTATATGACTAATTGTGCCATAAAACCTGCGGGGAAGTTAATATTTTGTTAATTAAATACCTAGAAAGTTGTGAACCCAAGTTCAAACAATATATAATCAAAAGATAGTCACCTTGCATACCTGTGGATAATAATAATGAAAAAATCCCACACATTGTTTTACGTTATTTCACTCTCCATCCCGATTCTAGTTTTATTGGGATTGGAAGGGATATTACGTATTATTGGTTATGGCAATAGCCACCAGTTATTTATACCAGTGCCTAATCAACCTGCTTATATGCAACCTAATCCGCAAGTGATCCAACGTTATTTCCCCTCCCCTGATGCGGCGCCGAATGTTGCCATTGATACGCAGTTTTTTTTAGCCAATAAACCCAAGGACTCACTCCGGATTGTGGCTATGGGTGGTTCTACTGCTGCAGGGTTTCCCTATGGTCGGTTCGGTGCACCCGCTGGAATTTTGCAACATCGGTTAAAGGGGTTATATCCACAGCGTCATATCGAAGTGATTAATGTGGCGATGTCTTCCATCAATACCTATATGCTGCGTGATTTTGTCGATGAAGTACTGGCTATAGAGCCTGATGCTATCTATATCTACGCTGGACATAATGAGTATTTAGGCGTTATGGGGGTCGGCTCTAGTTATCAGGGCTTGGGCAGTCATGGGCTGAACCTGTTGTACTTAACTCTCAAAGAATGGCGTTTGGTGCAGTTGTTGCAGTCTATTTTACTAAATATAAGCTCCAATAGTGATATCAGTCATGCCGACACGGGATCTGGTTCGAATAATCATGCATCGCGTACCGTTATGGCTAGTATTGCCAAAAACCAATCGATTGCTTTAGACTCCCCTGCTTATCTTTCGGGGATCAGCCAATTTAACGATAACCTCCAACATATTATTACGCAATTTGGTATCGCTAAATTACCCGTATTTTTATCAACTATAGCCAGTAACGACCGCGATCAAGCGCCGTTTAATAGTACCTATCCATTACCCGAATCAGTGTTATCAGAAATTAACGCTGCACAACTCTCGCTGTCCGACATTCAACGTATTTACCAGCAGCATAGTTATCACGCCCTAGTGAATTATCGTTATGCACAGGCTTTGTTAAATCAACAACGTGTAAACCATCAGAATAAATCCACTGACAACAATCTTACCCTGAGCAGTAAACACTTCACGAATGCACGTAATTTGGATGGTTTACGTTTTCGGGCCCCTGAGCACTTTAATGCCATTATCACTGAACTCGCTCAGGCATATTCACATGTGCATTTGGTTAATGGCAAAGCGATGTTAAACGCAGCTAGTGTCGATGGCATCATAGGTAATGATCTCATGCTGGAGCATTTACATCCCAATGCTCAGGGGTATACTTTATTAGCGCACAGTGCATTAGCTGCAATGGTTGAACACGGCTTGTTGCCGCCTGCGCCCTATCAAGATACGCAAAATATAGCGCAACAACATACTCAAGTCAGTGCTGCAGACATTATCTTTGCGCAACATAAAATCAATAACTTGACCTCGGACTATCCATTTACGCAGACACCGCAACCGGTTCCAAAATTGGTTCCCAATAATCCCCCTGAGAAAATCGGCTTGGCCCGTATACAGAACAATGATTACCTCGCACAACAAACCCATTTGGTGAATCATTACCAACAAACCCAACAATGGTTACTCGCTGCTAATGCTGCAAGTACATTAGCGGATGGCCTACCTTTTAATGCGCAGTATGCCCACGGAGCCGCAAATTTATATCGTCAAGCTGGCAGTTTTGATTATGCTCATTTTTATGCGTTACAAGCCGTTAGGCTAACCCCCAACGATATAAATATGCAATTGAGCTTAGCCCAAATTCAATTTAATAAACGCTTATTTGAGCAAGCGTTGGTGACGCTTAAATGGGTCTTGACGCTGCAGCCAGAGCATCCTCAAGCGCAACAATATTTACAACAAATTAAACAATATGCGAGCCCATCCTCATGAAAAAAACCGCACATACTTGGGCAATGTACGGCATCGCACTGGCTATTCCAGTGATCTTCTTTTTATTATTTGAATTAATCTTACGCGTTGTCGATTATGGTCAAGAATATCCACTGTTTATTGACAATCCGTCACATCCTGAATATCAATTGCCGCGCCCTGACATTATCAAACGCTACTTTGCCCAAGACCAACAAGCAGCGCAGCCAACCGTTAGTATGGAAGCCAACTTTTTACTTAACACAAAACCTGATAATGGATTTCGACTATTCGTCCAAGGTGGCTCTACTGCTGCGGGATACCCTTATGGCTTAGGTGCTTCTTTAGCCGGCATGCTTGATAGTCGTGTGCGTGCGTCCAAACCTGGACACTATGTCGAAGTCGTTAATACTGCCATGTCGGCCGTGAACTCTTATACCTTACTGGATTTTTCCGATGAAATTATTGCACAACAACCCGATGCTATCTTAGTTTATGCCGGACATAATGAGTTTTTGGGTATTTTGGGAGTTGGATCTAATTTTGTCGTATCAGACTCTGGCTTCTCGACACGCTGGTTCTTGCGCTTAAAACATTGGCGCGTGTTTCAGTTGATGCAAAATACACTCGCACAATTGTCTAATGAGGGTATGGCAGGATCAGCCGCCGCAGTGCCTGCTATTCCTAGCACTGAAGACAAATCAAATTCTGCACGCACCTTAATGTCACAAGTAGCTAAACACAAAAACATTGGCACTGATTCTGCAATTTTTAATGCCGGAATAAACCAGTTTCGTGACAACATGCACACCTTACTCCAGCGTTATGGTCGGGCTAACATTCCCGTATTAATTGCGACTATCGCCAGTAATGAACAAGACCATCCACCATTTGCAAGTCATCCGATCCCAGTCGATTTACTGCGCCAATTACAACAATTACCTACGTTAACAAAGCCTAATCAAGTCACCACAGATTTAACCTCGCTAATAAATGCGGCCGGTGCGTTAGCCCAACCTAGTGCTGAGTTGCATTTTAAGTTAGGCCAGTACTGTGTGGTTCGCCAACTCAATGCATGTGCACAAGCCCAATTTGCCTTAGCAACCGAACATGATCTATTACGGTTTCGCGCACCAGCGGCTATCAATGAAGTGATACGTGAGCTTGCCCGGGAGTTTTCACATGTGTCACTGGTTGATGCGCAAGCGGCATTACGCCAACGCAGTCAACAGAATCTGATTGGCCGGAATGTCATGTTGGAGCATTTACACCCGAACGTCAGTGGCTATTTTGTGATTGCTAATGCATTTTATGAACGTTTATGGCAGCTCGAACTATTAGCCGACAAAAATCAACGGCAATACTATGTTGATGCAAACACAGCTTGGCAACGTCGGCCAATATTACCAAGTGAGGAATACAAGGGATTTGCTGATGTATTAACGTTAATGGCTGATTATCCATTTACGGATTCGCCACAACCGATAAATTTACCCACCCCACATAATTGGGAAACCGCATTAGGTAAAGCTGCTCATCTTAAACAAGTGAGTTGGCTGGATATGATGCAGACTGCGTTAACTCGATACAAAGAAAACAAAGATATCGAGATGGTCATTAAGACAACGCTGATCCTTGCTGATGCCCTACCCCATGATGGATACATCAATTTGCAAGCCGCGCGAATATTGGATAAACGCCAACGCAATATTGAAGCCTTATATTATTATCTCCGGGCCCAACGTGCCGGTGGGATGAACCTAGAATCACATATAGCACGGTTACAAAAGACTCGTTAACTGGCATAGCTTTTAGGTAGGTGTTTTCGGTAAATTAGTCTTGTTTAAGCGATTTTTGGCTATCCACCTGAATTTGTGCGAACGACCAGTTTTTTCGTGTCACCTTGGTTCATTCAGTCATTAATAAAAATTTAGAAAGCCAAAATTAAGATTGAAGATTATAAAATGATTACAAAGATGCGCTTAACTGTAATATGAAATACCCTATTTGTGGTAGAGCCCGATATCTAATGTTATTGCATAGCATGGCGAATTAATGGATTATACGCATACGGTATAACTGAGAATACGGTTAAGTGATAAATAAGATAAGAGTCTTAGTGCTTGATGACAACGAGGTATTGGCCAAAAAATTTTCTGGTGTCGTTACTCAATGGGAAGATGCGGTTCTTGTCGGTTGTTTTTTTACACTCAAAGACGCTTTGGACTTTATCAAGGCAAATGATATTGACTTACTCATTACTGACATCAATCTGCCAGATGGTTCTGGTATTTCGGCCATAGAGACGATGACCTTGCTGCATCCGCAAGGACAGTCCATCGTGATTTCAGTCTTAAGTGAGAAAAACGTCGTGGTGGCTGCCATAAAAGCTGGAGCGGTGGGATATTTGTCGAAAGATGACAAAAGCATGAATGTCCTCGCGTCGCTGAAGTCTGTAATGGCAGGGAACTCTCCAATTTCGGTTAATATAGCCCGTCACATTATCTCTATGCTCAAACCCAATAATGCTGCAGTTGAGGCTCATAAAAATTCAGATATTTCACTTACCGCAAGGCAAACCGATGTGCTTTTTGCTATATCTAAAGGCTACACTTACCGTGAAATCGCTAAACTATATGGGATCTCTGAGCAAACTGTTCCAGTTCATGTGCGCAACATCTACCGCAAGTTACAGGTTAAAAACCGTTCTGAGGCAACTTATGAAGCATCGCGACTAGGTCTTATTGGTTTATGAGGTTCATAACAGGACACGCTTGGGGAATACTGGCAGTCTTAATTATTCTGTTGGCTGTTGACCAATTATTCACGGTACAGCAAACTGAAATACTCCCTAAATATGAACTGGCTTTAGTCGTAAGTAGTGAAAATGTATCTCAACTACCATTTAAATGGAGAACTGACAGGGATAAACTTAGCACACGAAAATTTGTTTTTAGCGTGCAGCAAGCATCCTTATCCATCGGTCAAAATGCCTTATACATCCCTTACTATGAACACGCTCTTGAACTGTCTATTAACGGCAAGAGCTTAGATTTATTCGGAGCTCTACCTGGTTTGCATGGCTCCCTTGATCGCCCTTCAGGTTATATCATATTGGACAGAAACTGGTTTGATCAAGAGCAAAACAGGCTTGAAATTCAGGTACAAACCGGCGGTTTTGTTTTTGCTAGCTTATCCAAAGTCTATTTGGGTCCAGCAGACGAACTAGCAAAAGCCTATCACGGACAACAATTCTTTAACAAAGACATAAAAATTCTTTTGTTTGGAATGCAATTTATTATGTTTCTTTTTTGTGCATTGAGCTTTTACTGTCGTCCTCAAGAGCAAAGTTCCGCTTGGTTAGCCTCATTCTGTTTAATTTCATGTATTATTGGTTCGGGCGTTTTTATTCCTCGAATACCTTCATTATCTTACGTTTTACCTTATCTATTTCTGCTTACCCCAATCATCGGTCTTAGCATTTTTGCATTTCGAAATTCTATTTTAAAGCAAAACATGCCGCACTGGACTGGCGTTTTTATTATTTGTTATTTTCTTATAATTAGCTTCAGCATTTTATTCGTTAAAGTCCCAACCAATGTGTTGGTACTTTTTGTCGCGTTGCCTCTTACGATTGTGTTTATACTTTGTGTTGTGTTGTTATACTTGCGTGATTTATGGCGTGCAGATAATCCATATGATGCACTTATGTTTGCCAGCTGTGTGCTGATCATTCTTGCCTCTTCGCACGATGTGACAGCGAGGGTATCGAGCTACAGTTCGGATTTAGTTTTTGCCCCAGCAGGACGTTTATTGTTGTTGGTGAGTTTGACCTTCTTGTTAGTGAGGAAGCAAACAAACACAGCCAACACCTTGGACAACGCATCGCGAGAAGCCTATCTCAAGTTGACTATGCGAGAACAAGAACTTGGTCGATTGTTCGAAGTGCAGCGTTTACAATCATTGAAAATAGCGAGCGAGCAAGAACGTAAACGTATTACTGAGGACCTACATGACGGCGTAGCTGGGCATTTAACCACAATTTTGGCGCTGATTGAGATGGGAGATGCTGACAATGACAATTTGAGTAGCATCGCGAGTAGTGCTCTTACCGATCTGCATATGGTGATTGAGACACTCTCATTGCCTGACGGCGAGCTGCGAAGTGCGCTCGCAGCTTTCCGAGAACGCTGTGTTGCGCCGTTGCACTATTTAGGTGTTGAGATAGAGTGGGATTTTATTGACTTACCTGAGATTGAGTATCTAGTCTCTGAACAGGTGCTTTCAATCCTGCGCTTCATTCAGGAGGCCTTAACCAACTCGTTGAGGCACGGTAAGGCCAAAAAAATTGAAATACATGCTAGCGTTACCGCCTCCAATATGGCCAAAATAAGTGTCATCAACAGTGGCGGTGAGGCCTTGGGTTGCTACAAAGAAGGACATGGTATTCGGAATATGCGTAAACGTGCAGAAAGTCTTCAAGGACATTTCAATATCGATGTTTTGAGCGACGGCGCTGTGGTTGAACTATTGTTTCCAGTATCTAACGAAAACGCTACTGTAATAGCCTAATCCTTTTGGACACTTCGCCAGTTTCGGTTATATTACCTCTAACTAGGTGTCTATGATAATTAGACCACCACAATATCTTTTAGAATATGTCACAAATCATTACCCTCTGAAATACCTAAAATCGGGTATATTCAATTTTTATAATTGAGCTTAATCTTCTAACGTGAAATTGCTCGTGTAATCATGGTGCTCTGCTAGATTGAGAGCTATCACTGGATACTTGACTTCACGTTCAAAGATCTAGTTGTATTTATAAAGTAACTAATTTGTTTTAATTATACCTTTCTTACCCTTATGTGAATGGGACAGATTTGTCGTGATTTAATTATATAAAAGTTTAAAGGAAGTTATAAAATGCTCGGAAAATACAAACTTTTCCTCACTGTAGGATTAGTGATGTTACTAGTCGCTTGTGGTAATGATGATAACAAAAATACCAATACTACTTTTGCTATCTCAAACGTCAACATTGATACTGAATTAAAAACAGGAAACCCTGCCACACTGTCCTTTTCTCTGAATTCGAATAACCAGCTAAAAGATACCGCTTTAAGCGTGTTTATGACATCTATCGAGGATGATACCCAACAATTTAACGTTCAAGCAACTAAAGTTAGTGAAGATTCTAACCAGGCCTTAGTAACCATCACCTTTTCTGTTCCAGACAACGTTCCTAGCGGTGATTACAAAATCAGCATTAATATCACTAATAGCAGCGCTTTGCCGCTTGCTCTAACGATTAACGAGACCTTAGAACTTGCCCGGGTTAAGGTTATGATGCCTAGCAGGCCTGAGTTAAACGTTGAAAAGGCCGTATTAACCAACAACTCATTTCGTTTGCCTAAAACAAAACCTAATGACAGCAGCATGGAGCTAAAAAGCGAAGGCGACTTTACGCTTCAAGTCGCCTTGCAATCTAAATATGGGCCATTGAGCGATGACATCGAATTAAGTTTCAATCTCGAATTGACAGGTTTAGGCCTATTTCCCCTAGATACCACTTCGCATATATTAGTCTCTGAGCCTGATAGCACTACTCAACATCGTGATGTAAATAAAAATGGGAAAGTGGTTAAACGTATCAAAGGGCCGAGCAGGTTGATAAAACCCATTTGTAAAAATAGTAACAATACCGAACTATGCCGTGTAATTGGTAAAAATGGAAGCCGGCAACTTAGTATTGATTTGCATGTTAATCAAGACACCTATGCCGCCCTTGTAGAAAATGCGAATGATACCTTTGGATTCGTGGTTATCGACATCAATACCACAGCTGATTTAACACAATCACAATACCGCTTACCTATCGTTTATTTACACCAATCCACAGTTTTACAAAAAAGTCAGCGCAGCACAACAAACAGCACTGTATCAGCAAGCAGCACTGTATCAGCAAGCAGCACCAATAATGTCAACATACAAGAAACGGTTAGCGCAGGTGATAAAGATTACCTACATCACACAACAACAGGCCAAGCGAATACTTTTCAAGATAGTGCAGGCCATGCTAATTCAACTCAATCTAAAGATATTTCCGTCATCATCAACGGGCAGAACTACGAAATGGCAACGATGGAGACCTCCATTACTACCGGCACCAACGATGATATTAACAATACCTCGCTGGGTATTACCTTAAACGCAATGGGCGGTGCCGTTTTTGATTTTGTTGACACTATTGTTAATAACCAGGCGAAGAGCGCAAGCTACAGTATAAGCAATCAACAGCCTGTCGCTGTTGCTAAAAGTTCCAGTTCAGTTACCACCTACAACCCACAGGATGAAATGGTATGGATCCGCTGTGCCAATCAACATGAAAAATGCAATATTGATACGAAAAACTTACCCGGTTCTACCCAGGTACGATACGGTGACCCGGTTTCGAATCGCTGGAACTACAGACCAGTTACCTACTATAACGTTTGTAATGATGATCACTTTGGTGACCCAGCTAAAGGCGTGGTAAAAGTCTGTGATTATTTGATACAACCCTCATATGCGCCTGTATGGAAACGCTGCGCAACCGAAAATGGGACCTGTGTCATTAATAAAACTTCTACCGTTAGATTCGGTCGCGATGAGCGTTGGGTTAGCAATGAATTTGACCATGACTTTGTCTGTGATGTAGCAACGCAAGGTGACGACCCTTTCAGAGGTCAGCCAAAAGTATGTGAAATTATGGTGGATGCCGGTGCACCGCCGTTAGATTACGAGTATGAGTATTGCGCAGAGGAAAACCAAACCTGCAGTTTTGATGGCTCGGCTGTGGTTCGATTTGTTGCTATAGATGCACCAACCGGTGCGGTATATACTATTTATGCCAGCAAGCGAGGACCGACTCCCTGTACTAATGATAATAATGCGTTTAGTGATCCTTACCTAGGCTATGTAAAATATTGCGAATACCTCAAATACATCGACCCCAACACCCGGTATGACCAAACCGACCTAGCTTGGTCAAGTAAAAACGTAGACCAAACGGGTAATTTTGCTAACTCCCAAGTGAGTGATCCAAGTGAGGTACTAGGCGAAGAGCAAGTGTTGGTAGAAGTCGAATATTCTAAAGACAAAGATATGCGCCTATATTGGGGGTATGTTTTTAACGCCTCAATAACCGTGCATGGCGAAGTTGGCTTAAAGCTTAACGGCTATTTAGATAACTCACAAAAAAGCTTTTCTTTGGTGGGTGGCCCCTACGTCAGTGTCGACTCAGAAGCATCCGGTAGTGTTAGCGATCTATTGGGACTGACAGAGGTGGGAATTAAGGCCCCCATTCAGTTACTCGATCTCTATTCTCCCTTTACGGTTACCTTTACCGTTAGACCGCAAGTATTATCGGCAGAAATTAGCCTAGATTATTTTTTGGATCTAATTTATGGCGAAGTCGAAGTTTATTATAAATATTCATTCAAAGATCCGATCACCGGACTTGGTGTTACCGATAACGACAGTGTCACCATTTATAGTTGGAATCCACTCTATCAAACCACAGGTAACCTTTTTCAAGGCTTAAAAACTTGGGATATTTCTCCTGTTACTAATTATATTGTGCCAGCCGTTAAGGACGCATTTTATAAGGCCAGGATTGGATTTGAAGCAACAAAAGATGCACGAGAATACGTGCTGGAAATTCGTGGCACATTAACCAACAATGAAATATGGGATGCAGCCAATCCTAATGAATACGTTACCGTTGATATTGTTTGTGCCGATGAAATTATACAATCCACCGAGTTTACCGGAAACATAGATGAAGTCATTCCACTTCTTGAATGTGCTGAAGTTGATATATCAGGTATTCGGGCAGCGGCCTGGGACAAGGGCAGCCAACTCACCTTTGGTGTAAGAGAAAAGTAAGATCATTTATCAACGTTCGCACAGCCACCCAAGCATACCACAGTGGTGGCTGAATTTAGTCCCGAGGAATTAACCCCCAATGATGCAAAATAAAGCGTTATATGCAGTAGTGTTCAGTCTTTTGTTTGGCCTAGGAGTAGTCGTGTTCAAGGCCACTAATAATGAATACAGTGAAGCGCCAAAGCCTGCCAGTATGCAGACACCTTTCGCTTACAGTGTAGCACTCAAGCGTGCCGGTTATATCAATAAAAATGTGCTCCAAACGGACTCAAAAGACACCGGCAAACTAGAGGTTGCCAGCCATCTCACCGGCACCCTTAACCTAAAGGTAATAGAAGAAAACAACGATGGCCGCTTATTATTCGGCCAATTTAGTCAACTGCATCACCAGCCTAATAAAGCGCTTGAAGCTTTATTCTCACAACCGTTTGCTTTTTATATCAAAAATAATGGCGCAATTGAGCTCTATGAAAAAAATATTAGCTACGCGGCTGATACTAAAAATATGTTGTTGCAGGTTTTACATTATTTCCAAGTTATCACTGAAAGTCCATCATTAGGGGAATCATCCCAGCAATGGCAAACCAAAGAGACCGACTTAATTGGAGACTATATAGCCGACTATAGCGTGGTGAAAAATGCCAAACCACGCACCCTAAAAAAACAAAAAAGCAATTATTCGCATATCAATGCCTTACCGGCAGTGTTCAGCGCCAATAGCCTACAAGCCGATATTATGCAGCACAACTCAAGTTTTATTATCGATAATGCTGCGCCACTCCCCATTAATGTAATAGCTTCGGAGCAAATAGAGCTAAGACGCGCAAGTGAATTTGTTTCTGATGTCGCGGTGACCTTTACCGCTCAGATAACATCCATAGGTAAAGATATTCGCTTTCCACAATCTTTGGCCGAATTAGAACAGCAATTATTGTTGAGTACGACTGAAAACCCTATTAATTTGTACGCTATCAGCCCGGATTTATCCGCACTAAGTGAGGGTAAAAACCCCGATGAACTGCTGTCATTGTTTCTTGAAACATACGCGTTATCTCCCTCCAAAGCGCGCCAGTTAGTTATCAATTATTTACGTCAGCATCCTGAGAAATCAAAAGCGTTTGTCGATACCCTTTATGAGCAGCGCAAACAACTCAGTGACGAAGAAGAAGTTAGACTCTGGGCTCTGCTCGCTAAAGCCGGCCACAAAGAAGCTCAGCAAGCCTACATATATGCCCTAAGCAACCCTGACTTTGAACAAGTTGTACAATATCGTGCGATTTCGCATGTTCGTTTTTTTAAGCAGCCCAGTGCAGAGTTTGTTGAAGGCTTATGGCAAGTGCAAGCCAATCTCTCTAATGCTACAAGCGGCAACTACCGAGATAATAAAACACTGTCAAGCGCGGCGCTGCTTGCTCTTGGCACATTAACAACCAGCGATAGCATTGACACCGAGGTTAAAAATACGATTTTAGCAACCCTAGACGATAGGCTTTCAAGTGAAACTGATACGATGGAAGTCAGTGCATTAATCACAGCCGCAGGCAATACCAAAAATCCCGAGCTACTCGATAGCATCACGCCTTACCTTCAAGATGAAAATTCGCAGTTAAAAGAAAAAGCTTTTATTGCCATTGCGCGTATCCCTGGAGACAAGAGTCAAACGCACCTTATACAAGCTTATGAAACTTTGCACTCGAGCGAACAAAAGTTGCAATTTGTGGCGCTTGACAGTTTAAATAAAATGCCAATGACAAAAGAATCTTTGTCTTGGGTGTCAGATAAAGCTTTAGAGCTTAATAATCCAACAGAAAGCGTGGGTCTGATTCGTATATTGGGCAACCACCGTGATACATCTCCCACCGCCGAATTAACATTTAGAAATATCTTGGCGCAGGATCCCTCTATTAATATAAAATCAGAAATATATCGTTTTATTAGCCCTTCAGAAAATCACAGTTTGTCAGATCAGGATTGAGTGTAAACGGCTAAATTTTGCCTAGTTTTATGACTAAACCCAGTCGTTGGCATCCACTCCGTTTTTAAACTTCTAAAAAACTGTTCCATAGGACTGCTGTCCTAGCAATTTGCCCGACGAGTCATACTTTGTGTTAGGCGAAATAGGCAGCCGTATTTTGTCCTTATTGTTTAACTTTTTATCTGTTTTAGCTACGTTTGTACTACAATGTATAACAATAGAAACTATTTGGAGACTGCAAATGCCATTCTCGAACTTTCACAAGGAAAAGGACATAAAGCTGAAAATACCCAATGGTGTTTCTTTATATTAATAAAGCTGCCTTATTTTTTCTTTTTTGAAGATGAGACTGCTATGAATATAATGATAAATACAACTACTACTCCACCTACTGCTGCCCAAGTCATAACGATTCCTTTTAATTTAAAAATAAGACTTATAAAAACTTAAACTACCACTTAAGCATATAAATGTCACTATGTTCAATGAAGCACCTAACACTTTGCATAAGCCGCCACTTACCGCTCTTGTAAATGGTCCGCCTTCAACTTTTTATTATCATTTAACTTGACTTATCTAGGCGACCATTTTGATAATTTTATATCTAATCAAGTTCAAACTGGATTCGCTAATTTCAGAACTAGACGGTTAACTTGGTAAGTGATTCAATTCAAAATATCTGTTAGGGCCAAGCAAGATTTAAAAAGTATTGCTGTTTTCACTCAGTCAAAATGGGGCTGCTAACAACGTAATATTAATCATTAATCTAACTCAGTTTGACCAAGTATTTCGATTACTAGCAAACAAACCATTTTTAGGAAAGCCTTGTGAAGAAATTGCAAAAGATTACTTCAAATATCCTCAAGATAGCCGTGTAATTTTCTTAAAAAAAGTCAACTGTTTTTTGTCCTTGTTTCATTTCTTGTTAGGTTTTCTTTACACAAGACTTTCCCATTTTTTTGCACCTATGAGTTTACCAACAAAGCCAATAGGAATTAACCCGATTAATATATACGTAGTCATTTCAGGCGCATACTTCCCTGAGAGTATGATAGGTAAGGCTATAAGCGTAAAGAATATTGGAACCCAAATTATCATTGCTAATGCATAAATTAATTTTTGAAAACCTGTAATATCTCTTGTTGGTCTGGCTAAAAATAAAATTAACTTATTCGATGTTTTTGGTCTATATCCAGCCAACACATAATGATGAGAGGTGGTTACAAAACCAACCACAAATCCAACAATCAAATATATTACTATTGACAATATTCCTACAACAAATTCCATTAAAAACCTAACAACTTATTATGAATCGCCACTAGTTTACTAGACACCTCTTAGTTAGATAAACTAACTAAAAATGAGGTGAAACATATGAGCGG
>OJFP01000236.1_pt1 | contig 43185 bp, 40 predicted proteins | sample 1594141 | NCBI WGS metagenome assembly OJFP01 (sample SAMN05416843, study PRJEB24817) | seawater metagenome | isolation source: Sea water | place: Canada:Atlantic | collected 2013-07 | reverse complement strand
CTACACTATCCTCTTCGTCGGCAGCGTCAGATGTGTATAAGAGACAGCAATTATCCTTACGGTCACGCACCACCTCCATCTCATACTCTTTCCAACCCAATACTGACTCTTCAATCAGTAATTCATTGGTTGGTGAAAGGTCTAACCCGCGTTCACAGATTTCGATAAACTCTTCACGGTTATAGGAAATACCACCACCGCTTCCACCCATGGTGAATGAGGGGCGAATAATCGTTGGGAAACCAATATCATCTAGTGCAACAAAGGCTTCTTCCATATTGTGCGCAACAAATGAACGTGGCGTAGACAAGCCGATTTTAGTCATCGCTTTCTTAAATAAATCGCGATCTTCCGCTTTATCAATCGCCTCTTTAGACGCACCAATCATTTCAACATTGTGTTTAGCTAAAACACCATGGCGGTCTAAATCTAGAGCACAGTTAAGCGCCGTTTGACCACCCATCGTGGGTAATAAAACGTCTGGCTTTTCCTTTTCAATGATTTTTTCAACTGTTTCCCAGTCAACAGGCTCAATATAAATGGCATCAGCTGTTTCAGGGTCAGTCATAATCGTTGCAGGATTTGAGTTAACCAAAATAACGCGGTAACCCTCCTCTCTTAAGGCTTTACATGCTTGCGTGCCAGAATAGTCAAACTCACAAGCCTGACCAATAACAATGGGCCCAGCACCTAATAGTAAAACGGATTTTATGTCGGTTCTTTTTGGCATAATTCTCTTTTATGAGTTTTTGTGCAACTGCATCATTGCAGTAAACTTTTCAAATAAATACACGATATCTTGTGGGCCCGGGCTTGCTTCAGGGTGTCCCTGAAAACCAAAAGCAGGACAATCTATACGCTCGATACCTTGTAAGCTTTTATCAAACAACGATACGTGTGTCGGTTTTAAATTAGCCGGTAGCGTATCGCCATCAACTGCAAAACCATGGTTTTGGCTGGTAATCATCACGCGCTGTGTTTCTAAATCTTGTACTGGGTGATTAGCCCCATGATGCCCAAACTTCATTTTGACAGTTGATGCGCCGCTGGCTAATGCTAATAACTGATGACCTAAACAGATGCCAAATGTTGGTATTTTTTTATCCAGAATAGTTTTAATTGCCTCAATAGCGTAATCGCACGGCTCAGGGTCGCCTGGACCGTTTGATAAAAACACACCATCAGGTGCCATGGCCAATACATCCTCAACCGGTGTTTTAGCGGGTACAACATGAACATCACAACCAGCATTAACGAGTAAACGTAAAATATTACGCTTCACACCGAAGTCGTAAGCAACCACTTTAAAACTAGCTGGCTTAGTTTCAGGCTTATCATTAGGGTCTAATTGCCATACTGAATCAGTCCACTTGTATGCACTTTCTGTCGTTACCTCTTGTGCAAGGTCGAGGCCTTTCAAGGATGCTGCTTCTTTTGAGGATTCTAGGGCTAACGCTTCATCAACATCAGGCCCAGCGATTATACAACCACGTTGCGCTCCTTTTTCACGTAGCACTCTGGTTAATCTGCGAGTATCAATATCTGCAATGGCAACAATATTATGTCGACGCAAATAATCGGATAAAGATTCTTCAGATCGCCAATTACTGTTAGTTAAGGGTAAATCTCTGATGACCAATCCGCGCGCATGAATAGCGGATGACTCCTCATCTTCTGAGTTAACACCTGTATTTCCAATATGCGGATACGTTAAGGTAACAATTTGATGAGAATAAGAAGGGTCTGTTAAGATTTCCTGGTAACCCGTCATAGACGTATTAAAGACAACTTCACCAACAGTAAGGCCTTGAACCCCTATTGATTGCCCGTGAAAAAAACTACCGTCTTCAAGAACCAGTATCGCTATGTCAGACAAATTACACCACCTTTAGATATGCAAAACGGGAAGTACCTGAATGGAACTACCCGCTTTGATTATTAATATGTATGACTGTGAATTTTACTGGATTTTATACACCTTTGTCCATATCATCACGTGCTTTTTTGCCTATGATGCTCTAGCAACATCCAAAGATTGAGCTAAATAAGCATTCATTAACAATGTTGGATCTTCTATTAACTTTTCTTTCCATTCGCCCAGTGGCACTTCAGATTGAATCAAACCTCTCATAACCCCAATATAATCAGTTCGCCCAACAGTGATGGCACCCACTAATTTGTCACCTTTAAAGTTAAGTCTTACATACTTAAAATTGTCCATATCAACCAAGGTGGCTGTTTCACCGCCATCAACACCGCCCCAACTACCAAACGATGTAGATATTAAGCCAGCCGTATCTAGTACGTTCATACTCAAGCTGCCTTTGTAAGTTGAGTTGCCACCCATCATGTTTACCGCTGCAATTCGGCCATGATCGACCGCTGTTGGTTGAATGGCGTGCACTGCTTTAGAACCCGTTGAAAAATCAACACCTTGCGCAACATCACCTGCAGCATATATATGTCTAACATTGGTGCGTAACGCGGCATTAACTAAAACACCCGCATCTGTTTTTATGCCAGTGCCTTCCAAAAACTCTATATTTGAATAAACACCGGTAGCGACAATAATAAGGTCAAACTCGGTCAAGCTATCGTCATCACGCTTCAGCGCTGGGCCTGCTTCAATAGACTTAATGCTTGATGGCAAAATGGTGGTAACGCCTTTAGACTCACACCATGTTTTAATCATGCCACCCGCTGTTTCATCCATCATACGGCTAACCATCTGACCTGTGCGCCCCATCATCACTGTTAAATCCGCACCTCTTTTAATCAGAGGCTCAATAATAATAGATGCAACAAACCCAGCACCCAATAACGCCACTTTAGACCCTGGCTTGATGCTATTAATAATTTTTCGGCCATCTTCTAACGTCCAACAATTCACAACACCATCATTATCAGCTCCCGGGAACGGGCTATTTGCCGGACGCGAACCCGTAGCAATCATTAACTTGTCATATTCAAATACATCACCATTTTCTAGAGTAACTTGCTGCTGTTTAGGCTCAACTTTCTCAACTTTTGCATGAATATGGACAATGTTTAAGCTCTCGAAATGGTTATCAGTCTTTCTAAGATGCGTACCTGTGTCTTCAATCATCCCACTTAAATAATACGGCAAGGCCATCCGTGAATACGGCACCTCTTTTTCTAAACCTATCATTGTAATGATGCACTTGCCATCTGCTTTACGTAGCGTCTCAGCTGCTCTAACAGAGGCTGGACCTGCGCCAATTAACACATACTTCTTAATACTCGACACCATAGGTTTTACCGTCTCAGTTTTTTGTTGTGATTGTTGTTCTGATTCCGCAGCCTTTCCTTCAGGCTCAGCGGGTGATGATTCTTGTTCATTTTTATCCGTTGAACCGAACCCTAACATTGCTGCAATTTTACAAAAAATACCCATTGGAATCTCCCTCTAATAATTTTATTTTTATTTAACAGGCATTTTAAAAAACCTGATATGAAGTCGATGTTAACAGAAAATATTTTTTTGAAATAGCCATTTACTCATTCAAGCCCAATACATCCTGCATATCATATAAACCTGCAGGTTGCTCGCTAACCCAGCAAGCAGCTCTGATAGCCCCTGTTGCAAATGTCATTCTGCTGGTTGCTTTATGGCTGATTTCTATACGTTCGCCTTCATCTGCAAACATAACAGTGTGTTCGCCAACGATGTCGCCAGCTCTAATAGTAGAGAAGCCTATCGTGCCACTTTCACGTTCGCCGGTAATACCTTCTCGGGCATAAACAGCGCAACTGTCTAACTCTTTACCCATCGCTTGTGCCACTATTTCACCCATCTTTAAGGCTGTCCCAGAAGGCGCGTCTACCTTGTGTTTGTGATGCGCCTCAATAACTTCTATATCAACAGCACTTCCAATCGCTTTGGCAGCAAGCTCTAACAGCTTCAATGTTACATTCACACCAATACCCATATTAGGTGCAAACACAATGGGGATTGTTTTAGCGGCAGATGTTATCTGTTGCTTTTGTTCATCTGTAAAGCCCGTCGTTCCAATCACTATGGCTTTTTGATGCTGCTCACAGAAAACAAGCTTTTCTAAACAAGCATCTGGTCGAGTAAAGTCTACTAACACATCGAAGCTTGATACTTCACTAGCAACACTATTAACAATATTAACTCGCTCTGATGTAACACCCGCTATTTCGCCCGCATCTTTACCTATTGCAGGCGAATTTTCTCGCTCAATGGCTGCACCAAGCACAGACGATTCATTTTGAGCACATGCCTTAATCAAATTAAGACCCATACGGCCACTGGCCCCAGAGATTGCGATTCTAGCCATTGCTTTTCCTATTTAGGATTTCATTTTATCAAAAAAACTTTTAACGCCATCAAGCCACGAATTTTCTTGTGGATTATGGCGTGTTCCGCCCGTTTTAAATGATTTTTCTAATTGCTCTATTAACTTTTTTTGTTCTGCTGTTAAGTTGATGGGCGTTTCAACAGTAATTCTACACATCAAATCACCAACTGGCCCACCCCTAACTGGCTTAACACCCTTACCACGTAATCTAAATAGTTTACCTGTTTGAGTTTCTGTAGGAATTTTAAGTTTTACTTTACCATTCAATGTAGGTACTTCAAGCTCGCCACCCAACGTTGCAGTTGCAAAACTTATCGGCATATCACAGTATAAGTTGGCACCCTCTCGTGAAAAAATAGGGTGTTCACGTACGTTAACTTGCACATACAAATCACCTGATGGGCCGCCATGGTCACCTGCCTCGCCCTCACCACCTAGCCTAATTCTATCGCCAGTATCAACACCGGCAGGTATTTTAACGGATAATGTTTTTTGGTCTTTTGTTTTACCCGTTCCACGACACTTACCGCACGGGTCTTTAATAACAGACCCGGACCCTCGGCAAGTTGGGCACGTTTGCTGCACTGAAAACATGCCTTGCTGCATACGTACTTGACCATGCCCGCCACACGAAGTACAGATCGTTGAACCGGCACTTTTAGAACCCGTTCCTTTACACCCATCACAACTGATTGACGTGGGTACTTTGATTTTTGTTTCTAAACCAGAAACAGCATCTTCCAACGACAAGTCCAAGTTATATCGTAGATCAGCGCCACGCGTAACTTGACTTCTGCGACCACCTCCGCCACCTCCACCAAAGATATCGCCGAATACATCGCCGAATACATCGCTGAAAGAATCACCTTGCTGGTGACCCCCTCCCATCGATTGATCGACCCCTGCGTGACCAAATTGGTCATAAGCAGCTCGCTTCTGTTCATCGCTTAGAATCGCATACGCTTCCTGGATAGCCTTGAACTTTTCTTCAGCATCCGGGTTATCCGAATTTCTATCGGGATGATATTTCATCGCCAATCGTCTGTACGCTTTTTTAATTTCTTTGTCGCTGGCATTACGAGCAACTTCTAGTACTTTATAAAAATCTTCTTTAGACATATTCTTAATAGTTTAATACACCAAAGCCACCGAATAAATCGGCGGCTTTGGTGCGACCCATACACGGTCAGTTTGTTTATAATTCAAAAAGACTTAATGCTGTAAAAGCATACTTAACTTTTACAACACTCAACCTCGGTTTAGTTAATTGACGTTATTTTTTCTCATCATCTTTAACTTCTTCAAACTCAGCATCAACCACATCATCGGCTGCACTTGCATCAGCTTCAGCAGAGCCTGCATCTGCCGTACCTTCTGCACCTGCATCAGCATACATTTTTTCAGCTAACTTGCCTGATAACGCTGTCAATGCTTCAGTTTTCTCATCGATAACCGCTTTGTCATCACCTTTAAGTGCTTCTTTAAGGGCTTCAATCGCTGTATCAATATCTGCTTTTTCAGCTTCGTCAACTTTATCGCCCATTTCTTCTATGGATTTTTCAGTTGCATGAATCATGCTGTCAGCTTGGTTTCTTGATGTGACTAATTCATGCGCCTTTTTATCTTCTTCAGCATGAACTTCTGCATCGTTAATCATTTTTTCAACTTCTTCATCAGACAAACCACTAGACGCTTTAATCACGATAGATTGTTCTTTACCCGTGGCTTTGTCTTTTGCCGATACATTCAAGATTCCATTCGCATCTATGTCGAAAGACACCTCAATTTGCGGCGTACCGCGTTGAGCGGGTGGAATATCTTGCAAGTCAAAACGGCCTAATGATTTATTACCTGACGCCATTTCACGTTCACCTTGTAATACATGAACTGTCACCGCAGTTTGGTTATCTTCAGCTGTAGAGAATGTTTGACCCGCTTTTGAAGGAATCGTTGTATTTTTCTCAATAAGCTTTGTCATCACACCGCCCATTGTTTCAATACCTAATGACAATGGCGTTACATCAAGTAGCAACACATCTGTCACATCACCAGCCAACACACCCGCTTGAATTGCAGCACCTACCGCCACAGCTTCATCTGGGTTCACATCTTTACGTGGTTCTTTGCCAAATATTTCAGTCACTACTTCTTGAACCTGAGGCATACGTGTTTGACCACCAACCAAAATAACATCATCAATTTCAGACGCTGATAAACCTGCGTCCTTAAGTGCTGTTTCACATGGGCCAACTGTACGTTGCACTAGGTCACCAACTAACGATTCTAATTTTGCGCGTGTAAGCTTTACATTTAGATGTTTTGGGCCCGTTGCATCCGCAGTGATATATGGCAAGTTAACATCTGTTTGTTGATTAGATGACAACTCGATTTTAGCTTTTTCAGCTGCCTCTTTAAGACGTTGTAACGCTAATGGATCATTATGAAGGTCAACAGAGTTTTCCTTCTTAAACTCATCTGATAAGAAATCAATAATACGCATATCAAAATCTTCACCACCTAAGAACGTGTCACCATTTGTTGATAACACTTCAAATTGGTGTTCGCCATCGATTTCAGCAATCTCAATAATAGACACATCGAATGTACCACCACCTAAGTCATACACAGCAATCGTACGATCACCGGTTTTCTTATCCATGCCGTACGCTAATGCAGCAGCCGTTGGCTCGTTGATAATACGCTTAACATCAAGACCGGCAATTTTGCCCGCATCTTTCGTTGCTTGACGTTGTGAATCATTAAAGTAAGCAGGCACTGTAATAACCGCTTCGTTTACTTCTTCACCTAAATACGCTTCTGCATCTTTTTTAAGCTTCATTAAGATTCGAGCTGAAATTTCAGGCGGCGCCATTTTCTTGCCTTGCGCTTCAATCCACGCATCACCGTTATCGGCTGCCAGAATCTTATAAGGCACCATGCTGACGTCTTTTTGAACCACGTCATCTTTAAACATGCGGCCAATAAGACGCTTAGAAGCAAAAATTGTGTTCTCTGGGTTTGTTACCGCTTGACGCTTTGCAGATTGACCAACAAGCACGTCACCTTCTGCAGTAAACGCTACAATAGAAGGCGTTGTTCTTGCACCTTCACTGTTTTCAAGAACTTTTGCGCTGTCACCATCTAAGACGGCCACACATGAGTTCGTTGTTCCTAAATCAATGCCAATAATTTTAGCCATTTGAGTATCTCCGAAAAGTAATATTTAATTTGTGTTAGTTAAGATATGGGGAGCAGGATTTAATTTTCAAGCCTGCTCATCAACTTTCTTTGTGTCAGCCGGTGGTTGCGCTTGTGAAACAATAACCATTGCAGGGCGCAATAACCGCCCATTCAAGCTATAACCTTTTTGAAAAACCTGTATAACCGTGTTCGGCTCATGCTTTGGACTAGGCACCACAGATATCGCCTGATGAAGGTCAGCATTAAACACCGCGCCTTCTGGGTTAATCTGCTCAACGCCTGATTTTTCAAGCGAAGAAATCAACTGTTTATGCGTTAAATCCATACCTTCAACAATAGCACTCACATCATTAGTAGATTCTGATGCGGCCGTTTGTCCCATTTCGATACTATCGACAACCGGCAACATGTCTTTGGCAAACTTTTCAACCGAAAAACGGTGTGCTTTTTCAACATCTTTTTGGGTGCGACGGCGGATATTTTCAACCTCGGCTTTAGCTAACAACACCTTCTCCCAATTCTCATCAGCGCGTGCATTCGCCGCATCTAGTTCAGCTTGAAGGTCAACCGCTTCAACTTCATCGTCAACCAATTCACCATTCACAGGCTCTTGAACAGAGGCTTCTTCAGTATTGTCTACTAATTCTTCCTCATGAACTTCCTGATCTGTCTGGCCATCAGATCCCATAGCATTTCCTCTTAGTTAGTTTTTAATAGTAGCCAAGCATGCTGTTTAAGTGCCAGCATATGGCGTTGCACGTAATTAATGGTGGCAAAAATTATGATTTCAAGGCTTTACCAAGAAATTTTGCAGTAATATCTACTAATGGTATGACTTTATCGTATGCCATACGTGTCGGGCCAATCACCCCTAACACACCAATTGTTTCATTATCAACCGTGTAAGGTGCTGTTACAAAGCTACAACCATCAAATGCTTGATAACCTGATTCATCACCAATATATATTTGAACACCATCCGCATCCATACAACGATCCAACAAATGCATGATGCCTTGTTTCTGGCTAAAGGCTTCAAATAAGTGACGCAAGCTGTCCTTATTCGTTAATTCATGACAATCCATTAAATTGGTTTCACCCGACAAAACAATATCATCGGTTGTTTGCCCAGTCTGTAAACTTTGATGGGCTAAACCGATAGCATCCACCATGAGTTGGTTCATTTTTTCACGTGTCTCATTCATTTCTTGAGCAATGATATGGCTAATTTGTTTCAGTGACTGGCCGGCAAATAAACTATTTAAATAATTGGCTGCCTGCTGAAGCTCAGACGCACTGAAGGGTTTACGCATTTCAATGACCCGGTTATGCACTTCTTGATCATTTGTTACCAAAATAACCAACACCCTGTCATTTGATAGCGGCATGAATTCAATTTGCCTGAAACTTGCCGACTCCCGCTTTGGCAAACCAACCACACCTGCCAAATGCGTAATGCCTGACAACATCTGAGAAGCATTAGCGAGTATTTGGCCGTTTTCTGGTTGCTGCTTTATCGTTGTCTTAAATTGCTCTAATTCAGCTGTTCCCACTTTTTGTACTGTTAACAAACTGTCAACAAAAAAGCGGTAACCTGTATTTGTAGGTACACGCCCAGCAGAAGTATGTGGCGAATGAATAAGCCCTTGCTCTTCAAGATCAGCCATAACATTTCTAATAGTAGCAGAACTAAGTCCCAATCCAGGCCTTTGCGACAATGATTTGGAACCAACCGGTTGGCCATCATGTATATATTGCTCAACCAATAATTTTAGTAATTGTTGGGCACGCTCATTAAGCTCTGGCTGATTAGGTTTCATAACAAAATATTATCATTTATATTCCTCAAAAAAACCATTACTCGTTGTATCATTAAGTTAAATTCGTAAATTAAAAAGCCACTTACTCTGCAACACTAATAATAATTTAATAAATGTTAAATTTTAAACACCACCAAGGCCACTTCATGGTAAATTTCTGCCACGAAAAGGAGTTGTATGAGCATAACATTTAAAAATATTGGCCTAATTTCAAAACCCGATGTATCTGATATTTCGGATACAGTGAATACCCTGTGCGATTTATTAACTGACATGAGGCTAAACCTCTATGCAGATCCTCAAACAGCGTCCCACAGAGCATTTGATGAAGAACGTATCAAAGACATCTCCTCCATCGCTAAACATTGCGATTTAATTATGTCCATTGGAGGTGACGGCACCTTACTATCTGCTGCTAGAGCCCTGGTTAATGAGAACATTCCATTACTGGGCATTAATCTAGGAAGACTAGGCTTTTTAGTTGATATTTCTCCAGCTGAAATGACCGTTAAACTGAAAGAAATTTTAGCAGGCAAATACCATGAAGAAGACCGCATAATTCTTAACGCACAAATCGTTCGTGATGAAAGCATCATCCACGAACAAACCGCATTTAATGAAGTGGCCATTCACCGATCAAACTCACCCAACCTTATTGAAATTGAAACATTAATCAATGGTAAGTTTTTAAACACACATCGGTCTGACGGTTTGATTATCGCAACACCAACAGGCTCAACCGCTTATGCGCTATCGTGCAGTGGCCCGATTATGGAACCATCACTCGATGCGCTTGTTTTAGTGCCGATTAACCCACATACACTGAGCAATAGGCCCATTGTTATCGATGGTAAAAGCGCGATAACGGTTTGCGTTAGTCAGCGAGAAAAACAACAATCTCAAATAACCTGTGACAATGTCATCTTGCCTCTGATTTCAGAAGGTGACGTTATTCGCATTCAACAACACCCTAAAAAGATACGTTTATTGCACCCTATTGATCATGATTTTTTTGATATTCTTAGAAAAAAACTAGACTGGAGCCGTACACCTTCGTAACGCCTATGCTTCAATCAATTCACGTAAAAGGCCTAGCCGTTGTTGAATCACTAAACCTCGAGTTAAGTCAGGGTTTAACTGTGCTGACCGGTGAAACAGGTGCTGGCAAATCAATCCTTCTAACTGCAATGAAACTGTGCTTAGGCGAACGGGCAGATAATGGTTTAGTGCGCCCCGGCACGGATAAGGCAGACATCACATTAGAGTTCGATATTAGCGCGGTAACATCCGCCAAAAAATGGCTACTAGATAACGACATTGACGATGATGAATGCCTGATTCGTCGCACTGTTAGTAGCGATGGCCGCTCTAGTGCATTTATCAATGGCGTAAAAGTTAATTTAAAATCATTACAATCATTTTCTCAATATTTGGTTAGCATTCATGGCCAACATGCTCATCTTGATTTACTCCATTCATCAAAACAATGTCAGTTATTGGATGACTCATGCCCTTCTAAAAACACCCTCGAACGTTGTCAAGTTGCTTTTCGGCACTGGCGAATTTTATCAGATGAGCTGAGTAGTTTAACGGGTGGAAATACTGATAACGAAAATGAAAAACGACTACTAAAATATCAAATTGAGGAATTGGAGTTGGCCGACATAGCTGACTTCTCATATGACGATTTAGTGAGTGAGCATAGCCGTTTATCTAACATGAGCAAGATAATTGAAATTGGCGAAACTCAAGCACAAACCCTATACGAGCATGACTCTATGTCCATACACGCTCAACTTAGCAGTTCACAACTAGCACTTGGCGAATTAGCAGAGTTATCAAATAGTTTTAGCGCGACGGCAGAACAAATAAATGACGCACTTATTCAACTACAAGAAGCCAGTAAAGAACTACGTCATACACTAGATCAACAATCCGCTGACCCTGAACAACTCGACCTTTTGGATCAACGCTTAGGTAAGGTACATGAGCTTGCACGAAAGCTTCACGTCGAACCAAAAGAACTCCCGAATCAATTATTAACGTTAAAACAACAACTAGAGATGCTCGAAAATAATGAAGAGCGTTTATCAAGTCTAACCAATGAAATAACCCAAGCCGAGTCTAGCTACAGCAAAGCAGCAAAAGCACTCTCAACGCTACGTATTAAAGAAGGTGAAAATCTCCAGAAGAAAATCACCAAGACATTAAAAACGCTAGGATTGCCCGATGGGCATTTTACCATCCAAGTCAACGTTGATACTGACAGCCGTCCGCAAGAAAACGGCTTTGATAGTGTTCAATTCCTCGTAACCACTAACCCAGGTATGCCAGCCATGCCTATCAACAAAGTCGCATCGGGTGGTGAATTATCGAGAATAAGCTTAGCAATTCAAGTAGTGGCCACTCAAGCAAACATTACACCCACGCTTGTTTTCGACGAGGTGGATGCCGGCATAGGTGGCGGTGTTGCAGAAACAGTAGGCATGAAGCTAAAAGAACTGGCGCATAACAAACAGATTCTATGCGTTACTCATTTACCGCAAGTAGCGTCCCAAGGAAATACACATTTATACGTTAAGAAATCCAAGGGATCTGACCAAACAAAAATGCTGGTTCAATCACTTAATTCAGCGCAACGAATTGAAGAAGTGGCACGCATGTTAGGTGGCGTTGATATTTCCGAGAAAACATTAGCACATGCCCAAGAAATGCTCGAAAAAGCTATTTAGCGCAATCTGAACATACACCATATATATAGAGGCTGTGATCAGTCATTTTATAACCTTTTTGTTTAGCGATATCTAACTGGCGCTGCTCAATAACCTCGTCGTGAAACTCATCCACTTTGCCACATTTAACGCATAAAATATGGTCATGGTGTTCGCCTTGGCTCAATTCGAAAACTGAATTCCCGCCCTCAAAATGGTGGCGTTTAACCAAACCAGCACCTTCAAACTGAGTTAACACTCGATAGACTGTTGCTAAACCAATTTCTTCGCCATCTTCTAACAATGCTTTGTACATATTCTCAGCAGAAAGGTGTTTCTTCCCACTACTTTCTAACATATCCAGAATTTTTAAACGCGGCAGTGTTACCTTCAAACCAGCAGAACGTATATCTTTTGACTCCATTAGGGCCTCAAATTTAGAGTGGATAAAATATCGAGATAAGGTATCATCTCAATTTTACAATCATACACAGAAGACCCCACATGCGAAAGCTTCTCACTTTACTATTGATTCTCATCGTCACAGGTTTTATATCAGCCTGTTCTACAACTGAATCTATAAACGATAAAATACGTGCCACCGCTGATAACTTGCCAGGCGTCTATAAAATCAACGTGGCACAAGGGAATGCGTTAACTCAAGAAGTTATCGATCAACTTCGCCCAGGCATGGACAAAAGACAAGTCAAATTCTTACTAGGCACCCCGCTCATATCTGACCCATTCCATAATGGGCGCTGGGACTATTTTTATGATATGAAAATAGCAGGCAAACAAAAAAAACGTGAACGTCTAACAGTGTTTTTTGAAGAAGAAAAACTCGTCTCTTTAAAAGGTAACTTCAAACCAAGCAATGAATTCAAACCAATGACTATCAATACAGAAGTTGTAGATGTCCCCAAAAGGGAAGTCAAAGAAAAAGGCTTATTTGAAAGAGCACTACATGCTATTGGTATTGAGTATGACGAAAAGTTTTGAGTACAAACATCAACCCATTTCTAAAGCAAGTTAGCCGCACACCGCACGCTAACTTCTTAAATTTAAAACTGGTTTCAGCGGAATCAACAGCCGTCACATTATTAATGCCGTATTCCGACAATATTATCGGTGACCCTTATAATAAAGTTGTCCATAGCGGTGCTATTACAACGCTAATTGATACGGCATGCGGCGCAGCCATTTTTCAAGCGCAAAACAACACACAGGCGATGGCCACATTAGACCTTAGAGTTGATTATGTGAGCCCTGCAGCAGCAGGCAAGAATATCCAAGCTTACGCAGATTGTTACAAACTAACTAGCACGATTGCTTTTGTACGCACCACCGTATTTACCGATGACATTAATACACCTATTGCTACTGCGACGGCAACATTTATGCGATCCAATAAAAGTTTTTCAATCAACTAAATGAAATTATTTGAAACCATTAATGAATTAAAATCTCGCCATGATTATGCTGGGCTGGTTGAACTCATTCCCTATGCTAAAGCAATAAGCGTTGAAACAAGCATGGTTGGCGAACAGATTGTTTCCACTCTAAATTTTCAAGAAAACAATATTGGCAATCCTGCTTTACCCGCTCTACATGGCGGCGTAGTTGCTGGGTTTATGGAAAACGCAGCCTTGTTTCACTTACTTTGGGAAGTGGAACTAAACCGGGTACCTAAAATAATCGACTTTTCGATAGACTATTTAAGGCCAGGCCAAACCTTAACAACGTACTCACATTGCGACATCATCCGCCTAGGTAGCCGTGTGGCCTTATGCAACATAAAAGCGTGGCAAGATGACCCTGACAAACCCATAGCACTTGCTAGAGCGCACTTTCTCCTCGCAAACAACGACCCACTTAAATAAAAAAGCCCGAAAACCGGGCTTTTTTACATGTCAGCAGACCTTAAATACCTTCATACGTTTGCGGGTGAATTCGTTCCGTAGGTACACGCAACTTATTAAGCGCATTTACGTACGCTTTTGCCGAGGCTATAGCAATATCTGTATCAGAACCTTGGCCATTAACAATCTCTCCATCCAACTCTAACCGAACTGCAACCTCGCCTAATGAATCCGTCCCTTTTGTGACATTGCTGACCGAGTACAGCTGTAAACTAGCACCGCTAGCAACTACACTTTCAATGGCTTTAAACGTGGCATCAACCAAGCCACCCCCCGTCGCACTGGCTGATTTTTCTTCATCTTCAATCAACACAGTGATACTAGCTTGAGGCACCTCACCTGTTTCTGAACACGCTTTAATAGAAATGAGTTTAATTGACTCAGCAAAAATTTCTTCCATTTTAAAGTCAGACACTAACGCATGAATATCTTCATCAAAAATTTCTGTTTTCTTATCCGCTAAGTCTTTGAAGCGCCTAAACGCTTTATTTAACTCCTCTTCACTTTCAATACTAATATTTAGTGTCTCTAGCCGATCTTTAAAAGCGCTGCGCCCAGACAGTTTACCAAGCACTAATTTGTTAGAACTAAGCCCCACGTCTTCAGCACGCATAATTTCATACGTTTCGCGCGCTTTTAAAACACCATCTTGGTGAATACCAGACTCATGCGCAAATGCATTTGCACCCACTATTGCCTTATTGGGTTGAACAGCAAACCCTGTAATACCTGAGACCAAGCGTGAGCACGTCATGATTTGTGTTGTATCTAACCTTGTTTCACAAGAAAACATATCTTGCCGTGTTCGAACAGCCATCACAATCTCTTCAAGCGCGGCATTACCGGCTCTTTCGCCCATCCCATTTATAGAGCACTCGACCTGCCTAGCACCATTCATTACGCCAGCAAGAGAGTTCGCAACCGCTAAACCCAAGTCATTATGGCAGTGTGTGGAAAAAATAGCCTTGTCTGAGTTAGGTACGTTTTCAATCAACTGGCGAATCGTATTTCCATATTGCTCAGGCAAGTTATAACCCACCGTATCGGGAATATTAATTGTTGTTGCACCGGCATCAATCACCGCTTCAATAACACGACATAAAAAATCAAGGTCTGAACGACCTGCATCTTCAGGAGAAAATTCAATATTATCCGTATATTTTCTGGCTAACTTAACAGCTTGTATTGCTTGCTCAAGAACCTGATCTGGTTCCAATAACAATTTTTCACGCATATGCAAAGGCGACGTTGCAATAAACGTATGAATACGCGAAGCATTTGCATCTTTAAGCGCTTCACCTGCCCTACTAATATCTAATTTATTTGCTCGTGCCAAGCCACATACAACACTATCCTTTACTGCGCGCGCGATACCTTGTACAGCTTTAAAATCTCCTTCACTAGACACCGGGAAACCCGCTTCAATAATGTCTACTTTCATCTTTTCTAACGCTTTAGCAATACGCAACTTTTCTTCAGGTGTCATTGATGCACCAGGGCTTTGCTCACCATCACGTAAGGTCGTATCAAATATTATTAATTTTTCTTTACTCATTTCTATACTCCAAATGCCACCTATGATGACATGACTTAATTACAATTTTTGGTAATCACGTTTTACCTCGCCAGGTTAGTGTTGTTTAGCCGCGCAGCGGCAGCAGGAGAGTAGCCAGGAGAAGATTTTTATGTAGGCGTGTGACAGCCTCACTGAACGTGATGGCCTTTAAAACGTGTGTGTTTTGAATACCCATAACCTTAATATAATCTAATTCTTAACTAATTCAAGCTAAACTAACCTTTTGCAGCCCGTGCTCCTTTTTTAGTCGCCTTACCTGCTTCGGCCCTTTGGCGCCTTACTTCTTTTGGGTCAGCAATTAACGGACGGTAAATTTCCACTCTATCGCCTTCTCGTAAAACCGTATCTAGTTTGCAAGGTTTACTAAAAATACCAATCGAGTTTTCTGCAAGATCTATCTCGGGGAAACGTTCCAACATACCCGATAAGTTAATCGCTTCTTTTGCCACCAACAATTCATTGAATGGAACCGTTAAAATTAATTGTTTTTCTGGTGTGGCGTAAGCCACTTCAACATTACCCATAAACCACATCTGCTCGTTTAATAAAAGAGTCCATTAACGACCCACAAATTTGTGTAAAAATGGCAGAGAACACCATGTTACTCACCGAACTTTTAAATTCAAAATCTATTTCCATTGTTATTTTACAAGCATCCTTACGAAGGTGCTTAAATTTCCACTCACCTTGCATCGATTTAAAAGGCCCATCCACTAATTCAAGCTGAATACTCTCACCCTCTTCCAGTTTGTTTTTTGTCGTAAAAGTCTTATGTAATACCTTCCATGCAATTTCAAGTTCTGCGGTCATTTCATTCGATGATTCAGATAGCACTTGACTACTTTTACACCATTTAAGAAACACTGGGTACGCAGCAACATCATTAACTAAGTGGAACATATCTAATGCCGAGTGACGAACTAAGGCGCTTCGTTCAACATGGTTCATTTGCTTATATCAACTCAATGACATTTAAGAAAACAGCGATAACGGCTATAGGCGACACGAATCTTATTAAAAAACGCCAAATACCATTGACCCAAGAATAATGAAAATTCAATTCTTTAGCACTGTTATCCTTACTCATTACCCAGCCAGCAAATATTGCAATGCATAGGCCACCTAACGGCAACATAATATTGGCTGTTAAATAATCCAATAAATCAAAGAATGTTTTGTCAAACACCTTAATATCAGAACCCAAATTAAACGACAGTACCGTTCCAATCCCTACCACCCAAGTAATAAGACCTGCCCATATACAGGCACGCATACGGCTCATTTTTTTATTTTCAACCAGCCAAGCAACCGCCGGTTCAATTAACGAAATAGCTGAAGACCATGCTGCAAATACCAATAAAACAAAAAACAAGGTACCAAAAAAAGAACCAAACGCCATGTGACCGAAGGCTATAGGCAATGTTTGAAAAATAAGCCCGGGGCCACTACCCGGCTCCAGCCCATTTGCAAACACAATAGGGAAAATAACCAAACCGGCTAACAAAGCCACCAAAGTATCAGCCAACGCAATCAGTACAACGGTAGAACCAATTGAGACCTTAGATGGCAAATAGGCTCCGTAAACCATAATCGCGCCCATGCCAAGGCTCAGTGTGAAAAATGCATGCCCCATTGCCGTTAAAACACCATCACTATTTATCTTGCTAAAATCCGGATTAAACAAGAAATAAACACCCTCTTCAAAAGAGCCTTGGTCAATGGCGTACCCGATTAACAAAATTAAAATAACAAATAGAGCCGGCATTAAGAACTTAACTGTTCTCTCTAACCCTTTTACACCCCGTGCAACAACTAACATTGTCACAATCATGAAGAGACTGTGCCATGCTAATAGCTTTTCTGGGTCCGCAATAAATTGACTAAAAATATTACTCACACCGTCAGCTGTTGCGCCTTCAAACGTTCCCGATGCGACACGCACAACATAGGCCATTGCCCAACCAGCAATAACACTGTAATACGATAATATTAAAAACCCAGCAATTACGCCAAGCCAACCCAACCAAACCCATAAGGGACTAGCGCTTGCCTCTTTAGCCAAATCCCGCATGGTATTCACAGGGCTTTTTCTTCCTCGACGCCCCAGCATCACTTCTGCCATCATAATGGGTATGCCAATTGCTAAAATACATAACAAATAGACGAGAACAAATGCGCCACCGCCGTTTTCGCCAGTTATGTAAGGAAACTTCCATATGTTTCCAAGCCCAACCGCAGAACCCGTCGCCGCTAATATAAAAGCGAAACGTGACGACCACTGCCCATGTTGTGAAATTTTACTCATACTAATAAGCCCTATTTTCTATAGTTATTAACTATACCCAACTTAACAATTTAACCAAGTTAATAAACATAATATTACTTGTAATTATTCATTTCAAATTGCTAAATAAACGTTCAATGCACGTCATCGCTGTAGCTAAAAGTAGGTTGCTAGAATAGAATGGTCTTTATGGCTGGTAAAAAGAAAAAACCTAAAAATAACTCGATTGCGTCAAATAAAAAGGCGACTCACGACTATTTTATTGAACAACGTTTTGAGGCAGGTCTAGTACTCGAAGGCTGGGAAGTTAAAAGTATACGGGATGGTCGCGTCCAACTTAAAGAGAGCTATATAACCTTGCAAAAAGGTGAAGCGTGGTTATCTGGCGCACATATATCTCCTTTATTATCAGCTTCAACACATATTGACCCGCATCAAACTCGCCTAAGAAAGCTATTATTAAACCGCCGTGAGTTAGATAGCCTTATTTCATTAGTTGACCGAAAAGGCTACACCATCGTACCGCTTTCTATGTACTGGATAAAAAGCCGGGTAAAACTTGAAATTGGTACCGGCAAAGGTAAAAAACTTCACGATAAACGCGCCACGTCTAAAAATAACGATTGGCAACGCGAAAAACAGCGCATTTTAAAACATGGTTAACAGGCGCACCTTCTTGTTTTATTTACATCTCCTCAAACGGGTCGCTTAGGCCTTTAAGAATCTCTTGTGAAGATTTAAACAGAATATAGCCCACACCAATAGCTACCCAGCTAATACTTAAAAGCCAATACACAAGCACATAGGCCAAGTCAGCCACATCACGATTAACCATTAACATGCTCGCATCGTAATACGGTAAAAATGAGAATGGTGCAAACGTTAGCACCAAAAAAGGAATCGCTTTGTTTCTTGTGAACCTAAACAACCGAGTTCTTGCATAGAGATAAGCACCACCCCCAAAAAACAAATAAAGTGGGTAGCAAATCAATAAAATGACTGCCTGTGATGGCATAACCTCAGCAGAGTCATGGAGCACTTGGTACCAAGAAGCATCTTGATGGACTAGAATTCCACCTGCAAAAAACCCCATAAATACTTGCCCGACTATAAACACAATGAGAACCAAGTGCCGTTTAACATGGGCATCCCCATCAACTATTTCTTGAGGCTCCTTAAAGGTTAATAATATCCCCCATACAGTCACAATAATAATGAGTTCTGCTTTAAGAAACGTCATCAAAGCAATGCCTTTATACTCCTCTTTAACCGCGTACCCCACAATGTCTCCCATATTAGAAAAGCTTGGCAACAAAATAATGGCTAATAATGAAAAGAAAACAACGAACGCCAAGGGCAATAACTTGTTAGGTACCATTAAAAATTCCAATTCATAATATATTTACAGAGCACTCTTTTCTTTTTTGTGAACTTATACTCGCGTATAGTATCAAATTAAGACCAAAGGGGGCGACCTGGCTTCGACGTGGGTAGCAAAACCTTAGGTGCATGCCGAGCTTTCAGTAATCTCGTAAAACATCTGAAAAATTATAGTTGCAAACGACGACAACTACGCAATCGCTGCCTAAGAAACAGTGAGATTGCTGTCTGACTGGAGCCGTGCTTATGCGTCCAGCGATCTTCGGATCATTTCAGGCATCATAGCTCATAAGATCGTATTGAAGCTTGTTCGGGGCGGATGTACTAAAACTTAACCGAAATCGTCTTTGGTCTTCCTAGCCTATCGGGTAGCCACTGATTAAACTAAAAGCTATAGGATAAGCATGTAGAGCCGAGGGCGGAGTGCTTGCGGACGCGGGTTCAATTCCCGCCACCTCCACCAAAAGATAGTCCCATAAGGACTTAGAAGAACCCATAAAGCCAATAGAAACAAGGTTTTGTGGGTTTTTTTATGCCTATAGCTTCCTAGAAGCATCCATCAAATCCTAGTTTTTTAGTAACACTCGTAGTAACATCAAGACAAATACAAAAACCCAGTGTTACTACGATGCCAAAAATAACTAAACCTCTTACCAATACAGAAGTTAAACAAGCAAAGCCTAAAGACAAAGAATTCAACCTTTCAGATGGCGATGGGCTCTCTTTAAAAGTTAAGCCAAGCGGGTCAAAACTATGGTTTTTCAATTATTACCGCCCGCACTCTAAAAAGAGGGCTAACATGAGTTTTGGTTCATTCCCAGAAGTATCACTGGCGCAAGCACGTGCAAAAAGATTAGATGCAAGAGCATTACTGGCTAACGATATAGACCCTCAGGAACACCGCAACGAACAAAAACGTATCAACGGTATTGCTCACGCTAATACACTAGAGCACATCACCTTAAAATGGCTCGAAGTTAAAAAAGGAGCTATTTCTAGTGCTCATGCAAAAGACACTTGGCGATCCCTTGAGCTCCATATCTTCCCTACTTTAGGAAACACCCCAATTCACAAAATCAGCGCAATTAAAACGATTGAAGCCATCCAACCTATTGCCGCCAAAGGTAGCCTAGAAACAGTTAAACGCCTATGTCAAAGACTCAATGAAATTATGGTCTTTGCCGTCAACTCTGGAATTATTGAAAGCAACCCTCTAGCAGGCATTAACAAAGCATTTCAGAACCCTGTAAAAAAACACCTGCCAACGCTAAAACCTGATGACTTACCTTTGTTTATGGCGACCCTGTCTAAAGCCAGCATTAAATTAACAACACGTTGCTTAATTGAATGGCAACTCCACACAATGGTACGACCAAGCGAAGCCGCTGGCTCACGTTGGGATGAAATTGATTTGGACAATCAAATTTGGTCTATCCCAGCTGAACGTATGAAAAGTAAGAAACCACACGTTGTGCCACTAACCGTCCAAGCAGTTTCTCTCCTAGAAGTCATAAAACCTATAAGTAGCCGCAGTGAATTTATCTTCCCTTCTGATAGAGACCCAAGAAAACACACCAATGCGCAAACGGCTAATACGGCTATTAAACGTATGGGGTTCGACAAACAGCTTGTTGCTCACGGTCTACGCTCAATAGCCAGCACTGTACTGAATGAACAAGGATTTGATCCTGACGTAATCGAAGCTGCGCTAGCCCATACTGGTAAGAACGAAGTTCGCAATGCCTACAATCGCACCGACTACCTAAATCGAAGAAAACCAATTATGGCATGGTGGAGTGATTATATCGATGAAGCATCCACTGGAAATACTAGCTTAACTGGCATCAAGGGTCTTTCCCTTGTAAATACTCGTTAACCCTTCTTCTGACCCAATTGCTGACTATTCCATTCTTGCGCAATAGTTTCCATCATTGCTCCCATATCCAAACCTTTACTTCCAATGCCCCTAGGCTGCCCTAGATTCTTCAAAAGCTCAGCTTGTCTCGTCGGCTGCACTTCGCCATAACTAAAAAACGTCGTCAACACGCCTTCATGACCCATATTCTGACTCCACGCCTTAAACTCTTCGGGTGTTTGGCAGGCTCGTTCACCCAACCCAACTAATGTCTTACGAAAACTGTGCGGATTAAAATAAGCGAGCCCAGCACCTTCAAAAGACTCTTTAAACACCTTCCTTATTGGCGATGCCGTTGACCAATGCTCTTTTTTTATATCGACTGCCTCAAACGTCTTATTCTTACCCTGTCTAACATCGGTGCTAGGGAACAAAGGGTCATCATTGCCCCATAAACGCTCATTGCGAAGGTAATCAACCCAATCATGGATAATATTAAATACGTCTGCACCAACTGGATAAAAATAAGTAGTGAATGTCTTACTAAACTTTGTATTAACATCCCTAGCATCTTGAAAAACACTCCCTTCAATCAAGTCGACATGTTTAAGCTTAAAGGATGCAATAGCACCGTCTCTTGCCCCTGTTGCCAACGTAAAGGCAATTAAGCAACGGTTGCGCTTCTCTAACGCTGTATTTGATGGCATGGCATCAAGAACGTGTTTAACCTGCTCTATTGTTGGCACAGGTTTGCTACGTTTTGCCGTGGCAACTCGAACATCATTTTTAGACAAATTAAAGTATTCAGCATCAGGGTAATTAATACGTGACTTATAACCTTCCTGCATAGATAGCCACTGAAAAAAACCTTTCAACTGTCTAAGTGTAGAGTTCAGAGTTGCTTTGCTCAACTTATCGCCCGTTCTTTTATTATCCTGCTTTGCCAAATGTTTTTTAAACCCTACTGCTTGTTCAAAGTGAAACGATTTAAAATCACGGAAATTGGTGTAGCTTTCAAACCTATTTATCGCCTTTGCTATGGCGTCAATCGTTGCTTCTTGCTGCTGCTTAGCTTCCTTCATGAATATTAAGTATTTACGTTTGATGCGTTCATTATTTGGGTTGTGTTTATTCATGTTTTAATCTCACTTATTAAAGTCACTGTTTAGGAGGGGGTTATCCATCTTGTTTAAGTGATTTAACGCTCTCGGCAAAGCAACATCCAATTTGCCACCTAACGCCTCTACTGCAGACAAATTAATAAATTTATTTAACCCACCTTCGCACTCAGGGCACAGCCCAGTTAGACGTCCTCTAGTATCGTTTTCAGCCACATAATCAACCATCCCACCCATAGGGATTTGCGGCTTTCTACAACGCACGCAATACATCTCCCAAGCTTTACACTTCTGTTTACGCTTTGAATTCTTATCTTGCAGAAAGGCACGTAGGTCAGCCCCCAAAATAAGCATTGGTTTTCTATCATCACAGACAGGAAGCCCGGCTTTTAACCAAGCCCTTACCGTGTTTTTATGCACACTAAAAAGATCAGCTATTTCCTCCACCGTATAACTACGATGGATTTTTGCCTTATTCGGGTTCATTGAATGCTTCATGCAGCCAACTCCTTAGAATTGAGCATGTACGTTATTTCTCAGTAGACAGGCTAGATAAAATTTTTTCATCTAACCAACCTTCAATATCACTCTCTAACCAGCCTACTGCCCGCCCGCCTAATGAAATAGACGAAGGAAATTCACCCTTGGACATTCTTAAATAGATAGTGCTGCGAGATAGCCCTGTTAATTCTTTAATAACCGGTAGTCTTAATATTTTATGCTGCATGCTCAAACCTCTTGAGTAGTTATAGGAAACTTCAAGAGCGAGCTTAATTTAAGAGTACAAGTGCTTGTCCGAATTAGGTTTTCATCATTCCGAATTCGGTTTATTTACTTCTAAGTGAAACCGCTTCGTCTATCTGATGTAATATTTTTCGGATTGTGTCATCCGTTAGAGGGGTCTCTGCAATTTCAGTCATTCTAACTAATGATGAAGCTACACCTCGAGTTATAGGGTTAATATCGAGCTGTTTGCACAGCGCCCCGATAAGAACGAGTAATGAGTTTCGTTCTTTAGAGGTCAAGTCTTTTTTTGGTGCAGGAGTTTCTTCTAAAGACTGAATGAAACGTGTAATTTCATTTGTACGAATAACCAACACACCATTGTGAGGGCCTAACCCACCCGAAGGAAAATAATTACATTCATTAGGTCTTTCTTTTCTTTTTTCCAAAAAAGATTCTCTATTAGCCTTATATTCAGCAATAATTTCTTTTTCCCTATCCTCACCAACTTTGTTTTGTTGAAAGTAAGAGTTAATATTCTTCAGCTGGGCCATAGAGCCAGATTGAAACTCATTATTATCAAAATCTTCTTGGAGTTGACAAACGACATCACCTTGCTGAACAAACGAACCTTCTAAAGTTTCAAGAGTAACTTCTACTCCGGAGGTCAATTGCTGATAATAATATTGAATATCCAGCTTTTCACCACCGACCATGGTTAAATCCCATATTCCATCAATTGATACAACGGGGTCTTCCAAAGCAATCCACTTATCATCGGATACCCAAATTTCATGATTCAACGGCATATTATAAGCCTTGTGTGGTACGCCTTCAAAAAATTGCCCTGCTTCGATTCTCACAAATTGAATCGCATCATCCCTAACCCACTTACCTTGCCTTACGTAGGTCCCATTCACAAAATCAACTGAAAGCTTCAAATGTCCATCAAGAGCTAGGCGATACAAATCTGCCACCGTCACAGGTTCACCCAGAACGTTAGATATATGATTAGCCGCTTCATCAAGAGTTAACCACTCCTTTAACTTGAACAGCTTGCTCATAAATTTAACGCTTTAATTTTTGGAGCAAACACATCAAAGAAAGACTCTGCTTGTTCTTTCAACCAACTGTTCAACTCCTGACGTTGTGCTTGGCTCTTCGAATCGCCACTGCGGGTCAATTTAATTCGACAATCTTGACCATCAGGTAACTCATGCCATTCAAGTTGACCAAGTATCGCTTCGATTTCACTTTTCCGCTGTGCCAGTTGTGCAAATGCCTGTTTAGCACATTCACCACGAATATATATCTCACAGCCAATCTGTTTAGATTGTGTGTTAGTTGTTAAGGAAATATTAAATTTAGAACGACCAACCGCCATTGTGTACCAATGTTGCGGCCTTGGTTGACGAAGCTTGAGAGGCGTACCCGACTCTTCCATATAGCCTTTAAACCCATTCCAAAAATCAAGATGTGATTTCTTGGTATCACTCAATTCCTTACTGTTTACACTACTTTTAACCACTTTTGCCCAATCATTAGGGCTTGCCACTACCTTAAACTTAGGTGCAGCTAAAGAGTCGCCAATACGCCACAGTTCAATCTCACAGGCAAAAAAAGCAATATCCTCTCGCGTTACTTCATTAAGCCAGTCTATCGCTTGTCGGTGTTCGTCAGTCACTTGGCTGCATACCCAAATTATGATTTGCGCTTCCACGCCGCTGGCATAGGTAATAATCTGCCCTAAATGCTTGTGGTCGGTTTTTTCAAGCTGGTTTTCAATAATCACCGTACGGTTGTTACCGTCACGAGCGACAATATCGGCTTTATATGAACCAATGGCAATTTCGATACCTTCTACTTCCAAATCAAGGTTAATTTCATCACCCAATAGTTGAATGTTTTCTTCCTTCGCCAACCACGGCGTGAAGTCATACTCTTCATTTTTCCATTGGTCGCGTATAGCAAGTTTTTCAACCTTACCCAACTTCATTTTTAAATCCTTTTATTACAAAACGTAGATATAAACCTCGAGGCCACTCATTAAGACGAAGGGATTTCGGCCATATTCACCCAATTTTTCTCACTCAGTGTATTAATTGCGAGTTCAACTTGCCGGGGGGTGAATTTTTGCTTCCTTTCATTCCATGAGTGAATTTTCTGTACTACATCACTAGGCCTTTGGCCATTTTCTTGTTTAATAACCCAGTGCACGGATGCAAGTAATTCTAAGCCGAAAGGTGACTCAAATCCCTCAACTAATTTTGCTACTTTTTCAAATCGTGCGAGACTGTCGGGGTGTTGTTTTAGAAAGGCTTCGGCTTCATCTACAGCACCTGGCACAAGTTTCAACTCCTTATCTGGCACGTCACCACCATCGGCATAACCTGATACAAAATGCCCTTCAATGGCATTAAGTACATGCCTCAAGTTTTGGGCATAAGGACCATACATGGCTTTTTGATACTTGAGCCTTAAAGGCTCACCCGTGGACTGCATAAAATAAAGCAACTTATGCACTTCTAATAAAGTCACCGTTGGGTCTAATAAGCCACCCAAATAACGCTCCATCAATTCAATTAAAACTGCACGGCCGGCTGTCATTTTTGGCACTTTACGGTTCTTCGCCATTTTGTCGTTCTCTGGCGCACCTTTGGGCTCGTAGACTAAAACCTCTACATCATCTAAACCACTTAATTTAGATTCAATCGCTTGGCGAACATTACCCCAATCTAAGCCCCCCAAACCACTGCCCAGTGGAGGAATAGCAATAGACTTTATTCCTCTCTTCTTTATATCAAGCGCCAAAGCGTCAAGCCCTTGCTCAATATCTTCTATTTTACTAGCGCCTCGCCAATGACGTTTGGTGGGGAAGTTAATAATATATTTAGGGTTTGTTAGTTGACAAGTTTCAACAATAAACATGCTGCCAGGTTTTACTTTGTTTTCCTTACAGGCGACAGCATATATTTTAAAGTTATCAGGCCATGCTTTTTTGAATTGCAACGCAATTCCACGCCCCATAACACCCACACAGTTAACGGTGTTCACTATCGCTTCTGCATCAGCTCGCAAAATGTCACCTGATGTAAATTTAATCATTGGTGGCCTTCCATATATATTTAACTATCATACCTTCTTAATAATACCATTTTGGTTCAAGTGTAACAGTAGGCTTGTGTGGCGTCGCGTTCAGCGCAGTCATCACTTGTTGATAAGTGGGCTGTGAATGAACACCTATAGATTCGACAAGATGCCAAGGGAAATTCTGTTCCAGCAAGAATTCAGCTTGTTTTCCGTCTTTACACCCCTGCCACTGATTGGTTTGAATCGCTGGCCAATTTAACTCGTTAAGATGAGTCAAACCACTTCGGTCTTCAAAAAAATAAGAACCTGCATTGGATAAGGTGAAAGCCCAGCGACGTTGATGCTGATTAGCCCATGCAACAACAGCATTGAGGTCTGCCTGTAAATGTACAATTGGAGCTTGCCCCCCTCTGTATGCCAAATCAGGGCTATTTGCCTGATAAATAATGTACAACATAATAGAACGCGGGCAGAAATAGAACGGCACGCACTGGCCAACATACAAGCTCGGGTGTGTGGCCAGCGTCAACTCCGTCAGCCGGCGCTGTTTGATATGACTCATGCCAATCATGCTACCTGCTGAAGGTGTAGCTGCAATTTGCGCATCACTTAGCAAGCTGCCAGTGGCTATAATCGAGGCTAGACGGTTAACATGTACTATGTGATATAGCTTTGGGTTGGCTGGACTAGACATTTATGTATTCACCGTCACTTGCCCGTTCATTAGCATGGGTAGGAGCCAGTCTCTTAGTTCAGCGAGTTTTTGATTTTCCTGTTTAATTAAAGTCTTTTTTTTGAATATATGTTCGGTCGTGCTTTCAAATTCTGTTATCGTCGCATCATCTAAGAGAAGAGGCATACTTCTTAACGACCCAAGCCCTATGAATTTTTGAATACTGCCTGAAATAACATTGCCCATATATCTTTGCATGTCATACGATTTTAGGAATGTATAAATATAATTTCTATACGCTTCTTTTTGAGACGTTTTATACAAAGCGACATTTTTTATTGCGAAGCTAATATTTTCTTCATCAACTTTATAGATAACACCGATACTCCCAATCATCGAAAACAATATATCACCTGTTTCAACCTCGCTTCTTCGGTTTATGCTCTCATAATCCTCTTTAGAAATAATATTGGCATTTTCAAAGTCTAATCCTTCTACTTTCAAGTTTTTAGACGTAATAAGGTGATAACCCTGTTCAGTTGGTTTCGGCGAATCATGCGTGCCATCTTTAACATCAATAATATTATTAATATTATCAACCTTCCACCCCTCAGGAATTTCACGTTTTAGCACTTCGTTGTATACCATTTTTCCGCCTGATGATTTGTAGGGCTTGCCGTTGGCATCGGGGAAGTCGAACTGCACAAACCAATAGTCGTAAATAAGCTTAGCCATCGCTTCTAGCTCGGTATTGATTTTGTTGTTTAGTTCTATTTTTTTGTCGATGGTAGAAATAGCATTCACAACACTACCTTGAACTCTCAAATTCGGTAGTTTTACCTCTATTTCATTGTAAGAAGCCTTTGTCATACTTGGAAGTGTTGAGCCTGAGTCCAGATGCCCTAGATTAAGCAACGACAAGTAACAGTAGATGTAATACGGCAAAGCTAAAGTGCTCGTTGTTGCGTAATACATAGTATCAACTGTCCATATTTTTCCATCCGTGTACATTATATTGCTTAGAGTACCTTTTCTTGGAAGCAGCACTGCTTCTCCATCATATAAATACTCATCAACAAAACACATCACACCACCACTTCCGTAGACGGGAATCAGCCCACCATTTAAATGGTCGTATTTTTTACCGTTATGAATTTCTATTAGGTCTTTTAATCTATAACTAATCATATTTAAAAGTCTTCAAGTCAGCTTTAATATTTTCTTCCAAAGCGTGTGATTGACCGAACAAGTTCTTTAAGTTGTTTTCAAAGCCATCGAGTTTTTTTTCAAATTCTTCATGTGTCATATCCACATACTCAATCTTCACTTCAAAATACTGCCCTGCACTGAGTGAATAGTTCTTAGCCTTAATATCGTCATAACTCACCACCACAGAAAAGTCATCTACGGCTTCTTTGGCGTTAAAGGTACTGATAATTTGCTCTTCTTCCGTATGGCTTAATAGGGTTTTCTGGTTTTTGCCCTCTTTTACTTTTTCACCCAAATTAGACGCGTCAATCAGCACCACATCTTCATTATTCTGTTTATCTATAAACAAGATGGATACGTTTGTGCCTGTGTTGGCAAAAATATTCGATGGCATACTCACCACACCTGCGAGCATTTTTTCATCCACTAGTTTTTGGCGTATTTTTTTATCTATGCCGCTTTGTGCGGTGATAAAGCCTGTGGGTACAACCACGGCTGCTTTGCCGTTGGGCTTTAGTGAGTAGATAATGTGTTGTAAGAACATCAGGTATATCGCCATTGATTCTTTCTTTTTGGCGGGTATTTTGGGTATGCCTGCAAAGAAACGTTTGTTGTTCTCTTTGGTGTCTAGCGCTTCGCTGAAATCTGAAAAGTCTAATTTAAAGGGGGGGGTTGAAACGATGTAGTCGAACTGCTCTAGTTCACCATTGGCTTGCTTGTGGTATGGGTCTTGTATGGTGTTGCCTTTAATGATGTTGTGTATGGAATGCACAAGGTCGTTAAGGACGAGGTTAAGGCGTAATAAGCCTGATGACTTTTGAGAAATATCTTGTGAATACAGGGTGCATTTATCCTCGCCTATTTGGTGCGCTAGGTTCATGAGTAATGTACCTGAGCCTGCTGATGGGTCGTAACAGGTGGCGTTATCAACCTTGCCTTGTTCTTCATTAGATACTAAACAACGCGCCATTATTTTTGCTACTGCATGTGGCGTAAAGTATTCGGCATATTTACCGCCGCTGTTGGTGTTGTAGTCTTTTATTAGGTATTCAAAAATGGTGGCGTAAAAATCAAACTTCTGGTGGAAGATATGCTCGAAGCTAAAGCCGACCAGTTTATTAACGATGGCTTTGCAAAAATCATCGCGCTTATCAGTGACGTATTTACTAAGATTTTCAAACAAAACGAGTTTTTCACCGCCCTCTGTTAGTACCGAGAATATATCGCTGTTGTCTTTGGCAACGTCGGTTAAGGTGGTGTCGAATATATCTGCAAAGTTAGGCTCGTTTTGCTTGGCAAATAAGGATGAAATAAAGTGGTCTGGGCGAATGATGGCGGTACTTTCACTTAACTGCATCGTGAGCATTTCATAGTCATCGGCACTGTAAGCGGCTAATGCTTCCTCCCAGTTATCGGCATTGGCTATATTTTCATCCAGTTGCTTTATTTCATGTACAAATTTGTCGTTAAGGAATTTATACAAGAATATTTGTGTGATGATTTTAAATTCGTTGCCGTCGTTGCCTAAACCATAGTTAGCACAAACGCTTTTTAAATCGTCTATCAGTGTTTTGGTTTGTTGGGTAAATTGTTGTGTGTCGTTTAGCGTTTCCGGCATGTTTCTCTCTTTAATTATGGCGAGGCTTAATAAGCTGCTCTGCCTTGATATTCATTCATGTACTCTTTAACCAGTAGGTTATTAATGCGCCGAGTAGTTGGAGCATCTAAGGGTATCTGCTGTTTGTTTTTAAATTGCTCTATGACTAAGCGCCTCATCATTTTTTCAACGAAGTTTTCATTGTCGAGCATTTTTGAGTTTTGCTCAATTTGCTTATCCACTTCTGCTTTCAAGCCACTTAGCGCTTCAAATAGTTTGCTTTCCGACTCGGTGAGCGGGTCTTTTTCCATTAAACGCTTATGCAAACGGGCGTACTTTTCATCGTTGTCGTACTTGGCTTTTAAGAGCTGGTTTTTTCGTTCTAGTTCTTTTGATTGTGTGTAAATAGCATTTAACGCGCTGATGTTTGCTTCCATCTGTTCTTTAGACACTTCGCTGAGGTTTTTCTTTTTAAACAGCCGCTCTAGCTCTTCTTTTAGCGATACGAACTGGGGGTCGGCTGGGTCGAAGTTACCGCCAAGGCTTTCACGCGTTGTTTGCAGCGTATCTTTTAAATGGTCTGCTAATACCATCTCTTCTTCTTTTATCTTCGTGAAGGCGAATATAACGTCTTCTAAGGCTATATTTAACAGACTGGTGGTATCTATATTATTATCGAGCGATTCCTTCATGTTTATCAACGCAAGGCGGTTATTCGCTTCTCTTGATAAGACGGTTAGCATTTGGAAATCCAGCTTATCTAGCATGTCGTAATTGCCCGATAAACGTATCAAGTTGTACAAGCTTTTGGCGTTGTTTAATGCGCGGGTTATTTTTAGCATTTCACCACGCGAATTAATGGCGGTTATTTGTTGCGAGAAGGCTTCGGCATTGTCGGTATTAAAATGAAATAGCACGTCTTTAATCTCATTTATCTCGTGCGTTATTTCGTCTTTTGATTTAAACAGGTCGCTGTAATGCTCCATTTCATCGCCCAACTCAGACTGCAATTCTTTGAAGTAGTCTTTATTGGTTTGTTCAAACTCTTTTTCAATGTCTGCAAAGTCAACCACATAGCCATAGTTGAAGTCTTTGTAGGTTCTGTTAATGCGGGTTAATGCTTGTAATAGGTTATGCGCTTTAATCACCCTGCCTATATATAGCTTTTTTAGGCGCGGTGCATCAAACCCCGTTAGAAGCATGTTAAATACAAACAAAAAGTCGATTTTACCGTCTTTGAAATCATCAATCTGTTGTTTGCGTTCTTCTTTAGTCCCAATATCGTGCAGAATAACCGCCGCTGTTTTGACTGCGCTTTGTGCTTTTTTGTTTGCGTTGTAACTGCCCTTCTCCTCTGCCACCATTAGTTCAATTGCAGGCTCTTGTTTGGCGTATTTATACTGGAATATCTCATACATCATTTTGGCTTGGTCGGACGAATCGCAAATCACCATGCCTCCAATGCCGTTGTTGTTCATTGCTATACGCGCCTGCTCAAAGTCTTTCACAATATAGTCGAGCATGGGTTCAACAAACTTTTCATGGGCATACACAATCTTTTTGTCTGCATTGCCTTTGAGTATCTCTATTTCCTCTAATGCTTTTTGCAATGCCAACTTATAACTTGTCTCAATTTCTTCACGAATTAAGCGCAAGGTATAACCATCCTTTATGGATGCGTTGTAGTAATACTTATGTATGTAGTCACCAAATAGTGACTTGGAGTTGTAATCATCACCCAATAGCGGCGTACCTGTTAACCCGATTTTGATTGAGTCACGGTCTGATTGTTCTAAGTTGGCTAAGAAGCTGCCTTTAGGGTTGTAGCTACGATGCACTTCATCTAAAAAGAACACACGCTGAACGTTTAAGTTGTAATCCGTATTTGCAATAACGGCTGGGTCATCTTGAAACTTCTGAATGTTAACAACGGTAATTTCCGCCTTGCCAGAATCATTATGAATGGCGGCAGTTTCTGCGATGTCTCGGGCGAACGCTTGGCGCGAATCGATGTTATGAACTACTAGACCGCGTGCTTTAAACTCTTTACTTGCTTGAATAAGCAAATCTATCCTATCAACAATAAAATAGAACTTAGCGATAACATTTTTCTTTTGGTAGTAATGCGATAAGTATTTGACGTTGTAATACGCTAACGCTGTTTTCCCGCTACCTTGGGTATGCCAAATGATGCCCTTTTTAACGCCCTCATCTAGCTTCTTTTCAATCGCTTTGGTGGCGAAAAGTTGCGGATAACGCATGACGTGTTTTTGCAGCCCTTTTCGTTCTTTCACGTAAGTTAGGGCAAATTCCAATAAGAAACTTAAACGTTTGCGCTGAAACAGTGATGTACAAATTCGATTGGTTGGCGTATTGGGGCTTTTATTACTGACGAACTCTTGGGACTGCTTAACGCTGAGTAGGTTATTATCTTTTAGTATCGCTGTTTCGGTTATGTCGTCTACATTTGATAACAACGCGGTTAAATCAAACTCATGCTCTTCGCGAAAGTAATTGAATGCAGGCTTTTGATAGGATGATGTCGCATAAAAAGCACCTTCTATAGGCATTGGCGAACTGTCGTCATATTCCATATTATTCGAGAAAACCATCAACTGTGTAATGTTGACGAACTTTCTAAACTTCTTATTTTGGAAACGCGTTTGTATGCGCTTATGTTCAGCCAAAATGCCATCATGGTTATTCGGTTTCTTAACTTCAATAAAAACCAGAGGCATGCCATTGATAAGCAATATGATGTCAGGACGAAATTCGTCGTCATCTTTTTTGTAGGTCAGCTCAGTGACAACGTTGAAAGTATTGTTATCGAAGTTTTCAAAATCAATTAAGCGCGTACCCGACTTATTAGTCAGTTTTTTGTAAAAGGCTTTTCCAAGGTCTTCGTTTTCAAGGCTAAGTGAAACCTCATCAAAACACTGCTTAACTTCTATATCTGAAAGCGCAGGGTTAATTCGTCTGATACTTGCGTGAAAAATATCAGTGAAAATATTTGTTGATTCATCCCATATAAACTCTGGGTCTTTTAACGACAAATATTTATAACCCAAGCGCATCAAATGCAAGATAGTTGGGATTTTTACTCGTGAGTCTTCGTTGAATTTCATTTGATAACGTCCTTGTTAATCACATCCTGACTATCATGTTAAATACTCAACAATATCCATACTCTGATGAGGTATTCCAATAATCTCGACCTGATTGTTCTTTAGAGTATAGAAGATAAGATGCATTCCTTCAGGGAAGCAATAGTACCCTTCCTTCACATCATCTCTTGGTTTACCTAGCAAGACATTCTCAGCCAACCACTCGAAACGTTTAATTAATGCTCCAAGGTAGGTATCTGCTTGCGTTACGCCCCATTGCTTCTGGGTATATAGCCAAATAGACTCTAGGTCATCTTGCGCAAGAGACCTTAGTCGGTATTGTGTTGTCATTTAAGGTGCTTGCTGTGCAACCCCGACATAAACTTTTTACCATTAAAGTCATCGACTAATGGACTGTCTTCACCCGCTTGTAATTTATCTCTAAGCACCTGAAGTTTTGTTTCATCTTCTTCAAGCTTACGCAGTCCTGCACGCACGACTTCACTCACTGATTGAAAACGACCTGCATTAATTTTCTCATGCACGAACTCATCAAAATGTTCGCCTAACGTTACTGATGTATTTCTAGCCATAACTTCACCTTCACAAGAGACTGTATTAAATATTAATATAGCATATAGCGCCACATTAACAAATTAACGTGAGTGGTTAGGAGCCGTAACGATAACGGGTGACTTTAAGACTTAGTAACACTAAAAGTAACACTACTACTTTTTTATATTACCAATTAACTTATATTTCAATTAGTTAGAGCCTTACTTCAATTCCCGCCACCCCATTAAAGAGTCCCACAAGGACTTCAAAAAAACCACACAGCCTATAAAAATAAGACCGTGTGGTTTTTTTATATTTCTCACCGACTAAAATCGCCTATAAAAACCTAGTTTTTTAGTAGCTCCGATAGTAACATCTGTTTTTTTGATATGTATGGCTATTACTAGAATCGCCGACACAAGCTACCCTCTTACTAATCCTCCACTACTATAAAAGGACCATCATGGAAAAAATCAAGTGTGCATTGATTGGATCTGGCAATATTGGCACAGATCTTATCTATAAAATTCAAAGAAGCCCCTATCTTGAGGCGGTTTGGATGGTCGGTATTGATCCCGAATCTGAAGGTTTACTCCGTGCTAAAGATATGGGCCTTAAAGTAACGTCTGAAGGTGTAGATGGATTATTACCCCATGTTCTTGAGGATAATATACAAATAGCCTTTGATGCAACCAGTGCTTATGTTCACGCTGAAAACAGCCGCAAACTGAATGAGCTTGGTGTGCTGATGATTGATTTAACGCCTGCCGCTATTGGACCGTTATGTGTGCCGCCCGTTAACTTAAGCGAGCACACTGAAAAGCTTGAAATGAATGTAAATATGATTTCATGTGCAGGGCAAGCAACCATCCCCATTATTAGCGCAGTTTCAAGCATCCAGCCTGTCGAGTATGCTGAAATTGTCGCCAGTCTTGCCTCAAAATCTGTCGGCATTGGCACTCGCGAAAATCTAGATGAGTTTACCTACACAACCTCCAGTGCAATAGAAACGGTTGGCGGCGCTAGAAAAGGTAAGGCTTTAGCGATCATTAACCCCGCTGAGCCTCCTCTTATTATGCGTAATACTATCTACTGTATTACCGATGACAAGCCTGAAGAAGAAAAGATTATTGAGTCCATTCTTAAGATGATTGAAGAAGTTAAAAAGTATGTTCCTGGCTATAAACTTATTAATGGGCCTATTTTTGACGGCAATAAAATCTCTGTGTTTATGGAAGTTGAAGGACTCGGTGATTATTTGCCCAAATATGCTGGCAACCTTGATGTTATGACAGCAGCAGCCACGCGAACTGCGGAGATGTTCGCTGAAGAAATTCAAACTGGAAAAATAACTCTCAAACCTGTGGAGGCTGCGTAATGTCTGAGTCAACAACCGAAAAACTAAGTTCTTTGGATGGTCGTAAAGTTATTCTGCATGACATGTGCTTACGTGATGGCATGCACGCTAAGGGCGAGCAAATTTCTGTTGAAGAAATGGTGACTGTTGCTACCGCGTTAGACGATGCTAATGTTCCATATATTCAAGTAACGCATGGTGCAGGGCTTGGTGGTAATTCATTGCAACATGGCTTTTCAATGGCCACAAATGAAGAATACATTTCTGCCGTAGCACCTTTAATGAAGCAAGCCATTGTCTCGGTATTACTGATCCCCGGAATGGGAACGATGAAAGAGTTGCAATCTGCTTATGATGCTGGCGCACGTAGCGTCCATGTCGCCACTCATTGTACAGAAGCAAATACATCGCCTCAGCACATGGCTTTTGCTCGCAAACTGGGCATGGATACCACTGGTTTTTTAATGATGGCTCATTTAAATACTGCTAAAGGTCTTGCCGAACAAGCCGCCTTAATGGAATCTTATGGCGCACAAACTGTTTATCTAACCGATTCAGCTGGTTATATGCTGCCTGAAGATGTTACACGCTGTATTTCAGCTTTACGTGATACCTTAAAACCAGAAACTGAAATAGGCTTCCATGGTCATCACAACCTTGGAATGGGCATTGCAAACTCTATTGCAGCCATTGAAGCAGGTGCAAGTCGAATCGATGGTTCTGCAGCAGGCTTGGGTGCTGGTGCAGGTAATACACCGCTAGAAGTGTTTGCCGCTGTTTGTGAACGTATGGGTATCGAGACAGGCGTTGATCTATTTAAACTAATGGATTTATCCGAAAATATTATCCTCCCATTAATGGATCATATTATTCGTGTAGACAGAGAGTCGTTAACCTTAGGCTATGCAGGTGTATACTCAACCTTTTTACTTCACGCCAAACGTGCCGCTGAACGTTTTGGTATTCCAGCCCGAGATATTCTAGTTGAGCTAGGTAGAAAGAAAATGATCGCAGGGCAAGAAGATATGATCGTCGATACTGCAATGACAATGGCTAAAGCGCGAGGCATTGAAATTACCACCAGCGTATAAGATTGAAAGCTGGTTCTATGAAAAAAAGCCTTACCAATAAATGGTGAGGCTTTTTTATTAGCGGATACAAAACTGCTATTTAAACACCCAGCGCATCTCGCGCTAACGATTCACCCGACCCCTGCAAAGGCCCTAACGGGTTCTTACGTGATTTTTCTGAATCCAAAAACGGTTCACCACTCCAAATTTTATACACTGCTATACCGTTATCTAACACTATTAGTGCATCAAAGCGCCAACCTGTTTCTATTGTTTTCCGCTTAAAACCTAACAAGTCATTAAAAACACTACCGACCCTTTTTCTCTTTATGATGCCCGGATGTGCCTCATACGCCATGCAAGCGTCTTGCTTAGCCAAGCATTTTCTTACGCTGGGCGGTAATTGCTCCAACTTGACAGAGTTAGTCGGCATAAACTTTCGAATAATATCTAGGTAAGATAAAATTTTTACGTTAGGCGTGGAGTACGGGTCAAAGCCCAAATTTCGTAATTCTTCAACCGTCGTTTGATTTAAAATAACTTTATCGTAATCCGCCATTGCCTCATGGAAACTCTTCCAAGGTGACTTTGTGATGTCTTCAGTCCGCGGCAGCGGACTACCACAAGCCGTTAGCATAAAAAGAGTGGACACTAATAGGATTGAAATAGGACACTTAAACAATACTTGCTTTATTTTCAAAAAAAACCTCAACCAATAATAGTTATTAAGCACGTACTCTAAATAATAGCCGATTTTGAGCCATTTGATCGTAATTAACACAATAAACACATGAACAAAACGTTATATTTCGACCATCTATAGGTTAATCTCCAATTTATTGTTATAAAAGCTTATAATATTCATTTACCTCCGATAGAAAGCTTAGATTAAACACCTATCTAACGCCTCGACTATCCCAATTTAAGGCCCAATAATGACATCCCAACCTACCATAGGCTTCGCTGATTTAGCGCTGTCTAAACCTGTACTAGACGCTCTCAAACGGATCGGTTACGAACAACCTTCCCCCATTCAAGCTGAAGCAATACCACACTTATTAGAAGACCATGACTTAATTGGCACAGCACAAACAGGAACCGGCAAAACAGCCGCTTTTGCCCTCCCTTTACTATCAAAAATAGACTTAAAAAATACTCACCCACAAGTCCTCGTGCTTGCTCCGACACGTGAGTTAGCCATTCAAGTAGCTGAAGCCTTTAAAACCTATGCCAGCGAAATGAAAGGTTTTAACGTACTGCCCATATATGGTGGGCAGGCTATGGATACGCAATTACGACAACTACGTCGTGGTGTTCATGTTGTTGTAGGCACACCCGGTCGTGTAATGGATCACCTACGCCGAAAAACACTACAGCTAGATAACTTAAAAACCATCGTGCTTGATGAAGGCGATGAAATGTTAAGAATGGGGTTTATCGACGATGTTGAATGGATTTTAGAGCAAACACCAGCCCAACGTCAGGTGGCTCTTTTTTCAGCCACTATGCCCGCTCCAATTCGTCGTGTTGCTGACAAATATTTAAACGCACCAAAAATCGTTAAAATAATTTCTAAGACATCAACTGTTGAGAGCATCGAGCAACGCTTTTGGATGGTTAGCGGTTTGCATAAACTAGATGCCTTAACACGTATTCTTGAAGTTGAAGATTTTGATGGCATTATCATGTTCGTACGAACAAAAGCCCTCACTGTTGAACTAGCAGAAAAACTAGAAGCACGCGGGTATTCTGCCTCCGCCATTAATGGTGATATGACCCAAGCATTGCGCGAAAGGACAATTGGACAACTAAAGAAAGGGCAAATTGATATTTTAGTCGCGACAGACGTAGCCGCACGCGGCATTGATGTGCAACGCATAAGCCATGTCATCAATTATGACATTCCATACGATACCGAAGCTTATGTCCATCGTATAGGGCGCACAGGGCGTGCCGGAAGAACCGGCAAAGCCATTTTATTTGTTGCACCACGTGAACGCCGCTTATTACGCGCTATTGAAAATGCAACGCGCCAACCAATTAAGCCAATGGATTTACCCACACGCCAACAGGTCAATGAAAAACGCTCTAATCAGTTCAAGGAATCTATTACTGAAGCATTAGAGCATGACAACTTGAATTTCTTTCATCAAATCATTCAGTCTTATTTAGAAGAAAACGATGTCGACCCTATTCAATTAGCTGGCGCACTCGCCTTTATGGCACAGAAAGACAAGCCACTCGTATTAGAAGAAGGTTCGAAGAGATCACAAAAAGAAGCACGTGGCATTAAAGGTAAACCATCAACAGCTGAAAGACCTTTCAAAGAAAGGGAAAGCAAATCATTTCGACCAAATAAAGAAGACCTGCCTAAAAGCAAACGTGGCAATCCAAAAATACCCATGGAAAACTACCGCATTGAGGTTGGAAAAAACCATAATGCTATGCCAGGTGACATTGTTGGAGCGATTGCAAATGAAGCCGATGTTGAGCCAAAAAATATTGGTCACATTGAAATCAAGGATGACCACAGCTATATAGAGCTTCCTGTCGGCATGCCAAAAATTGTTTTCCAAAGCTTGAAAAAAGTACGTGTTCGCAATCAACCGCTCAATATTGAACGCACTGATCACGTTGCAAAGCCTGCGGCAACAACTGCTCAGCCAACCAAAGGAAAGAAAAAAACATACACCAAAAAACCTAAAAAGAAAAAGATTAAAAAAGGTTCATAAATCATATGAACGAAAGAATCACAGAACTTGAAATAAAAATGGCTTATCAAGAAGACACGATCCAACAATTGGATCGTGTTGTTTGTCAGCAGCAAGAACAGATTGATTTGCTTATAAAACAATTCAAGCAGTTAACGCAAAGCTCACAAGATTCAACGGAAGGTGCAAAAAGCTTATTTTCTGCGCTGGATGAAATTCCACCGCATTACTAACCGATTTTTAACAGATCATTAATACGACAATAAACCCATATCATGAGCATTAATTGGTACCCAGGGCATATGCATAAAGCCCAAAAGGAGATTAAAAAACGCCTTCCCGAGGTCGATATGTTTATTGAAGTATTGGATGCAAGGATTCCATACAGTAGTGAAAACCCGATGTTGGCCAACATCCGCGGAGACAAACCGTGCATAAAAATTTTAAATAAAACAGACTTAGCTGAAAGCGATAAAACACAAGACTGGCAACAATATCTTGAGCAAAACAAAAACACCAAAACACTCGCTCTAAATTTAAACCAGCCTAATAAAAGCGAGCAAATATTTTCATTATGTAAAAAACTTGTCCCCAATAAAGGCACAAAAATATCACCTATCACCTGCTTGATTACCGGCATCCCTAATGTTGGAAAATCCACGCTAATCAATACATTAGCAGGCAGAAAAATTGCTAAAACAGGCAATGAGCCCGCTGTTACACAAACACAGCAGCGTATTGACCTTGGCAACAATATTATTTTATTTGATACCCCAGGCTTACTTTGGCCTAAAGTAGAAAACGAAGACAGTGGATATCGTTTAGCCGTTACAGGCGCCATTAAAGACACCGCCATAGAATATGATGACATAGCGTATTACGCTGCCGAGTATCTTTTAAAGGAGCACTTAGACGCATTAATGGATCGTTACTCGTTAGAGGAGAAACCAAGGGATGAGACCACCCTTCTAGAAGCCATTGGTAGAAAACGTGGCGCGCTTGTCAATGGTGGGCGAGTTAACCTCAACAAAACATCGGCTATATTTATCCATGAATTTCGAAGCGGCGCTCTAGGAAGCATCACACTTGAAACACCCAAAAAAGTCGAAGCAGAAATCGCTAAAACCGAGAAGATAATAGCTGAAAAAACCGCCTTAAAAGCCGCCCGTAAGAAAAACTGGAAGAATAAAAAATAAAGCGACGAAGTACCCTAAAAGTTATTCCCCCTATGACTTCTTCATTTTAAAAGCACACCAACCACCGTTTCATTTTTGTTAACGGAAGCTAAGTGGTAACTATTTCAGCTAATACATACCCTCCACTGCCTCATTGCCGATGCCATCGAGCTGTCATGAACATACAATAAGTATCAACACACCAAAAAATATTTACTTCAACATTAAGTTTCATAGCCTCACTACTTTATATAACCGATTGAAAAGGGCCAGCTCTTCGAATCTTCTTATATTAAAGACCAAAACCATCATTTTTTAACTAAATTTAACCAATTTTAGAAAGCCACTTCAGCTACCTATTGCTACTTGATAAGTACTGAAATATCTACCTCGTTCCTCTATTACCTTCAAGGTAAAAGTGCATTATCACTTAACAATATAAACAACGCCTATCTTGTCTTAATGCCCTACCTCCTAGCTTATCCCTCTTTAAATTTTCATCATGATGAAAGCACATATAAGTTCGAAATATTATAGCGTCTATATAACTTAGCACTTAATTTTGCATCCACTACACATATACCAAATAACACTTAACTTAAATTTGTTGCATTGCAACTTGACGATATATAATGAAGAAATTTCTGTATATCTCACCTAAAACAAGACAATACCAAGGATGCAAATGAACCTATTTACTCGTTTTGCCAGTTTATTATTCATATTTTTTATACCCAGCATGGCTTTTGCTGCTAATACGAGCGAACACACACAGCTCGATTTAACCGGAGAAATAGTTGGTTACTTATCTCTTGCTGTTTTTACCTTGGCCTACATCTTCGTTATTTTTGAGGAACAGCTCCATTTACGTAAATCGAAGCCCGTTTTATTAGCCGCTGGTATTATATGGATTATGATCGCCGTGGTGTACCAACAACATGGCTTTGATCATGCGGCTGAGGTAGCGTTGAGGCACAACTTCCTTGAGTATGCTGAGTTATTCTTCTTCTTGCTCGTTGCGATGACCTATATTAACGCAATGATAGAGCGCAAAGTTTTTGACGCGTTAAGAGGTTGGCTTGTAGAAAAAGGTTTTAGTTATAAAACTTTGTTTTGGTTATTAGGTATTTTATCTTTCTTTATCTCCCCCATTGCAGACAACTTAACGACTGCCCTTATCATGTGCACCGTTGCACTAACCGTAGGAAAAAAAGAGCCTAAATTTGTAGCTATTTCTTGCGTTGCTATCGTGGTTGGTGCCAACGCTGGTGGTGCCTTTAGCCCTTTCGGCGATATTACGACGTTAATGGTCTGGCAAAAAGGTATCGTTCAATTTACTGAGTTCTTTACGTTATTTATACCTTCTCTCATTAACTATTTAGTACCGGCAGCTATTATGCATTTCTTCATCCCATCTGGCTCACCTGCTAAAGTACATAATGAAGAGCTCGTTATGAAACGAGGCGGCATTGTGATTGTTATTTTATTCTTATTGACAATTATAACTGCGGTTAGCTTCCACAATTTTCTTCACTTACCGCCAGCCATCGGCATGATGACAGGTTTGGCTTATTTAAAGTTCTTCGGTTATTATCTTAAAAAAACAAGCCACAAAGAACACCACATCACCGAACATCGTTTTGAAGAAGGCATGGGGATGACTGACGACGCTAATCAGAAACACACCGAGGGCTTTGACGTATTTAGAAAAGTTGCTGGTGCAGAGTGGGACACGCTATTTTTCTTCTATGGTGTCATTATGGCTGTCGGTGGACTTGGCTTTATTGGCTATTTAGGCATGGTATCAGAAACCATGTATGGTCAATTAGGCCCAACAACGGCGAACATAATCGTTGGGGTTTTATCTGCCATTGTTGACAACATTCCTGTCATGTTTGCTGTCATCACCATGAACCCTGAGATGTCTCATGGGCAATGGCTTCTTGTTACTCTTACCGCTGGGGTTGGTGGTAGTTTATTATCTATTGGCTCCGCCGCTGGTGTTGCTTTAATGGGGCAAGCGCGTGGTATTTATACTTTTGCTTCACACCTTAAGTGGGTCCCTGTTATTGCGTTAGGCTACGCGGCAAGTATCTATGCACATTTATTGATCAATGCTTCACTTTTTTAAGCACGCTATCAGCAACGCAACATGAGAGATCTTTTAACACCTTCGATTATTGGGTTTGCCGCCAATAGTGGCACAGGAAAAACAACCTTAATAACTCGTCTCATTCCTATTCTAAATGAGCGAGGCTTTAAGGTTGGCTTGGTCAAACACAGTCACCATGACTTTGATATTGACCAGCCAGGCAAAGATAGCTATCGTCTAAGGAAGGCGGGGGCTTCCCCTGTCGTACTCGTGTCAAGCCATCGTCGTGCGGTCATTACTGAGCTCGAGTCTGCTGAACCAACGCTGGCTGAGCAGCTATATTGCTTCCCGGAAGGCTCCGTAGACTTAATTATTGTGGAAGGCTTTAAACATGAACGCTTCCCAAAAATTGAACTTCATCGCAAGGAGCTAAACCGAGCTTATCTGCACACCCACGACCCCTCAATCATTGCTATTGCAAGTAATGCAAACATCACCTTTAATATTCCAAGCCTTGGTTTAAACGACCCTGAACAAATTGCGGACTTCATTATAAATAACACCTTAATTCTTAACCATGACTGACTTTTGTGCCACACAGGGGCTGTTAACACTTGAGCAGGCACTCGCTCAAATTTCAGACAACCTTCCTGAAAATAATGCATACGAACGTTTATCACTGAAAAACTCATTAAACCGAATAACTTTCACTGATATTACCTCCGGCATAAATATCCCGAGCTTTAGAAACTCTTCTATGGATGGTTATGCCCTACAATCTCATGATCAACAAAAAGACACATTAAAGGTCGTCGGAACATCATGGGCTGGAAAACCTTTTACACGCGCCGTTAACGAAGGTGAGTGTATACGTATTTTTACCGGCGCGTACGTTCCCGATGATTGTGATTGCGTTGTTATGCAAGAAAACGTTTCACGTATAGAAGAAACAATTAAAATTTCAGCATGGCCTAAACAGGAAGAAAACATCAGGAATATCGCCGATGATACTCAAAAAGGTCAAGTTTTACTGACTAAAGGTAAACAGTTAAAACCGGCCGACATTGGGCTGCTCGCTGCCTGTGGTATAGCGGATGTTGCCGTTTACAAAGCGATTACCGTTGGCTTTTTTTCGACTGGGGACGAACTTGTTTCGATGGGTAGCCAACTTAAGCTCGGACAAATTTTTGACAGTAACCGCTACACATTACATGCCTTACTGACAGAAGCTGGCGTAACACCCGTTGATATGGGCGTTATTCCAGATAACCCATCTGCTGTAGAAGCTGCTCTTTTATCTGCCTCAAGGGATTGTGACGTCATCATAACAACTGGCGGCGTATCAGTTGGCGAGGCAGACTTTATCAATGATGTTCTTGAAAAGATTGGCACTGTTGATTTATGGAAAATTGCTATAAAGCCAGGTAAGCCATTAATCTTTGGACATATCGATAAGGCTGCATTTTTCGGCTTGCCAGGCAACCCCGTATCAGTGATGGTGACTTTTCAACAAATAGTCATCCCCGCTCTACAAAAAATGATGGGGTATAAAAAACTGCAACAAGCAGTTACATCTGTCTCTTATACACATCTCCGAGCCCACGAGACCTCTCTACATCTCG
>OJFP01000234.1_pt1 | contig 43190 bp, 46 predicted proteins | sample 1594141 | NCBI WGS metagenome assembly OJFP01 (sample SAMN05416843, study PRJEB24817) | seawater metagenome | isolation source: Sea water | place: Canada:Atlantic | collected 2013-07 | reverse complement strand
TCTACACTATCCTCTTCGTCGGCAGCGTCAGATGTGTATAAGAGACAGCTTCTAAATCACTTCAAAAAGAGGGGAACTCTAATTTGAAAACTACCAGTATAACTTCAGCAAACATCATTAAATCAAACAGAAGTAAGAGTCCATCTATAAAAAAATTTGTTAAAGAAATTTTAGCAGGAAACGTTAGTTATCTCAGCAGAGCCATTACTTTAATAGAAAGTACTAATAAAAAACATCAAAAAAAAGCAAATATTATATTAGAACAATGTCTCCCTTTCGCAAATAAATCTGTAAGAATCGGAATAACTGGGGTTCCTGGTGTTGGAAAAAGTACATTTATAGAGGTATTAGGAAAGCATTTAACAAGTAATCATAAAAAAGTAGCTGTATTAGCTATTGACCCAAGTAGTTCAGTAAATAAAGGAAGTATTTTAGGTGATAAAACTAGAATGGAAGAATTGGTTAATGATAAAAATGCCTACATAAGACCTTCTCCATCTGGATCTTCTTTAGGAGGTGTTGCTCGAAAGACGAGAGAAAGTATTATTCTGTGCGAAGCTGCTGGTTTTGACACCATTATTATTGAAACAGTGGGTGTTGGACAAAGTGAAACCATGGTTCATTCTATGGTTGACTTTTTTTTACTATTAAAGATTGCTGGTGCTGGAGACGAGTTACAAGGGATAAAAAGAGGTATAATTGAAATGGCAGACGCTATTGTTATAAATAAATCTGACGGGGAGAATATAAAAAATACGAATATTGCAAAAATAGAGTTTAGTCGAGCACTACATTTATACCCTCCCAAGGAAAGTGGATGGCAGCCTAAGGTACTGACTGCTAGTTCTCTGAAAAAAACAGGAATTGACGCAATATCTAAAATGATTGAAAAATATATTGCTTTAGCAAAGGAGTCCGAATTTTTTAGTACCAAAAGAAATAATCAGAATACATTTTGGTTACAATCTACAATTGAACAGAACTTACATGATTCTTTTTTCAAAAATAAAATGATCTCTATAGCCTTACAACAAGAAATTGAGCTATTAAAAAATGGTAAAACAACTCCTTTTATCTCTGCAAAGAAATTATTAAAATCTTACAATGAATAAACTTAAGCTCTATAAATTTTTATTACCAATTTCAATTTTATTACTTTTTATCTTAAATGTAGTTCAGGGAGGTACCACCGAATTATTACCAGATGAAGCCTATTATTGGGTCTATAGCCAATATTTAGATTGGGGGTTTTTTGATCACCCTCCACTAGTAGCTGTTTGGATAGTCCTCAGTGATTTTTTATTTACCAATGAACTTAGTGTTCGATTCTTTTCATCAATATCCTTTAGCTTACTTATATATTTGGTTTGGATCACAATAGATCATCCCTCAAAAAATAAATATACTTGGTTATTTTTATTACTTATTTTTTCTACAGCCTTGTTAAACGTTTATGGTTTTATCACTACTCCAGACACCCCTTTATTATTCTTTTTTGCTTTATTTCTTTGGTCTTACAAAGAATATTTAATAAAAAAGAGTGTGGTGAGTTATCTAATACTGTGTGTCGCAATTACTGGTATGATGTATAGTAAATACCAAGGAATTTTAATTATATTTTTTGTAGTGTTATCTAATTGGAAATTACTGAAGGATTACAAGCTTTGGTTAGTTTGTTTGTGTGCTCTTGCATTTTATATACCTCATATTCATTGGCAATATATAAATGATTTTCCCTCTGTTAGATATCATTTGTATGAGAGAGCTTCTGTAGCTACCTATAAGTTAGAATATACACTCATGCATTTTGTAAATGCTATTGCAATCCTAGGTTTTACATTCATAGTCATATACAAAGCATTTTTTAAAGGAATTAAGGAGAAGAATCTTTTTCACAAAAGCTTAAATTATATTATTTCAGGCTTTTTCATTTTCTTCTTAATTGCTTCTTTTAGAGGCCATGTGCAAGCTCAATGGATAGCTCCTATTATGTTGCCATTAATTTATATTACATTTAATTACCTGATTGAAAATAAACAACAATTAAAACTTTTCAACTACTTGGCAATTGCCAATATAAGTATTATTTTATTTGTTAGAATTATTATAGCAAATGAAGGAATTCTTCCTGTTAAATTAGACTTTCATGGAAATGAACAATGGACATTAAAAGTTAAAGAACTTACTAAAAAATCCGATAAGCTATTCATCAATAGCTTCCAAAATGCTTCAATTTATTGGTTTTATACTAAAGAAAAGACACATTATCAGAAGAATTACTTAGGACGAAAAAATCAATATGGTTTTATACCAGGCAACGATGATTATACATCAGACTCAATCGCCTATATTACCAGAATATCTAAAGAATACTCAGCAATCAAAATGAAAAGCTCAGGTAAAGACTCCATTTTTATTTCCTTTATAAAAGATTATAAATCTCTCTTTGATATTGAAATAGACTTTGTTGATTCAGCAAATATTTTGTTCAATACTTCCATGAAAAAATCGTATGATGTTGTAATAAAAAACCCTTATAAGTTTAATGTTAACCTAAATGATCTAGAAATTCGAGTTACTTTTCAAAATAAAAAAGGAAATGAAAAATATAGCATCCCTACAAAAATAAATACTTCATTAATAAAAGCGTCTAGTGAGGGAATTATTTCTTTAGAGTTAGATGGTTCGTTAATTTATGATATCAATGAATTCCCTATAGTTGGTATTGGAATGAGAACTTCAGATAAGATGGATTTGGTGAAAGTAAGTTCACTTAATAGATTCGAAATAGAGGATTAACTTTTTTACTGTTAATTACTTTATAGAAACAGTAAATAAATTTTTTGTTTAGCTAAATCTTGATGTTAACCGAAGTTTTTTCTGTAATCTGTAAAATAAATAACCGAAAAATAACCCTGTAAAATAGCCAGTTAAAACATCTCCTGGATAATGAACTCCTAAATAAATTCTACTGTATCCAAAAGAAAGAGGAAACAATAAGAGCAACGGCATGTATTTGTAATGATTTCTGAGAAGTAAAATAACAAATATTGAAAATGTAGTTGATAACGATGCGTGTCCAGAATAAAAACTAAAACCTCTAGGCTTGTAGATAAATTGTCTTAGCTGTTCTCTAACCCCTTCAGTATTACAGGGGCGTAATCGTTGAAAAGTATGTTTCATGAAATTTGTAAACTGATCAGAAAATGTAACTAAAACTACTAAAAACAAAATCATTACAATACCATTTTTCCATCCAAACTTTTTAAAGATTAATACCAGTAAAAAAGCAAACAATGGAGACCAGTGAAATTGATTAGTTAATGCTAACCAAAATCCGTCCCATTGTTCGCTTCCTAAATTGTTAAGGAATATGAGTAATTCCGTATCTATTTGTAATAATCTATCTGTCAAATTACTTTCCTACTTTTAGTAATTCTAACTCAAATATTAGATCAGCCTTTTTTGGAAAAGGTCCACCCCCTTCTTCACCATAACCTAAATAGTATGGAATAAATAATCTAGCTTTACCTCCAACTCTCATATTCATGATTGCTTCTTTAACTCCAGGGATCAAAGGTCTTTTGTCTAAAGTGAATTTAAAAGGAGTTCCTTCTTTCGTAGATTGAATTAACTTTCCATCAGCTAAATACATGGTGTAATTCATAGTAACTTCTACGGAGGAATTAAATCTTTTTCCAGTACCTCTCTTAAGGGTTAAGATTTGTAAACCTGAATCTTGTTTTTTTGCTTTTTTTACATTCATTTTTTCATAAAACAATTTCTGATCTGAAGTAAATTTCTCTAATCTAGCTTTTTCAGATTTCTCTAATTCTGCTAGGCGCTCTGTTTCTTTTTCCGCACTTTTTGCAATTCCTTCCTCAAAAACTTTTACAGCATCAAATGTTTTTGCAACATCACCTTTTTTTACAATAGTAATTTTTTCAATGATATCAGAATTGGCTATAGAGTCAAGTACATTTAGGTCACTAACAACTTTACCAAAAACAGAGTGACACCCTACTCTTGGATTGCTACAATCCTTTAATTGATTATCATTGTTGTATGCATCTAACCATGGTGTTGGCTTATATGTAATAAAAAACTGGCTACCATTGGTGTTAAACCCTGAATTTGCCATTGATAATATCCCTTTACTACTATGTCTCAATTTAGAATCAAATTCATCATAAAATTTATATCCCGGACCACCTTGTCCATTTCCCATAGGATCTCCACCTTGAATCATAAAATCTTTAATAACACGATGAAATGTTAATCCATCATAAAACTTTTTACCTTTTAATGTGTCAGAAACTTTTGGGTTTGTACCCTCAGCTAATGTTATAAAATTTGCAACTGTTAACGGAACTTCCTCAGGATATAACTGAACTATTATTTTACCCTTATTCGTCTCAATATTAGCATAAATTCCATCTTCAAAGTTGTTGTACTCATCTTTACATGAAGTAAAGATTAGAGTAAATAATACTAAGATTTGTAAACTTCTTTTTTTCATTTTCTTATTTATTTGATGTTAATTAATGTTACTCTACTTATTAAGGAAGTATTAATTCCAATTTTATTACCATCTCCAATAACTCCGTAAGCATTGAAAGATGGGATGATAAACTTGATACTTTCTCCTTCTTTCATTAGTTTTATTCCATGCTGTAATCCTGGAATAAAATCTTCTTTGTCTATAATATATTCTTTGACTCCTATGAAATCTTTTGAATATATAATTTGATCAGTTAAATCTAAAATATCATATGTTAATAAAACAACATCTTCTTTAGACGGAGTTATAGTGTCCTTCTTGTTTTTCTGAACATAATAATACCAAAATCCATAGGAAGAACGAATATAATCATGTAGACTATCTTTTATGATATAATTTTTAATTTTTATTTCTTCTATAGTATTAATTTTTTTTAGAAGTGCTGTGGTAGATTCCATTAAACGACTACTACTGGCAGTTATAGGTCTTCTTGCCTCTTGTTTCGAACAAGAAATTACTCCAAAAAAAACAAATAAATATACAAATCTAAGCTTCATATGATTTGAGTAAACCTTCTTTATTTTTTGGTAATAATCTATTAAATTTATTGATCGTATCTTCCATAGAAAGATTTGACTTACCTCCTGCCGCATTATCATGACCTCCACCATTAAAATGTTCTCTTGCAAATTTATTAACAGAGAAGTTTCCTTTAGATCTAAAAGATATTTTTATAATTCCCTGTTCTTTATCTTCTATAAAAATTGCCGCCATTACTATTCCTTGGATTGAAAGTGCATAATTCACAATTCCTTCGGTATCTCCTTTCTTAAAATTATTGGCTATTTTTTCTTCTTGTGTAAGAGTTATATAAGCTGTTTTAAGCATTGGTAGGACCTTGAGGTTACTCAGTGCTTGTCCAAGTAATTGCAAACGACCATAAGAACTTGAATCATAAACATTACTATGTATTCTATCATTTTCTGCACCCTTATCTATCAAATCTGCTATAACTCTATGTGTTAAGCTTGTAGTTGATCGAAATCTAAATGAACCTGTATCTGTCATGATACCTGTATACAAACAGGTAGAAATTTTTGAATCAATCAAATTTAAATCTCCCATTTTTTCGATAAAATGATATACCATCTGACAGGTTGAGCACATCTCTACATCAGAATACATGTAAGTAAAATCATCAGGTTGTTGATGATGATCAATTAACACAAAGTCATTTTTATAACTTTCTAATGTATTTTGCATATCATAACCAACCCTGTGAAGGGCATTAAAATCTAATAAAAATATAATTTCAGAAGCATTGATGGCTCTTTGAGACTGAGAATTTTGCCAATCAAATCTGTATGTATCATCTGAACCAGGGAGCCAATGTAAAAAATCTGGGTATTCATTAGGAACTACAACTGTTGGTGTATGTCCTTTCTTTTTTAAATAATTACACATTCCTAAAGAAGCACCCATGGCATCACCATCTGGGTTTCTGTGTCCAACTATAACAACATTTCTAGGAGTTTCTAAAAATGATTTGAGTTCTTCAAATTGTTTCAAAATCATAAGTTGCGAAGATACAATTTTATTAAAAAATTATGTACTTTTGCCGCGATTTATAAAACATTATACAAAATAAAATGGCAACAAACAGAACATTCACAATGATTAAACCAGATGGTGTCGAAAACGGACATACTGGTGCAATCTTAGATAAGATTAACTCGGCAGGTTTTAGAATAGTGGCAATGAAAAAAACACAAATGACTAAAAACGATGCAGAAGCATTTTATGCAGTTCACAATGAGCGTCCTTTCTTTGGGGAATTAGTAGCATTCATGACAAGAGGTCCTATCATAGCAGCTATTTTAGAAAAAGAAAATGCTGTTGAAGATTTTAGAACTTTAATTGGCACAACAAATCCAGCAGACGCTGCAGAAGGAACCATCAGAAAATTGTATGCAACTTCTATGGGAGAGAATGCAGTTCACGGTTCTGACAGTGATGAAAATGCTGAAATAGAAGGTAATTTTCATTTTTCTGAAAGGGAAAAATTCTAAAAAAAATAAAAGAAAAAAACCGAGCTACATGCTCGGTTTTTTTTATCACAATTTAATATTTTTAAACTAGCATCAACTTAGAAATAACTTCATCTCCAATTTCTTCATTAATCATTTTAATAATTTTTTCTTTACCATAACTTAATTCTTCTCTCAAAACAGATGATGTCAACCTAATTATTAGGGTTTTTCTTTGCAATTCAACTGAATGTGTATAGGAGGTTACTCCTTGCCCCATTAATTTATGCCAAGCTTCTTCAACTTTTATCTTTTGCATTCCTTTAGATAAATTATTTTCTTTTATGAAAGATTTCATAAGTTGTTTAAGTACTAAAGAATCATTTTCTCTTTTAGACATGGAACCTCTTTTTAGATATTCTTTACTATAAGTTTAAAATCTAATTATTGTAAAACTACATATTATAAATTTGGTATGATTTATTACTTTGTTCTAGTATCTTTTCAATTCGCTCTGAATGCGTATCTGTAATAAATATCTGACCAAATTCGTCATTATTCACCAAATTAATGATTTGAGAAACTCGATGCTCATCAAGTTTATCAAAAATATCATCTAGAAGTAATATGGGTATCAAATTAGATTGTTTTTTTATAAATTCAAATTGAGCAAATTTTAATGCTATTAAATAAGATTTCTGCTGTCCTTGAGAACCAAATTTCTTAACAGGATAATTACCTATTTCAAAGCTTAAATCATCTTTATGAACTCCAACAGTAGTGTATTGTAAAATTTTGTCTTTTTCTAAGTTTTTATTTAATAAATCTCTATAAGAAGAAATAAGTAATTGACTTTTGTAAATTAAATCTACTTGTTCTTTATCATTTGAAATAATCTGATATTTAGCATTAAAAATGGGGATAAAGTTTTCTAAAAAACTTCTTCTTTTATCAAAAATATTAGAGCCGTAGGCTATTAACTGTTCATTGTAAACTTCCAAATTAACAGCATCAAAGGTTCTGTTTGCTGCAAAGTACTTTAACAATGCATTTCTTTGAGATAATACTTTATTGTAAGCTATCAAGTCTTTCAAATAGGTTTTATCTTGTTGGGAAATAACACCATCAATAAACTTTCTTCTTCCATCACTTCCATCAGTTACTAAATCCCTGTCATAAGGGGAAATAATTACAAGTGGTATTTGACCTACATGCTCAGAGAATTTATCATAAGCCTTTCCATTTCGCTTCAGAAGTTTCTTTTGACCTTTTTTTAAACTACATATAATTTTTTCTTTTCTATCGTTTATAGTGTAATCACCCTCAACCATGAAAAAATTCTTAGTATGTTGAATATTCTGAACAGCTATAGGGTTAAAATAACTTTTTGTGAAAGACAAATAATAAATTGCATCCAGTATGTTAGTTTTACCTATACCATTTAGACCAACGAAACAATTAATTTTTTTTTCAAAATTAAAAGTTTTAGAATCAAAGTTTTTAAAATTAACTAAAGATAATTTTCGTAAATACATAACTAAAGTTTAAAGTCAATAAGGTTCTGCAAATTATTGAAAAATTACGATATATTGGCTTTCTAAATCCAATTAAAAAAACTATTTTTGCCGAACAAATTTTTATAAAAAATATGGCAACATATAAGAAAAAAGGGTACAAACCTAAAGATAAGAAAGAGCAAGAAGCTTTAGACATGCAGAGCACAACTGCAGAAGTTTTTAATACGCTAGACAATACAGCCTCTAAATCCGAGCAATGGATTGAAAGAAATAGTAAGTCTTTATTTTATAGTTTAGTTGTTGTGATCGTTCTAATCCTTGGTTTTTTAGGGTACAATAAATTTATAATTGAACCCAAAGAAGAAGCAGCTTCAAATGAACTGTCTTTCCCAAGAAAACATTTTAACGAAGCGGATTTATCAGCAGGCTCAGAAATAGATTCTTTACTTCAACTTGGTCTAGATGGATCAGATAATAAATATGGTTTTTTAGATATTTCTACTCAATACAGTGGAACTAAAGCAGCAAATATTGCAAACTATTACGCAGGTATCTCATACTTGAAATTAAAAGAATATCAGAAAGCTATTGAATATTTAAGTAAATTTTCTTCAAATGATGAAATTCTTGGACCCACTGCAATTGGTGCTATAGGAGACGCATTTGCTGATATTAATCAGACAGAAGACGCTTTAGAGTATTACGAAAAAGCAGCTTACTTTAAAGATAATGAATTCACAACACCTTTATTTTTATTCAAAGCAGGAAGATCTGCAATGGATTTAGGTCAATTTGCTAAAGCTGAGAAAATTTTCACTCAGATAAAAGAAGATTATCCTACTTCAGACACTGGTAAAGACATAGATAAATATATTTATAGCGCAAAATACGCTCAATAACATCAATGGCTACAACAAATTTATCAAACTACGATAAAACAACTATCCCAAATGCGAATCACCTTCGGTTTGGGATTGTTGTTTCAGAATGGAATTCTGACATCACTGAAAATCTAAAAACTGGTGCCGTAAAAACTCTTTTAGATTGTGGCGCCAAGGAAGAAAATATTATTTCTTGGAAGGTTCCAGGTAGCTTTGAGTTAGTTTATGGATGTAAAAGAATGATTAAAACACTTCAGTTAGATGCTATTATAGCCATAGGAAACGTTATTCAGGGAGAAACTAAACATTTTGATTTTGTTTGTAATGGAGTTACTCAAGGGATAGTAGATTTAAATGTAAAACACGATACTCCTATTATTTTTTGCGTCTTAACAGACAATACCAAACAACAATCTATAGAACGATCTGGAGGTAAATATGGAAACAAAGGTATAGAATCTGCAATAGCAGCTATTAAAATGGCTTCTTTAAGTTAGATTTAACAAAGGAACTTCCCAACAATCTTGACCATTATTTTATAATTAAGTAACTTTGACAAGCTACATACTTTCAACCTTGTGTTTGTAGTTTAATAAAAATTTACAAAGTACTGACTGCATGTCTATTATAAAAAGAAAAAATAAAAAATTTGATTATCAACCTAGATATTACAAAGGTGAAGGTAATCCATATGCTATTAAACATAAATTTGACGAATTTAGAAGTTCAACGGGAAGTAACACTAGTTTAAAAGGTAAAATAAATGGCGCTATTAATGACTTAAAAGGAGATCAAAATATTCTAAAAATTGATGATGAAATTTATCAATTAGAAGAATCTGAAACAAATTCAAATAAAGTTGTTTTGTATATTATAGCTGTTTTAGTACTTATTTTTTTATTCATCATAGACTTTGATCTATCTATTTTTAGCAAAAAATAATGCCAGACATTATTCAACTTTTACCCGATCATGTTGCCAATCAAATTGCTGCCGGAGAAGTAGTTCAAAGACCAGCCTCTGTGGTTAAAGAATTGTTAGAAAATTCTATTGATGCCTCATCTTCATCCATACAACTTATTATCAGAGACGCTGGAAAAACTTTGATTCAAGTTATTGACAATGGAAATGGCATGAGCACATTAGACGCAAAACTCTCATTTGAAAGGCATGCAACCTCCAAAATAAGAGTTGCAGAGGATTTGTTTAAATTACATACTAAAGGTTTTAGAGGTGAGGCTATGGCCTCAATAGCTGCGATTTCTCATGTAGAAATGAAAACAAAGCAAAATTCTCAAGAAATCGGTACACACATAAAAATTGAAGGTAGTAAAATCACCTATCAAGAAATGACTGCAACATCTGTTGGAACTAATATTGCAGTAAAAAACTTGTTTTATAATATACCAGCAAGAAGAAATTTCTTAAAATCAGATACCATCGAGACCAGACACATCATAGATGAATTTCAACGTGTATCTTTAACTCACCCAGAAATAGCTTTTAGTCTTTATCACAACGATAATGAAGTATATCTTTTGAAAGCTAGTAATTTAAGACAAAGAATTGTAGCTATTTTTGGAGCTAAAATGAATGAAAAACTTGTTCCTGTGTCTGAAGATACAGAAATGATATCTATTGAAGGTTTCATCACAAAACCAGTCTTCTCAAAGAAAAAAAGAGGAGAACAATTTTTTTTCGTTAATGATCGTTATGTAAAAAGTCCTTATTTAAATCATGCCGTAATAGCTGCTTTTGAAGGACTGTTAGAACATGGCTCACATCCATCTTATTTTTTGTATTTAACTGTTCCTTCTAAAAGTATTGACATCAACATACATCCAACAAAAACTGAAGTAAAATTCGATGATGAAAAGGCTGTATATGCTATTTTAAGAGCAACAGTAAAACACAGTTTAGGACAATACAATGTTTCTCCAATTCTAGATTTTAATAGAGACGCTACTTTAGACACTCCATATAATTTCACAAAACAACAATCAAAACCATCTAGTCCAAAAATCACTGTAGATCCCTCTTTTAACCCTTTTAGCAATGATGATTCTACTCAAAATAAATCTTCATATCAACATGTAAAAGAAAATTCAAATTGGGAAAGTTTGTATGTTTCCACTAATGGGGATGAACTTCAAGAAAAATTATTTAACCAAGAAGATACACATTCGTCTAATAAAACAATTCAAATTCAAAGAAAATATTTATTAAGCTCTATTAAATCTGGAGTTGTTTTAATTCATCAATCGTTAGCACATCAGCGAGTTCTTTATGAAGAATTTCTTAACAGTTCATCACAAGAAGAGGTTCATAGTCAACAATTATTATTTCCCATCACAATTTCATTTTCATCGACTGAAATAGAAATGATATACACTTTAAAATCAGAATTAGAAAATGTAGGTTTTTGTTTTGATGAATTCACAAAAGAATCAATTACCATCAAAGGAACACCCATGTCTATATCTGAAAGTAAGATTTCAAAAGTTTTAGAGGAACTTTTAGAAAATATTAATGCAGATATTCCAGACATAAATTTTAAACCTTTAGAGATTATGGCATCTACGTTTGCGAAATCTATTGCTATTAAAACGGGGCATGTTTTGTCACAAAAAGAACAAGAAAACCTTGTAAATAGTTTGTTTTCGTGTAAAGAGCCCAGTATTAGTCCATCTGGGAAGGCAATATTTAAGACATTAACATTACAAGAAATAGATCACCTATTTGCCCGCTAACTTATGAATGGAATAAAACTTACAGAAGGAATAAAGCATCTAATAATTATTAATGTTATTTTGTTTATTGGGCCACAACTCATAAATCTAGATCTCACTAATATTTTTGCCTTGCATTTTCCAAAAAATGATAATTTTGGTTTTTGGCAGTATGTAACTCATATGTTTATGCATGGAAGTTTTGCTCATATTTTATTCAATATGTATGGTCTATGGGCATTTGGTACACCTTTAGAAAAAATGTGGGGAAGAAATAAATTTTTATTTTTTTACTTTTCGGCAGGAATTGGAGCTGGATTAATTTATTCACTTGTTAATTATTATCAATTTAATGGTTACTTTGATGTATTGATCCAAAATGGACTTAATTCAAACAATATTTCAAAAATATTAGACACCGGAGTTTACACTAATTACGCAGATATTATTACTTTATCTAAAGAAGAGTTAAGTAAATTTTACAGTTTATACCATACACCCGCAGTTGGTGCTTCAGGAGCTGTATATGGCGTTTTAGTTGCTTTTGGGATGTATTTTAAAGATGCAAAATTGGCACTAATATTTTTTCCAGTTCCAATCGCAGCAAAATATTTCATCCCCTTAATTTTGGTTGGAGATTTATTTTTTGGAATGACTAAGTACTCAGTTGGAAATGTAGCACATTTTGCACATATAGGTGGTGCCATTATTGGTTTTATATTAGCTTATTATTGGAAAAATAATCAATTTAAATTTTACAAATAAATGAGTTTAATTAACGACTTAAAATCAAAATTTATATCAGCATCAATTATTCAACAATTAATTTATGTTAATGTAGCAGTTTTTATCATCACGTTAATTTTCAGTTCTTTTGGTGGTTTATATGGAAACAAAACAAACATTATATATGAATGGTTTTCCCTGTCTTCATCGTTTGAAGAAGTTATAATGAAACCTTGGACATTAGTTAGTTATGGATTTTTACATCATGGATTTTTACATCTATTGTTTAATTGTCTAGTTCTGCATTTTTTTGGAAGACTTTTCCTAGAGTATTTCTCTCAAAAACAAGCATTAAATTTTTATGTTTTAGGAACCTTATTTGGTGGAATTGCTTATTTACTAAGTTATAGTTATTTCCCCTTATTTAATGGGAAAATTCATACCATGGTAGGGGCCTCTGCTGGAATTACAGCCATTGTTATTGGAATTGCTACATATATTCCAAATTATCAATTACAATTGAGATTTATTGGATATGTTAAAGTATGGCAATTAGCTGGGGTTTTTATTTTATTTGATTTAATTTCTTTAGCTGGTGGTAATGGTGGTGGGCATATTGCGCATCTAGGTGGCGCATTGTTTGGTTACCTATACGTTTCTAAGGCCAGTAATAAAAAAGTTAACCTTCTTAGTTGGTTTTCGGAGCTTTTTTCAAAAAGAAAAAAACCACTTCAAACGGTCTACAAATCAAGTAAAAAAAAGAACGCTAAAAAGTCGACAGATAATAAGCAGACTAAAATAGATTCAATACTAGATAAAATTAGTAAAACGGGATATGAAACACTAAGTAAGGAGGAAAAAGAATTTCTGTTTAAACAAAGTAACTAAATGCAAAAAACTTTGTAAGAAAGAGGATCTTTAATAAGATCTTAACAAAAGATGAAATAATAGATGGTAAAATATACTTTTTGGCAAAAAATAGTTGTCTTTGTAAATTCTATCTTAGCAATTTTATTACTGTTATCTTACCTTCTACCCTATATTTCACCTAAAACAGTTCCAATTTTCACCATTGTTAGTTTAGCAGTTCCAATACTATTTATATCAAATGTCTTTTTTGTTATTTATTGGATTATAAAATTAAAAAAACAATTCACAATCTCTTTGATAACTATTATTCTGGGTTTTGGATACATAAGTAGTATCTATAAATTTTCAGAGAAGGAAATTTTTTTAAATGATGATTTAAAAGTAATGAGTTATAATGTTCGTTTGTTTAATCATTATAACTGGACAACTGATAATACAATTGTAGAAAAAATATCTACTTTTATTTTTGAAAAAAAACCAGACATAATAGCGATTCAAGAGTATTATAAAGCTGAAAATCTTAAACTCAAGTATCCATATCAATTTATAAAAACAAAATCTAATGTCAGTAAATTTGGATTAGCAATTTTTTCCAACTATAAGATCATAAATTCAGGCTCACTAGATCTAAAGGATAGTGCAAACAATATTATTTTTTCAGATATTATTAAAGATAAAGACACTATAAGAGTTTATAATATTCATTTAGAATCTTTAAAAATGAATACAGCTAAGGAAAATTTTGGTACAAAAGATTCTGATAAACTTCTAAAACAAATGGAAGCTTCATTTCAGAAGCAAGCAAAACAAGTTGAACTATTTTTAGATCATGAAAAGAAATGGACTGGAAAAAAAATACTTTGTGGAGACTTTAATAATACAGCGTTTTCTTGGGTTTATAGAGAGCTCTCTAAAAATAAGCAAGATGCATTTAAAGAGGCAGGTAAAGGTTTAGGTAAAACTTTTAATTATTGGTATCCTTTGAGAATAGATTTTATTTTATTGGATTCTAGTTTTGACATCAATAACTTTAAAACATTTAACGTTCCTTATTCGGATCATTATCCAATTTTAGCAAGAATAAATTTAAAATAATAAAATCTCATCTATATGAGAATAGTATTATTGCACTTTAATCACAGTTCTAAGATCTAACATATCCAATGGATTAATGCCTAGACCTCTTATATTTTTTTGAGAGAAACGGATTACTTGATCATAATACAAAGGAATAACTGGGGCTTCCTCAATTAAAATACTATCCATCTTTTGGTATAGACTAAATCGTTCAGATGAATTTACTATAGAAATTGATTTTTCATAGAGCACATCAAATTCAATATTTTTAAAATGAGTATAGTTGGGTCCGTTAGGAGTAAAATTCTTACTGTAAAATAATGATAAATAATTTTCAGCATCAGGGTAATCAGCAATCCAACTAGCACGAAAAATAGAAAATTTACCCGTAGCTTTCCCTTGACGCAAGGAAGATGGAGGAATTACATCTATCTTAACCTTTAGTCCAATATTTTGAAGTTCTCGCTGAATAAACTCACACAAGTCTAAATAATTACTATTAGTTGTAATGGTAATTGATGGGTTAACAAGACCTGTTTGTTTTCTATAAGCCTCAATGAATTCACGTGCAATTTCGGGTTTATAGGTATACCCTTCCATATTATTAAAAGAAGGTAAACCAGAGGGAATAAATCCATTAATTGCGGGTGTCCCAATTCCATTACGTAAATATTTTACCATTTTTTTTCTATCAAAGCCATAATTAATTGCTTTTCTTAGTAATATATTACTGGTGGTTTTATCCTCATGATCTAAATATATACCTAAATATTCTGTATTTAAATATGAACCCGTTTCCATATGAATAGTTTCATTGTATTTAGATTGTAGCTTTCCATCTAAGGTAATAATATCATCCTTATAGGAAGCATCAAGGCTTTTCATAAAATCTAGATTTCCTTGAATAAATTGCAAAAATTCACTTTGCTTATCTGGTAAAAATGTTATGGATACTGCTTCTAGAAAAGGTAATTGATTTCCTTTATCATCTATTTCAAAATAATCTGGGTTTTTTCGAAATACAAGTTTAGTGTTTTCCACCCATAGTTTAAATTGAAAAGGTCCTGTTCCAATTGGATTTGAACGATATTCATCACCAAAATATTCAATAGCTTCTCGAGAAACAACAGAACAATATTTCATTGCTAATAATCCTAAAAATGGAGGAAAAGTTTGTTTTAATTTTATTTGAAAAACGCTATCACTAATCGCTGAAAAGTTTTTCACGTTTTGTAATACCCAAGCGCCAGGTGATGCAATATTTTTGTCTAAAAGTCTATGAAAACTATACTCAAAATCAAGAGCAGTAACTAATCTTGTAGAATCAATCCCGAATAAGCTATGTCTATGAAAATAAACATCATCTCTAAGAAAAAAAGTATACACTTTCCCATCCTCTGAAATATCCCATTGATTTGAAATACTGGGCTTAACTTGTAAACTATCATCCAATTGAACCAATCCGTTATACAATTGGTTTACGGCCCAAATATTACGCTGATCTTTTGAAAAGGCTGGATCTAAAGAGGTAATATTCGAATGTTCATTGTATCTAAAAACCTGAGAGCCATCAAAAGTAGATGTTCTGTTTTGACAAGAAACTAAGATAAAAACGAACAATAAATAACACCAATTATCTCTCAAAACCATAATTTCTCTCTACTTTACAAATTCTTAATTGGTGTTGTTGATACCATTTATTTCTTCCATTCTATCGGCAGTTTTTTCATAATCAGCCAAGTTTTTTGTTAACAATGTTGTAAAAATAACAGCATAATAGGGTGTATTCAAATTAGTTACTATCATAACATCAACTGGTATTTTTTTTCAGGTAATTTGGAATCAGAATCTATTCCATCACTAACATAATCAAAATTACATTTTTTCAAGATCTTAGCAGAAGCCACATTAAGATTGATTACATATCCAATCAATTTTGGCATACCAATAGAGCTGCAATAGCCTACAGAAGCTTTACACAAATTATATCCATACCCAAAACCCCAATATTTTTCTAAAAATCGATATCCAATTTCATCATCTCCTTCGTCATCTTTTATAAATGCTACAGTTCCAACAAACTCATTATCTAATTTTCTATCTATGGCATAAATCCAAAAATCATTGTCCTCTTTATCATAAAAGCTAATTAACCGCTCTAATTCGATTAAATGTTCTTTTTCAGTTTGAACTTCTCCAGTAACATATTGCATCACTTTTGGATTGCTTTGCATCTCATGATATGGTTTTATATCACTCATTTTTAGCCTCCTAACAAGCAATATTTCCGTTTCAAAAATGATTTGACTACTCATGTATCTTTTCAGAATTATTGTAACTTTGTACGCCTTTAAATGTACAAGAATGAATGCAGATAAAAAAGTAGCATTTTATACCTTAGGATGTAAACTAAACTTTTCAGAAACATCTACAATAGCTCGTAGTTTTGTAAACGAAGGCTTTAACCGTGTAGATTTCAACGAAAAGGCAGATGTATATGTAATTAATACGTGTTCAGTTACAGATAATGCAGATAAACGCTTTAAATCAATTGTTAAAAACGCCTTAAAGAAAAATGAGGAGGCATTTCTTATTGCTGTTGGTTGTTATGCACAGTTAAAACCTCAGGAGTTAGCTGCTGTTGATGGAGTTGACTTAGTTTTAGGGGCTACTGAAAAATTTAATGTTACAAGTTACATTAACGATCTAACCAAAAACCAACATGGTGAAGTTCATTCTTGTGAAATATCTGATGCCGATTTTTATGTTGGTTCTTATTCTATTGGAGATAGAACTCGAGCCTTTTTAAAGGTTCAAGACGGTTGTGATTATAAGTGTACATATTGTACAATTCCTTTGGCTAGAGGGATTTCTAGAAGTGATACCGTTGAAAATGTATTGGCTAACGCTCAAGAAATTTCCAAAAGAGGTATTAAAGAAATTGTTTTAACTGGAGTAAATATAGGGGACTATGGAAAAGGCGAATTTGGAAATAAAAGACATGAACATACTTTTTTAGAATTAGTAAAAGAATTAGACAAGGTAGAAGGCATACATCGTTTAAGAATTTCATCAATTGAACCAAATTTATTAAAAGATGAAACCATTGATTTTGTAGCAGATTCTAAAACTTTTGTACCTCATTTCCACATACCATTACAAAGTGGAAGCGATAATTTGTTAAAATTAATGAAACGTCGATATTTAAGAGATACTTATACTAATAGAGTTCATAGAATTAAAGAAATAATGCCAAACGCTTGTATTGGTGTTGATGTTATTGTTGGATTTCCAGGTGAAACCGATGAGCATTTTTTAGAAACATACAATTACTTAAATGATTTAGACATCTCCTATTTACACGTTTTTACCTATTCTGAAAGACCAAATACAGAAGCTGTTTTAATGGATGGAGTTGTTGCTAAAAAAATAAGGGCAAAACGCAGTAAAATGTTACGGGGCTTGTCTGTAAAAAAACGCAGAGCTTTTTATGAAAGTCAGCTAGGGAATTCTGCAACAGTTTTGTTTGAAAGTGAAAATAAAGAAGGATATATTCATGGTTTTACCCAAAATTATGTAAAGGTTAAAACTCCGTGGAATCCTCATTTAATTAACACCTTAAAGCAAATCAAGTTAACTAAAATTGATGAAGATGGTTTAGTTCGGTTTGATTTCATTGAGAAATTGATATCGTCTTCAGCAACATAACAATTAGTTAATGAAAAAAAAACAAATCTACTTTATGCCTGGTTTGGGTGCTAATCCTAAGATATTTGAACATATTACACTTCCAAAAGACACTTTTGAGATTCATCTTTTAGAGTGGAAAATACCAATATCATTAGATGAGTCATTGAAAGATTATGCAAAAAGAATGTCAGAAGAGATTAAACATCAGAATCCTATTTTATTAGGAGTCTCATTTGGAGGAGTTTTAGTGCAAGAAATTGCAAAAATCATTACTGTTGAAAAAATAATTTTAGTGTCAAGTATTAAAAGTCATCATGAATTTCCTAATAGATTAAAACTTTTACAAAAAACTAAAGGATACAAGTTTTTTCCAACTAAAATTATTGAAAACTTTGATAAGTATAAAAAATATTTCTTAGGAGATTTCCTAAAGAAAAGAGCTGATATATATACTAAATATTTATCAGTTAATGACGCTAAATATTTAAAGTGGGCGCTTCATAGTTTATTGCATTGGCAACAAGATAATGCGTCAAAAAATATAGTTCATATACACGGAGATAATGATCATATTTTTCCTTCAAAACATATTAAGAATTTTACTAAAATTAATGATGGAACTCACGTCATGATTTTATTGAAAGCTAAAGAAATCTCAGAAATAATTATTAAAAGTTTCAACTAATTTCAATTGTATTTTATTAAATTTAAAATTTAATTCTCTAATAAGAATACAATGCCAAAAATAATCCGTTTTTTATCAGTTATAACCCTAACACTTCTCTCTATTTCTTTTTTTAATGCACTGCATATATCTGATGTTGGTTCAGAAAAAAACACTGCAGACACCTACACTATAAAAGCTCTAAAAATACCAAATAATTTAACTTTTGCTGGTGAAAAAGTACCCACTGAACTCTATGACATCAAGGAACGAATGGATAGAGAATTACTAGTAAATACCTATTGGCAGTCTAATGGATTATTATTAATTAAAAGAGCGCATAAATATTTCCCTCTTATAGAACCTATGTTGAAAGAGTATGGAATTCCAGATGATTTTAAATACTTGGCTGTCGCAGAAAGTGGATTAGAAAATAATTCATCACCAGCAGGTGCAGCTGGATTTTGGCATTTTTTAAAAGCATCAGCAAAAGAATATGGCTTAGAAGTTAATCAAAATGTAGATGAACGATACAACTTAGAAAAAGCTACAAAAGTAGCTGCAGAATATTTGAAAAAATCCAAGAAACGTTTTGGAACTTGGACGTTAGCAGCTGCAGCCTATAATGCAGGGAATACTCGTATAGCTAGGAATTTAAAGAAACAACAAGTAGATGATTATTATGATTTGTTATTGAATAATGAAACCGCTAGATATATATTTAGGATTGTTGCACTGAAAGAAGTTTTGTCTTATCCAAAGAAATACGGTTTTGAATTTGAAAAAGAAGATTTATACTATTTGCCAAAAACAAAAACAGTTAAAGTTGATACGGTAATTTCAAACATAGCTTCATTCGCAAAAGGTTTTCAAACAAATTATAAAGAATTAAAATTACATAATGAATGGCTAAGAGAAAACAAATTAAATAATAAAAGTAGAAAATTATACAAAATAAAAATTCCATTCAGGGAATAAAAAAAGCCTATCTAATTAGATAGGCTTTTGTTTGAAAAATTAAGTTGTAGTATATATTAGATTACTCTTACGTTTACTGCGTTTAATCCTTTTCTTCCTTCTTGTAACTCAAACTCTACTTCATCATTTTCACGAATTTCATCGATCAAACCTGATACATGTACAAAATGTTCACTGTTGTTTCCTTCTTCTACGATAAATCCAAATCCTTTAGATTCGTTGAAAAATTTTACGGTACCTTTACTCATAATATTAAATTGTTGTGTTGCCTATAATTTTAAAGACAACTTAGTTTATAAAGTGCAAATCTACATTAAAATATTTATAAAAATTCTATTTTTTAATAATTCTTTTGCAGCTCTTAAACGGCTGATTACTCGATGATTAATAAATTAACTTAATTTTATAATTTAAAAGAATCATTTAAAAAGCTTTTTATTTAATTCAAAATCAGAAATAATTTCTTCTAAAATTTCTTTTGATGAACTAATTTCATTAATAATTCCAGCTATTTGTCCAATTTCTAGTTCCCCATTTATTAAATCACCCTCAAAAATTCCTTTTTTGGCCCTAGCTCTTCCCAATAAATCTTCGAGTTCTTCTTTAGTTGGATTGTTTTCATAAAGCTCTTGAATCTGTTGATAAAATTTATTTTTTATTAGACGAACTGGCGCTAATTCTTTTAAAGTAAGATGAGTATCACCGTCTTTAACGTCTAAAATTTTCTGTTTAAAATTTGCATGAGCAGAAGATTCTTTGGAAGCTGCAAATCTACTACCTATTTGAACTCCATCTGCTCCTAACACCATAGCAGCTAACATTCCACGACCGTTTCCAATACCACCTGCTGCAATTACAGGAATAGTTACACTCTCTTTAACCATTGGGATCAGAGTAAATGTGGTTGTTTCCTCGCGCCCGTTATGTCCTCCGGCCTCAAAACCCTCGCACACAATTGCGTCTACTCCAGCAGCCTGGGCTTTTACTGCAAATTTTACTGAACTTATAACGTGAACAACAGTAATTCCTTTTTCTTTTAAAAAAGCGGTCCATGTCTTAGGATTACCTGCAGATGTAAAGACAATTTTTACATCTTCTTCAACAATAATATCCATCAATTCATTTACCTGAGGATATAACATGGGAACATTTACACCAAAGGGTTTATCAGTTGCTTTTTTACATTTTTGGATATGTTCTCGAAGCACATCTGGATACATAGATCCTGCACCAATTAAACCCAAACCTCCTGCATTAGAAACAGCTGAAGCTAGTTTCCAACCACTTACCCAAACCATACCTCCTTGAATAATTGGGTATTTAATATTAAAAAGATTTTTTATGATATCTCCCATCTTATATTTTATTCAGTAAATCTAACTCTAAAATCTAATCTGTAGGTAATATTAAAAGGTACTCTCCTATTCATTTTAATTGCTGGTGACCAACCCTTTATATTTTCAAAATAAGATTTTAATCGATCACTTAAATTTATTGGAATATTAGTAGTAGTTTGAACATTTTTAATATTCCCATCAATATCAACATCAAAATTAAGGACAATTATACCATTAATTTGAAATCTAATTCTATTATGAATGTCTTTTATTCTTTCCCAAAATTTTTCTATTCCTCCTCCATTAAAAGAAGCAGCTTTATATGCTATTAAATCTGCATCAATTTTTTGACCTGTTTCGTCATAGAAAACATTTTTCATCAGTTTTCCTTTACTGTAATATTGTTTGGTGGCAAGTACTCCGTTAAAATGGTAATATTTCCAAATTCCAACTTTAGCTCCATTACTATACATACCTTCAGCATTAGTTTTTTTGTTATAAAACCAAGATTTATAGTTCCCCGTGAGTTCAGAATTACTATCAAAAGACTTAACCTCTATCAGATCTCCTTTTAAAGAAAAAGAATAACTTAGACCAATTGGTTCTATTCTTTTTTTTGATTTGAAAAACCCCGTTTTTTTTATCTTTCCTCCATTATAATAGTTTGTGTGTTGCCAAACACTATCTTTCTTAACTATAGTTTCTACAGAGAAAGCATTGTTTTTTTTTACAATATTTTCTTTGTGATCTAAATAATTTACAATTGAATCTTGGGCAAAAAAATTACCTGTAATCATTAAAATGATTGGTAATATTGTTTTTTTCATAGCAATTTATTAATTAAGAAATGACTCCAGATCCTAATAATTCTTCATTTTTATACCAGGCCACAAATTGACCTTCTTGTATCGCAGATTGAGGATTTTGAAATTCTACAAATATTCCGTTTTCTACTTTATGTAAGATAGCTTTCTCTAAAGGTTGACGATATCGAATTCTAGCCTCAACATCTAAAGATTCACGATTTTTTAGTTTGAGATCTTCACGAATCCAGTGTTCTTCTTCATTAGAAACAAATAAAACACTTCTAAACAATCCTTTGTGATGTTTTCCTTCCCCTGCATAAATAACATTCTCACGCACATCAGTTTCAATAACAAATAATGGCTCTTTAGTTCCTCCAACTGCTAAACCTTTACGTTGTCCTTTCGTAAAATAATGAGCTCCTAAATGTTTCCCAACTACTTTCCCATCTTGTTTATTGTATTGGTATTTGGTTGCAAAAAAATCTAACTCTTCTTCTTTAGAATTAAAATTGGGATGCTCTCTTTGATATAGATCGGCTGAATTAGGAACTTGTACAATTTCACCCTCTTTTGACTGAAGTTTTTGCTGTAAGAATTCTGGTAAACGAACTTTACCTATAAAACATAAACCTTGAGAATCTTTTTTCTCTGCTGTAATTAAATCTGCATTTTTGGCTATCTCTCTTACTTCTGGCTTTGTTAATTCTCCAATAGGAAAAAGTGCTTTAGACAGTTGATTTTGTGATAATTGACACAAAAAATAGGATTGATCTTTATTAATATCTTTTCCGGCCAATAGTTTATAAATAGATTTGTTATCTATAATTTCTTCCTCTTTTCTACAATAATGACCTGTAGCAACAAAATCTGCTCCTAAATCTAAAGCAATATCCATAAAAACATCAAATTTTATTTCTCTATTACATAAGATATCAGGGTTTGGAGTTCTTCCTTTTTCGTATTCATCAAACATGTAGTCAACAATACGCTCTTTGTATTGTTCACTTAAATCTACTACTTGAAAAGGAATTTTTAGTTTTTCAGCAACAAGAAGAGCATCATTACTGTCTTCTAACCAAGGGCATTCATTAGAAATAGTTACGGAATCATCATGCCAGTTTTTCATGAAAAGGCCAATGACTTCATACCCTTGTTCTTTTAATAAATATGCAGTAACACTACTATCTACACCGCCAGAAAGCCCTACTATTACTCGTTTCATTAAATAAGATCTAAATCGTTAACAAATTTACAAAAATGCTGTTTAACTTTATTTAGAAAAAGTATATAGTTTTTTTAATACTCAAGAAAAATATATCAATTGTTATTTATAGTGTTCTTATTGAATTTACTCCCTTCTTTTTTCTCTTTTTTAGATACTTTTTTTCCTCCAATATAAAATTCCCATTCCCCAACTCTTTTACCATCACTATAGGTACCCTCTTCTTTTAGATCTCCGTTTAATTCAAAATACATTCCCTTTCCATTAAGAATGTCATTTTTGTAATTAACTTTTTCTATTAGAACCTCTTGGTCTGAAAATTTTTCAGAAACACCATTTTTCATGCCATTACTATATTGGGTAATTTCTACAGTATTTCCATTCTTATAATAATTTTTTAATGTACCCTCTAATTTTCCATTTGTGTAAAACTCTTCAGAAAAAGTAGCACCATTAGGAAAAAAATAAACCCACTTCCCTATCCTATTCTTTTTCAACATGGTTCCTTTGGTTCTTAACTTACCATCTAAATTATAATAACTAACTTTTGAAGAATCTGAAGTTGAAGAAAACTCTTTTATGATTATTGGATGCTTAGACGTAGTGATATCATAGTATTTAAAAACTCCTACTTCTTTACCATTTAAAAAAGTTCCTACATAACGAATTCGCTCATTTGAATAGTACTTTTTCCAAACACCTGTTCTTTTTTTTTCTTTTGTAAACTGATTAATCTTCTGAGCATTAACCTCAGATAATCCTAAATGAAAAGAAAATAAAAAAACAAACAACGTTAATAATTTGGTGTTTAACTGCTTATGATACATCATAAAGTAAATATACAGATTTGATTTAATTTATTTTTCATCAAGGCAAATGAACTCTTATATAAAATCAGTTAAAAATCATTTTCATCGTATTTTTATATAAAAATCATTAAAATAATATATTCATATTTTTTTTACTTAACTTAAACATAAACCGAAGACATTAATAATTTATGTAAATTAACTTCAATTAGAACTTCTATAAAAACATTAAAAAAGCACACACTAAATCTAAGTAATTGATTATTTTTGTTTTTGTTGAACTCAACTACAAAAAATGAATATTACACAATTAAATGCCATTTCCCCTATTGATGGGAGGTATCGAAATAAAGTAGCTCAATTGGCAAATTTTTTTTCTGAGGAAGCCCTTATAAAGTATAGGGTTTTAGTAGAAATAGAATATTTTATTGCCCTATGTGAAATTCCCCTTCCACAACTTGATGGTTTCGATAAAACAATTTTTCCTGAATTAAAAAAAGTTTATAAAAATTTTTCAACAGAAGATGCTCAAAAAATTAAGGATATAGAGAAAGTTACTAATCATGATGTGAAAGCTGTTGAATATTTTATTAAAGAAAAATTTGATTTGTTAGGCCTGGAAAAATATAAAGAATTTATTCATTTTGGATTAACATCTCAAGACATCAATAACACAGCTATTCCATTATCAATAAAAGATGCTATTAATAACGTTTATTTAGTAGAGTTAGCAAAGGTTTTAAATCGACTAAAAGAACTTTCTAAAGATTGGTCAGGTATTTCAATGTTGGCTAGAACTCACGGCCAACCTGCTTCTCCTACTCGATTAGGTAAAGAAATTGAGGTATTTATTGTAAGAATAGAAGAACAACTAAGGTTTATTACCCAAATTCCCAATGCAGCTAAATTTGGAGGTGCTACAGGTAATTTTAATGCACATAAAGTAGCTTATCCTTCAATAGATTGGAAAGTATTTGGATCAAATTTTGTAAATAAAATATTAGGTTTACATCATTCTTTTCCAACAACTCAAATTGAACACTACGATCATATGGCGTCATTATTTGATGGATTAAAAAGAATAAACACCATATTAATTGATTTGGATAGAGACATTTGGACCTATGTAGCCATGGATTATTTTAAGCAAAAAATTAAAAAGGGTGAAATAGGATCATCAGCTATGCCTCACAAAGTAAACCCTATAGATTTTGAAAACTCAGAAGGTAATTTAGGAATTGCTAATGCAATTTTTGAGCACCTTTCGAGCAAACTTCCTGTGTCTAGAATGCAACGTGATTTAACTGATAGCACAGTTTTAAGAAATGTAGGTGTTCCATTTGGTCATACTTTGATTGCATTTGCTTCAACGTTAAAAGGTTTAAATAAATTATTATTAAATGAAAGTAAATTTCAAGAAGAATTAGATAATAACTGGGCAGTGGTTGCTGAGGCAATTCAAACAATTCTAAGACGTGAAGGTTACCCAAATCCTTACGAAGCTCTAAAAGGCCTAACTAGAACCAATGAAAGCATAAATCAGCAGTCTATTGGTGATTTTATCGAAAATTTAGATATTTCTGAAGATATTAAAAATGAATTAAAAGTAATAACACCTTCAAATTACACTGGAATCTAATGAATTATAGTTTTAAAATTACAGCTCTATTTTCAACCTTAATTATAGTTTTGTTTCTATCTTCATGTAGCTCAAAAAAAGCGAACGATGCCGAAAGATTTAAGTTGGGAGTTTTTGAAATTCCTGCCGGAAAAGGATATAGTAAAACTATTGTTACAAGAGTAGATAGTTTACAAGTTGAAGAGTATATTAAATATACTGAAATATCAACCGATTCAGGTGTTTTTAAAAAAGAGAATAAAATTATTGATACGCTTTATATAAAATGGAAAAATAATTTCTTTTACACGTTAAAAATGAAATCTCCACAAACTGAACTTGATAATGACCCTATTTTTGTTCAAATTAATACGTTGTCAGATTCATCTTATGATTTTACTGCTAAAATTGGATTTTCAGAATTTAAACAAAAAGGCACAGTATATAAAATAAAATAAATCATGGAAATGTTTTTTCAAATAGATACTTGGGTTGCACTATTAACACTAACGTTTTTAGAAATAATTTTAGGAATAGACAATATTATATTTATCTCTATATCTGCAAATAAATTACCCAAAATACAGCAAAAGAAAGCAACATTATTAGGGTTAGCTTTAGCTATGATTACTCGTATTCTATTACTTTTTAGTATTTCTTATTTAATTGCTTTAAAAGAACCTTTTTGGACAATTCACAACTCCTGGTTTCAAGCTGCATTTACAGGCCAAAGTTTTATTTTATTTCTAGGTGGTTTATTTCTGTTGTATAAGAGCACCAGAGAGATACATCATAAAATGGAACAAAGTTCAATTAATGATAATTCCAACCTACAAAAGAAAAAAAGCACATTTACAAATATCATCATACAAATAATTTTAATTGATATTGTTTTCTCTTTTGATTCTATTCTTACTGCAGTAGGAATGACTAATGGCATAGATGGCGCACTAACCATCATGGTAATCGCAGTAATAATTTCAATGATAATAATGATGGTTTTTGCAAATTCTGTTAGTACATTTGTAAATAATAATCCAACCATACAAATGTTAGCACTATCATTTTTGATACTTATAGGTTTTATGCTGATTGCAGAAGGAGCTCATTTATCACATTTAGAGATATTTAAACAATCTGTAGGAGTTATTCCAAAAGGATATTTGTATTTTGCGATTGCATTCTCTTTAGGTGTTGAGGTATTAAATATGAAAATTCGTAAAAAAAAGAAATCATAGAAAAAAATAGGAAACATAGCGTCATCTTATTAATTTTATTTCTAGTTCTTCCCACTAGTATTGAACTAGTTCATGCTTTTGAAGTACATGAACTAACCCTATGTACCTCTAAAACAGAAAATCACTTTCATCAAAATGATTTTAAATGTGAGCTTTGTCATCTTCAAATTAAGACATTAGCTATTATACCAAATGAAGTATTTTCTTTTACAGAAGAAAAAGTAGCTTTTAAAAAAACTAAAAATTATCAATTTCTTTCAAATCATCAAGAATTATCATTCTCGTTAAGGGGTCCTCCTTTTTTTAACTTTTCATAATACTATATAAAAAGTTAAAAATCAAAGCTAATGCCAAATAAACATTATTTGACTTGCTTTATATTATGCTTTACAAGTATAATTGTAGGTCAAAATTGCATTCTTAATCTTAAGGGAAATATAAAAGATTTTCATGATGGATCTTCTATTCAAGGAGCAACCATAAAAATTGAAGGTTCAGATATTTATTCTGTTACCAATAATAAGGGAGACTTTATTATTGAAAACATTTGTTCATCTAAATTTAAGGTTGTGGTCTCTCATGTTTCATGCGATTCAAAAGTTATTTCTGTTAATCTTGATGAAACATCATTTTTAAACATTAAACTTGAACATCACATTGAACAATTGACTGAAGTAAACATTAATGCTAAAGTTGATAAAAAAACTAATACTGCTCAGGAAACTATTATTGATAATGATATTATAGAGCGTTATAGCTCTTTAAGTTTGGGCGATGCCATTAAAGAAATTCCTGGAGTTTCCTCTATCAATACTGGAAATACTATCGTTAAACCTGTAATAAATGGTTTACACAGTAGTAGAATTTTAATCTTATCTAACAATGTTCGCTTACAAGATCAAGAATGGGGTATAGATCATGCACCCAATATAGATATAAATAGTGTTGATCAAATATCTGTAATTAAGGGTTCTGGAGTATTGCAATATGGTGGTGACGCTGTTGGAGGTGTGATTGTTTTAAAGCCCAGTAGAATTATTAAAAGTGATACTTTATTCGGAAAAACCATTATTGGAGGGCAAACAAATGGACGTGGTTATAACATTACTTCCAGTCTAAATAAAAATTATAATACAGGTTGGTTTGCAAATTTTCAAGCATCCTACAAAAGAAATGGAGATTTTAAATCGCCAGATTATAACTTAACGAATACTGGATTAGAATCTAAGAGTGCAGCAGTTAGATTTGGTAAGAACAGATTTGAATCAGGTTATGAACTATATTATAGTTATTTGGATAATGAAATTGGAATCCTAAGAACATCCCATATTGGTAATCTTTTTGATTTTAGACGTGCGATAAACTCTAGCCAGCCTATTGTAATTGAAGATTTTAACAATTCCATTAATGTTCCTAAACAAGACATTAAACATCATTTAATAAAAGCTAACTATTACAAACGTTTTGAAAATTTTGGTAAAATTAATTTACAATATGATTATCAAAATAATAGACGTAAAGAATTTGATGTTAGGATTGGAGATAGAAGAAATATTCCTGCTGTTGATTTAATTTTACAAACCCATACCATTTTAGCTGATGTAAGTTTAGATTCTAATTTAGAGCAGCGAGTGAATTTTGGAATTTTAGGGCGTTATCAGGATAATTTTGCAAACCCTGACACAGGGGTTAGACGTTTAATTCCTGATTATAACAAGTATGATTTTGGTATATATACAACCTCAGAATGGCAAATAAATGATGATTTAACTGTTGATGCTGGTATACGTTATGATTTCAATAGAATAGATGCTAAAAAGTTTTATCTAAAATCACAATGGGAAGAGAGCGGTTATGGTGAAATTTTTTCAGACATAATTATTGATGAATTTCCAACTCAGTTTTTAACTAACCCTAAATTTGATTATCATAATATTTCTGCATCTTTTGGTGGAAAATATACTATAGATGAACATAGTCAAATCATTTTAAATTACAGTTTGGGAAGTAGACCTCCAAATGCCTCTGAATTATTTAGTGATGGTTTACACCATGCTCTTGCGAGAATTGAAATTGGAGACATCAGGTTTAATAAAGAGATCGCGAATAGAATAGCTTCATCATATTCTTATAATAATTCAAGATTTAACCTTTTAGTCGAAGTATTTTACAATAGAATTAAAGACTATATCTACCTGAGACCTTTTGAGGATAATTTAGATAACAGAGGGGCTTTTGGTCTTTGGTTATATAAACAGACTAATGCTGAATTATTTGGTATTGACACGAATGTAACTTTTGAAATAACAAAAAATTTTGAATGGCAAAACAAGTCCTCTTTAATTAAAGGATATGACATAAAAACTGATTTACCATTGATAAATATCCCAGCATTTAATTCTGTAAATCAAATCATGTATAAAAATGAAGATTGGTTAAATTTTTCTGCTAGTTTAAAATCTGAATTATTTTTTGAACAGAAAGAGTTTCCGAATTTCAACTATGAAGTATTAGATCAATTTACTGGAGAACGATTTGAAATAGATATAAGTTCACCTCCTCAAGGGTTTCATCTTATACATTTTTATAGTGAATTAACTCTTAAAATGAATAAAAGAACAAGCTTAAATATTGGATTAGGAGTAAATAATGTCTTTAATACTTCTTATAGAAATTATTTAAACAGCTTACGATATTTTGCCGACGAATTAGGAAGAAATATTATTTTACAATTAAAACTAAATTATTAAACAATAACAATTATGAATACTAATAAAATAAACACTAAAACAATGAATACTAATTATTTAAATTTTATGAAAAACATTAAATTATTTATTATGGCAATTTTTTGCCTAACATTAATTACTTCGTGTAAAGATGATGATGACAACCCAGAGCCAGTAAACGAAACAGAGTTAATTACAAACGTAACTTTAACGTTTACCAATACTGGTGATGCAGATGATGTTGTAATAATGTCTAACGTAGCACCTGATGGACAAGAAGGAGCATTTACAAATAGTGTTAATGGTACATTCACAGCAGGACAATCGTACTTTTTGGATCTAAACATAACTAATGAAAGTGATCCAAGTGATGTAGATGATATTTTAAATGACGACATTATACCTGAGGGAGATGAACATTTTTTTAAATATAATAACACACTTGGCATAGGAATGGTTAGAGATGCTAGTGATCTTGCTGGAGCTGGTGGAACTAGATTAGGGGTTTCTACAACTTGGATTACAGCAGCAGCAGGTACTGGAAATTTACAAATTATTTTAGTTCATGAGCCAGACAGCGCTGATGATTCTAATCAATTTGGTATAACCACAGGAGGAGAAGAAGATTTTAACATAACATTCCAAGGTGTAGAAGTACAGTAATAATTGTAACATAATTATTAAAAACGCTACAGAAATCTGTGGCGTTTTTTTATAATAAAAAAATTGAAAAATTATTTTACAAACTTAGTTTCCTTGAGTGTATTCAAAAGGATAAATGATATAATGAAAAAAATCGCCAAACACAATACACTCCATTGCATAGAATCGGTTAAAGCATATAACAAACCATAAACAAAAGTCCCTAAAACTATTGCAATTTTTTCAGTAACATCATAAAAACTAAAATAAGTGGCATGGTCTTCAGTTTCTGGTAATAGTTTAGAATATGTAGAACGGGTTAGGGATTGAATGGCTCCTAAAACCAACCCTAAAACACCTCCTAAACCATAAAAAAGAACATCTACGTTTGGTAATTCTTTGTGAAGATTAAATGCTGCTAAACAGACAAGCACCCATATTAAAACTGTAACTTTTAGTGCTTTAAAATTTCCATAACGTTCAGAAAAATTAGAAAAAAACCAAGCTCCAAAAATAGCAACTATTTGAATTAACAACACTGTAATAATTAAATTAACTGTTCCAAGTCCTAATTCAGTTGAACCAAATATTGTTGCTAATAATATAATAGTTTGAACGCCAACACTTAAGGAAAAAAAGGCATAAAGAAATCTCTTTAATGTTGGATAATTTTTAATTTCATTTCCTACAATTTTTAATTCTTTAAACCCTTTCCATATGTAATCTTTTTCCGGTTTTTTATCAAAAATATTATTGGGTAGCCTTCTGAAAGTGATTTGTGCAAAACCTAACCACCATAAGCCAACCATAACAAATGATATTTGTGATGCAGCACCAGAAGTAATCCCTAATAATTCTGGTTTCAATATCATTCCTAAGTTTATTATTAATAAGATGACTGAACCTAAATAACCTAAAATAAATCCTTTGGCACTCACCCTATCTTGATCTTCGGGAAAAGCAACCTCTGGAAGATAAGCATTGTAAAAAACAATACTAGACCAAAAACCAATACTCGCAAGAACAGTAAAAACGATACCTATCCAAACCGTATCAATTCCATCAAAAAAATACAATGACATCACCGATATAGAACCTATCCAACAAAAAATTTGAAGAAAACGTTTTTTATTTCCTGTATAATCTGCAATTGCTGAAAGAATTGGTGACATAAAGGCAACAACTAAAAATGAAAAGGATAAGGCATAAGAATACAATGTGTCTGGATGTTCCCATGTTGTTCCTAAAAAAGAAACCGTGGCACCTTCAGTTATATTTGAATAATATAAAGGGAAAACGGCTGTTCCAATAACCAAAGAATAAACTGAATTTGCCCAATCATAAAATGCCCAGGCATTGATAAGCTTTTTGTCTCCTTTTTTTAACATGTAAATTGCGATTTAAAATATTAAAAGCTAAAAAATACTTTTAATTTTTGGTTATTATTATATATGCAATATACTTAAATTTAGTAAACCTTAAATTTTTCATAATTATCTGATCTCATCACCTATTCTTCTATAAGACAAATTAGATTTCCATATTTTTGTATGTGTAGCAAAGTATTTATCTAGTTTAAGATTTTAAAAAATTATTGAAACTTTTAGAAAATAAAAAAATATTAATTCCAAGTTTAGTTATTCCTAAGCCAGTAAGCTATTTCGCAAAAGTCTTAGAATTAATTTCAGTAAGGTTAGCCAGTTTGTTTGGAATGAGGTTATTTATGACTCCGATAAATTATCCAATACCCAAGCGGGAACAATACATGTTGAAGAGCGCACAGAAAAAGCGTATATTTATTGAAGACATCAACAAAGAAATTGAAGTTTTATCTTATGGATATTCTAGAAAAAAAATATTACTAGTTCATGGCTGGTGTGGTAGAAGTACACAATTGTTTGCTTTTGCTGATAAATTATTAGAAAATGGATATATGGTTATTTCTTTTGACGGTCCTGCTCATGGAAAATCTTCTGGAAAAACTACTATGATGCCAGAATTTTTAGAAACAATAAAGAAAATTAACTCAACATTTGGGCCTTTTGAAGCTGCTATAGGACATTCTTTTGGCGCTACAAGCTTGTATAAAGCCACTTCCGATTTTTTAAACATAAAAACATTAGTAGCTATTGGTTCTGCGGATAAAATTTCTGATATCATCTTTAATTTTTCAAAAAACTTGTATTTGAAAAAAAAATCAGCCAAGTTGATTCAATCTAGGTTAGAAAATAAATGGAGTTTAAAAGTTGATGATTTTTCAAGTAGTAACGTTGCAAAAAAAATTAAAATTCCTGTACTAGTAATTCATGACAAAACTGATGGAGATGTTCCTGTAAGTTGTGCTTATAAAATTAGACAAAATTTAGAGAAAGGAAGTTTATTAATTACAAGTGATCTAGGACATACAAAAATTTTAAGAAATCAAGAAGTTATTAAAAAAAGTATCAATTTTATAAAACAAAATACATGAAAAAATTTACATCATTTATAGTACTTGCTTTTTTAATTAGCTGCTCTGGTGTTGCTCAGAAATCAGAAAAAAAAGAAGCAAAAAAATATGCAATAGAAAAAACAGCATCTGAATGGAAAAAACAATTAAATAGCTTAGAATATTATGTTTTGAGGGAGGCTGGAACAGAAAGACCTTTTACAAGCCCTCTAAACAAGAATAAAGAAAATGGTATTTATGTTTGTGCCGCATGTGAAACACCTCTTTATAACTCTACTTATAAATTTGATTCCGGAACAGGTTGGCCATCTTTTGATAGAGCCATTGAAAATAATGTTGAATTAGATGTAGACTATAAAATTGGTTATGCCAGAACTGAATTGAAATGTGCAAATTGTGGTGGACATTTAGGACATTCTTTTAATGACGGCCCTTCAAATACAACTGGTGAAAGACATTGTATCAACGGAGTAGCTTTAAAGTTTAATAAAAAAAAATAAAAAGTACTTAAATAAATTAAAAGTATAATAAAATTTAACTGGTAAATCTTTTTTGAACAGTAGAATTTATAACAATGGACTCTGGGTCTCCATCAAATTCATCTAGTCGTTTTAACAAAAGCCTAGCAGAAGTAGAGCCTACTTTTTTACCATGTTGGTCAATGGTTGTAAGTTTAGGTGTTAAGTGTTCTGATATAACTCTACTCGCATAACCTATAATAGCAACCTTTTTATTTGTTAATACTTCTTTCCTTTTACCAATCCTATAGGCTGCTAAGGTAGATTCTTGATCTAAAGCCATTATAGCATCAATCTTATTTAAATCAATTAACTTAATTAACTCTTTTTCTAAATACTCATCTGAACCTTCAACTATAATTCTATCCTGCTTATTTTCAACAGCTGATTCATATCCTTTTGTTCTGAGTTTGCCTACATTTAAATTATTAATGCTAGAGACTAGTGCAATACTTTTTCTTCCTTCATTTATTAATTCATTTACAGCATTAAAAACAGCATTATAATCATCAACCAATACTTTATCACATGAAATGGAATTCACAATTCTATCAACCATTAACAGGGGGATATCACCAATTAAACTATTTAAATGGGAAAATTCTTGTTTAATTTGTGTTTCCTCTGATACAGCAATAATAATGGCATCTACAAGTCCATTAGATAATGTCTGTACAGACTGCACTTCTTTATCATAAGATTCATTAGTAATACTAATGATAATATTATATTGAGATTTAGCAATTACACTATCTATACCTCTCAAAACTCTAGACATAAAGAAATTTTTAATACTTGGTAAAACAACTCCAATTGTGTTAGTTTTTCCTGACTTTAAGTTTACAGCCAATTTATTAGGCTTGTAGTTATGAAGTTTTGCTGCTGATTTGATTCTTTCTTTTGTAGTATCACTAATTTCATAACTATCATTTAACGCCTTAGAAACAGTAGATATAGAGACCTCTAGTATTTTAGATAATTCTTTAATTGTGATATTTTTCTTCATTTATAGCTTTATGTTCCCGAAAAATACAATAAGATTTAAGAATAGCAAACTTAAATAGCTTACTTTTTTAGTAAACAACCTTTAGGTTCAATAACAAAACTTCAATATTTCTATTATGGTACAGAAATATTCATAATTAAAAAAAGAATACGTTATACTCGTTACAAGTGTAACTAAAATTAAGATAATTATTTAAAATACATTATTGTAAATCTAGAATCAAAAAAAGATTAAGTACTCTTTTTCTTTAGTAAAATGCCTGTATTTTCTATATTTGTTCTTCTTAAAAGCAAAAGAATCCTATGTTTAATAATTTAAGTGAAAAATTAGATAAAGCTTTACATACCCTTAAAGGGCACGGTAAAATAACTGAGGTTAATGTAGCTGAAACTTTAAAAGAAGTTCGAAGGGCATTACTAGACGCTGATGTTAATTTTAAAATCGCAAAAGAATTTACCAAAAGAGTTCAAAATAAAGCCATAGGACAAGATGTTTTAACCACATTGAATCCTGGTCAACTGATGGTAAAATTGGTTAAGGACGAATTAACCGATTTAATGGGGGGTGATGTTGTTGGCATTAATTTAGGAGGAAACCCAACCGTAATTCTAATGTCTGGTTTACAAGGTTCTGGTAAAACTACTTTTTCAGGTAAACTAGCTAACTTCTTAAAAAATAAAAAAACAAAAGAAGTACTTTTAGTTGGTTGTGATGTATACAGGCCTGCTGCAATAAATCAATTACAAGTAGTTGGAGAACAAATAGGAGTTGATGTGTATGCTGAGGTTGAAAATAAAAATCCTGTAGAAATTTCATTAAATGCTATTAAACACGCTAAAGCAAATGGTAAGAATGTAGTTATAATTGATACTGCTGGTCGTTTAGCTGTTGATGAAGAAATGATGACTGAAATTTCAAACATTCATAAAGCTGTAAAACCCCAAGAAACATTATTTGTTGTTGATGCTATGACTGGACAAGATGCAGTGAATACAGCAAAAGCTTTTAATGATATCTTAAACTTTGATGGTGTAATACTAACAAAGTTAGATGGTGATACTCGAGGTGGAGCTGCTTTATCAATTAAATCAGTTGTTAACAAACCTATCAAATTTATAGGGACTGGTGAAAAAATGGATGCCATTGATGTTTTCTATCCAGATAGAATGGCAGACCGTATTCTAGGAATGGGAGATGTTATATCTTTAGTTGAAAGAGCTCAAGAACAATATGATGAAGATGAAGCTAGAAAACTTCAAAAAAAGATAGCAAAAGACCAGTTTGGTTTTGATGATTTTTTATCTCAAATCCAACAAATAAAGAAAATGGGAAGTATGAAAGAGCTCGTTGGAATGATTCCTGGAGCTGGAAAGGCCATGAAAGATGTCGATATTGATGATGATGCTTTTAAAGGTATTGAAGCTATAATTCATTCAATGACTCCATTAGAAAGATCTACACCTACCTCAATAAATGCTAGTAGAAAAAAAAGAATAGCTAAAGGTTCTGGTACATCTGTTCAAGAAGTAAATCAATTGATGAAGCAATTTAATCAAATGAGTAAAATGATGAAAATGATGCAAGGAGGCGGTGGAAAAAAGATGATGCAAATGATGAAAGGGATGCAATAATAATTGAAAACATAATTAAATGATTTTATTAGACGGGAAAAAAACTTCATCTGACATCAAAGATGAAATTACATTAGAAGTTTTACAATTAAAAAAAGAAGGGAAGAAAACACCCCATTTGGCCGCAATAATAGTTGGTAATGATGGTGCTAGTAGAACATATGTTGGAGCTAAAGTAAAAGCTTGTAATCGTGTTGGTTTTTTATCTACTCTAATAGAATTATCTCAGGAAATCTCTGAAGCATCACTTTTGTCCAAAATTGAAGAATTAAACAATAATAATGCTATAGATGGATTTATAGTTCAACTTCCTTTACCTAAACATATAGACGAGCAAAAGGTTTTAATGGCTGTGGATCCGAAGAAAGATGTAGATGGGTTTCATCCAACTAATGTTGGAAAAATGGCCTTAAATCTTCCCACCTTCATTTCTGCCACTCCTTACGGTATTCTTGAATTACTAGAGCGATATAAGGTAGAAACTTCAGGGAAGCACGTTGTGGTAATTGGAAGAAGTCATATCGTTGGAAGTCCAATGAGTATATTGCTTTCCCAAAAAAGAACTGTTGGAAATGCTACAGTAACAATTACACATAGTAGAACCAAAAACTTAAAAGAAATTACTTTACAAGCAGATATAGTCATAGCTGCTTTGGGCATACCTGAATTTTTAACTGAAGATATGGTTAAAGATAATGTGACTGTAATTGACGTTGGTATTACTAGGATTGAAGATAAGAGTAAAAAAAATGGTTATCGTTTATTGGGTGATGTAGCTTTTGATGAAGTTTCAAAAAAGGCATCGTTTATTACCCCTGTTCCAGGGGGAGTTGGCCCAATGACTATAGCTATGCTTCTAAAAAACACGTTATTAGCCTCAAAAATTAATAATTAAAAAAAAGTGATATATTGTAAGAAATATCTTACAATTGAATGATTTTTTCTTTGGTGAAAATGCTGATTTTTTACCTTTCTCTGAACAGCACATTTTAATTAGTGCTATTGTAATTACATTAGGTACTATTTTAATTTATTGGGCTAAAAAACAATCTGAACAAATTCAAATTTTAACCGGTAATATTATAGCATCTTCAATAAGTTTAACAGTAATTTTTGGGTCAATATTAAATATTTACAAACCAGATTTTAATTACCAAGAAGACCTTCCTCTTCATTTATGTAGTTTTTTAGCATTAATTATTCCTGTGCTTTCTTTCACTAGAAAATATATCTATTATGAAATCCTCTTCTTTTTAATTTTAGCAGGGACATTGCAATCTTTAATTACACCTTCAGAATATAATTTCCTAAACTTTACTTTTTTTAGGTATTGGTTTGTTCATTCAGGACTTGTAATATTTATGTTATATGCAACATTTATATATAAAATGAGACCTACACTAAAAAGCGTATTTAAATCATTTATTGGGATGCAGGCATACATATTCATTATGTTTATCATAAATTACATGTTAGGTTCTAATTACTTTTATACTAATAGAAAACCCAATGCTACTACTCTATTGGATGTTTTTGGAGAATGGCCTCAATATATTTTTGTAGTTGAATTAATTGTTATTCCTTTTTTCTTGCTAATTTATTTACCTTTTTATTTAACTAGAAAAAAAGAATAAACCTACTCTTCCCTATTTACTAAATTAATAGAAAATGCTGGAAGGCAGATCGCAATATATTCACATTCATTTTCAAAAGGGTTTGAATATTGAACTCTTATATTTTTTTCAATTTTTATAGATTGTCCAGCCACTAAAATGATTGTTTCTCCATCTATAATGAATTGTTTTTTTCCTTTAATAATGTAAGTAAATTCCTCGAAACTTGGGGTTTGAAAAGGTTCGCTCCATCCAGGTGGGGCAATCATATGAGCAATACTGATTTTAGAATTTTTATCAGTTAAATTACCAAAATGTTCCTCAATACGTTTTCCATCATTTGTTGGAACTATAAATGGAGTATTTTGAATGATATATTTATTAGACATCTTAATAGAACCAAACAATAAACGATTTCATCTTAGCTAAATCAGGAATTTGTTCTATGGTAACCTTTTGATTACTAAAAGCTTTCAATCCTAATTCCTCTTTGTCTATTGCAATGGTAGCATTTAATTCATCAATAAATAAAGTAGCAGAGTAAAAAGATGATTCTATTTTATCAATTGTATTGTTAGCTCTAACATCTGAAAAAGATGTTCTAATATTAAGACCTGTTGTTGTTTTAAATCTATCGTCAAAAATTTGTATACTTTTTATTGTTGAAGTAGAATCTAACTGTTCTTTTGGCACTATAGTTAACAAGTGTTTCCCATTCTTATTATAAATTAAATACTCATCATCATCTTGAAAATAATTGTCACCAAGGGCACCCTCACTGAGATTAGAAACTATAGAATCGTTTTTAAAAATCTCAGAAAGTTCTTTTATGGTTGTTTTAGTTGTAAGATGTCCTACTTTTCCTTTTTCAATGGCAAATTTTTGGCTATCTGAGCAGCTAATAATTAATGATAATAGCGCTAAAAAAGGAAAGAGGAGACTGTATTTTTTCATTATAAGTTTTTAAATAATCATTAATAGAACGACTGAAGCTATTACATCGTATTTGAAAAGCTTAAATATCTTTGTAAAGATATAAAAAGAATCAAATTATTAGAAATTAAATACTATTATCTATCTATCCATTTTTTAAACTCCTTGACTTTATCTCTACTCACTATAATTTCTATTTCAGAAAAGGAATTTAGCACTAGTCTGAGTCTAATATTGGTATATGCAATGATGATATCAGTAATAAAAGAATAAAATACTGAGCTGTCTTTTTTTTAGGATGAGTTGTAAGAAGTTTTAATTTTTAAGTTTTAATACTCTTCTAAATAGGGCTATAATGAACCTTAAAGGTGGCATTGATAGCATAATTCTTAAATCCTCAATGAAGCTTGTTTCTTCATCAAGAAATCTGAATACATTTTTTAATGAATTTCTTTGAAATAATTTAGAGAATAATTTAGAGCCTAGATGGTTGTAGTTAGCTAGCACATCCAACATTAATAAGTCATAAAACCAGAATCTTGTTTTCTTTCTAAAATTTGTAAAATCATTTTCTGTTTTAAGAAACGCAATAAGTTGAATAGTTTTCTTAGAAGTATTCTTAAAAGTATACCCTGTACTTGCTTTTGTCCAGCCTCCAACTGTACCAATATTCAATATGTTTTTAGAGTTTTCTTGCCAAAACTTGAAGGAAGTCATTGGAATAACACCTTTTTCTTTTTCAATAATGGTATAATCTGTAATAGATTTAAGTTCCAAATATTTTTGGAGCTCACGCTCATATTCTTTAGTTGTTAAAACATCTTTAGAAAATAACGTATACTCAAATAATGCTTTGTTTGCCGAAACCGGTAAGACATACATAAACCTAGTATTTGTTTTTTGATCTACAGTAAAATCCATAAAGGTAGCAACCGAATCATCAAAGTGATTTTTTTTAGTTTCTATGAACCATCCTGTAAAATGTTGTAAAAGAACAGGATACTCTTCTTGATGAGTAAAATTTTGATCAAAATCTATACTATTAAGCAACTTTTCTGAATGATATCGGCCTATTGAGGTCTCCACAAAAGCACCATCTAAAGTATCTGTAACACTCAAAACAGTAGTTTTAATAAAGCTAATGTTTTTTTTAGTCTCTATGAAACTCCACAATTTTTTATAAAATTTGGAACTTCTAATCATTTTATAAGTGTAGGATTGAAGTGGTATAGTATTCTTATAAGAATAGCTTTCAAATAATATTTTACTCCAAGACTTATATACTAAATCATCCCATTCACCTTTACCATTTTCCCAAAAACACCATGTTCTATCATTGGATGTTTTTTTCTCTTTATCAATTATTAATATTGATGCAGTATCAAAAAAAGAATCTTTAGCCATTCTATAGGCAAGCATAAGCCCTGAAGCACCAGATCCATTAATAATGTAGTCGTATTTTTGCATTAAAAAATTAAAAAAGTGAAAAAGAAAATAGTGATAGCAACAAATATATGAATAGATAACTTCTTATTTGTCTTTGAATTAATTTGACGGTATAAATAATGCGCTATACTACCAATAATAAACCAAGCTATATAATTTTTAATAGGAATAATACTATTTTCAAACTCCCAGAAATCAAATCTTGGTGCTGATACCTCAATCATAATATCTAATAACATCATTATAAAACCACCAATTAGAGATTGAATAACTGTGTTTTTATGTAGTAGTGAACTTAAATCAGCAGTAATTATCGTTAATACAGCCCAATTAACACAAATCATTAACGGAACTCCACCTAATTTTATCCCTAAATTTCCCCCATAGGAATAAGAGCCAAAAATTAAACCATAATTAACACCTAAATATTCAGTTGTAAAGCCGATTAAAAATGGAATAAAGAAAGCAAGTAAAAACTTCTTAGATAAATCTTTAACATTCCAAATGATAAGGATAACATACATTGAAAGGTTAATTGGTGTTAATTTTAAAAACCAATCAGAATTAGAAGATAAAATTCCTAAAATACCGGAAATATTAAAGAGCCAAATAATAAAAATGGATATTGCTATTTTATATTTTGAAATCATACCTGCTTTAAAATTAATTCTGAAACAATTTTACCAGATAATAAACAAAGTGGTATACCTCCACCTGGATGGACACTTCCACCACAAAAATAAAGATTTGAAATTTGCTGACTAAAATTTGGATGTCTTAAAAAAGCTGCAAACTTATTATTACTGGAAGCACCATATAACGCACCTTGATAAGAATTGGTATTAGATTCTATTAACCTAGGATCTAAAACAGTTTCAGATTCAATTAGATCTTCTAAATTAACAGATAAAGAAACGGATAATTTTTTTAGAATATTTGACCTAACATTTTTTATAATAGTATCCCAATCTTGGCCAGTGTTGCTTGGAACATTTACCATTACAAACCAATTTTCACAACCCTTAGGTGCATCAGATTTATTTTCCTTAGATGAAATATTTACATATACGGTAGGGTCCTTATACACCTGTTGTTTATTAAAAATATATTGAAATTCTTGATTGTAATCTTCAGAAAAAAATATGTTGTGTAAATCTAGTGAATGAAACTCTTTTCTAATTCCCCAATAAAATATTAAAGCAGAACTAGATCTTGGTTGTCTTAAAATTTTTTCAGGTGATTTTTGATCTTTTAATAAAGATCTGTATGTTGGAACAACATCACTATTAGAAATTACAATATCAGATAAAAAATCCTTGTCATTTGAGGAAATACCTACAGCTTTCTTATTAGAAACATGAATTTTGTCAACTTTAGAGTTAAAATGAAATTTAACACCTAAATCTAGAGCTAATTGGTAAATACTTTGAGTAATTGAATGCATACCTCCAGTTGGGAAGAAAGTCCCATAATACTGCTCTAAATGAGGAATCATCGACATTATTCCAGGGGTTTGATAAGGAGAAGATCCATTATAAGTGGCAAACCTATCAAATAATTGAACCAATCTAAAATCATCAAAGTTTTTGGCATTATAATTATGTAATGTTGAATTAATGTCTAAACTATTAATATTAAAAATTGCTTTTATCGTATCTTTTGAAAAATACGTGGAAAATTTATGTAAAGATTTTTCCAAAAACAAAGAAGACGTTAAATCATATTTTTTTTTACTTCTATCAAAATAGCGAAGTAATTGATCCTTGTCTACATTAAAAGTTTTTGCTGCAGTTTTAGTAAATTCATGAACATCTGACTTTGCTTCAAAAGTAGTTCCATCTTTAAAAAAATAATGACAGGCTGTTTCTTTTTTCTTGTAAGAAAAATAATCTTTTATGTTTTTTTTTGAAATGGAAAAAAGTTCTTCAATAAATTGAGGCATAGTAAATAGTGAAGGCCCCATATCAAAACGATACCCATTTTTTGAAAAATCTGTCAACTTACCACCTGGATAATCGTTAGATTCAAAAACTTCAACTTTAAAACCTGAATTTTGAAGGCGAATTGCTACAGATAAACCAGCAATTCCTGCACCAATGACAATTGCTTTTTTAGGTTTTTTTTTACTCAAGCCTATTTTTTTTGGGTTTTCTAAAATATTTAAGTGGTACATACAACATTCCAAAACACTCACCATCGTGTTTCATTAGCTTCTTGTGATGAATTTTGTGTGCTTTTCTTAGACCTAATAAATACCAGTTTTTTGTATGTTTAAACCATTTAAATCTTTGATGAATTAATACATCATGAACCAAGAAATAGGCTGCACCATAAGCCATAATACCAAAACCTATAGCTGCGACAAAATACAGTTCTTGTTCCAAACCTAAATAAATTGATAATGAGCTAGGTAAAGCAAAAATGATAAAAAACAGGTCATTTTTTTCAAATAAATTTTTATACTTTGGCTGATGATGATCTTCGTGTAAATACCATAAAAAACCATGCATCACAAATTTGTGAGTACACCAAGTTATGCCCTCCATAACTAAAAAAGTAACTAAAGTTGTTAAAGCCAAAAGTATCATTAAATCATATTTAATTTATACTTTACATAGCTTCTAGCCAGCAAATTAATTTTCATTGGATCGGATATTCTAACCCTTGTTTCAATAATTTCTGATGAAGGAACACTACTTAACTTTTTTAATAACCTCCTGTAGTATCTATAAGCCATATATACTCCAAACTTAGCTTCAACTGGTAATTTAAGAATACCATGATTAAAAGCATAATCAAAATCTTCTTCTATCTCTTGTATAATAAGTTGTTTTGAGGCTTTATCCAAGGAAGTTAAATCTACATTTGGAAAATAAGAACGGTTGAGTAATTCAAAATCATCTTTTAAATCTCTTAAAAAGTTAACTTTTTGAAATGCTGAACCTAATCGCATAGCAGCATCTTTTAATTCATTGTATTTTTTATCATCACCATCAACAAAAACCTTTAAACACATTAGACCAACAACATCAGCAGAACCATAAATATACTCGTTATACTCTTCTTGAGTTTGATATTCTGTCTTTGATAAATCTGCACGCATACTTTTGAGAAAAGCCTTGACAAGATCATCAGTAATATTATATCTTTTAACAGTAGCTTGAAAAGAATTTAAAATAGGATTTAAACTTATACCATTTTCAAGAGCTTTATAATATTCGTTTTCAAAATCATCTAATAATTCTTCTTTTTTATAATCATGAAAAGTATCTACAATTTCGTCAGCAAAACGAACAAAACCGTAAATATTATAGATTGCTGATCTAATAGTAGTAGATAACATTTTTACAGCCAGTGAAAAAGATGTACTGTATTTTTTTGTTACTAATTTACTAGTATCGAAACTTACTTCATCAAATAATTCCTTCATTAAACTCTTATTTTTTGTATTAACTCAGCTACAATTTTCCCGGATATAAGTGAGGGAGGAACTCCAGGCCCAGGAACAGTTAGCTGCCCAGTGAAATATAAAT
>OJFP01000229.1_pt1 | contig 43978 bp, 39 predicted proteins | sample 1594141 | NCBI WGS metagenome assembly OJFP01 (sample SAMN05416843, study PRJEB24817) | seawater metagenome | isolation source: Sea water | place: Canada:Atlantic | collected 2013-07 | reverse complement strand
ATAAAATAAAAAGATGAAATAAGAAAGGCAGCGACCTATGAAGGATGCTGCCTTTGCTATTCTTAATTGGTGCACCCGGCACGATTCGAACGTGCGACCCCCTAGTTCGTAGCCAGGTACTCTATCCAGCTGAGCTACGGGTGCTTAAGAGGGCGGTATTATAGCGAAATTTCGCGCTTTGCCTAGTGCCAATTTCGATCTAAGGCGAGATTAAGCGAATAGTCACTCCAATCAATCGCTTCCATCTTGTGCTTTGCTGTCGCAGCGTTTCTAATTGGAAGTCTCCGGTTCGTCTTTTTGCTCAAAGAGGTAGTTTATGGCCCCTAACCGTTCGCGTGCATCGTCGAGCATTCGTGCAACGCTCACCGCGTGTCTCGCCATTGCCTTTTTGGGGAGTGCGCACAGTCGTGCAGATTACGAACAGGGGGTGAATGCAGCGTTCGAGGGTGATTACGCAACGGCGTATCGCGAGTTCTCAATTGCTGCCGAGGAGGGGTTGGCGCTCGCTCAGTACAACCTTGGGATTCTATTTTTCACCGGACAAGGGGTAGAGCGTGACGCGGATGCAGCCTACCGGTGGACAGCCGCTGCGGCTGCACAAGGCCATATTGCTGCGCAGTTTAATCTGGCCACGCTCTTGATTACTGGTGAGGGTACGGCGAAAGACGTTGAGTCGGCAGTTGAATGGTATTCGCAGGCAGCGAAAGCGGGACATCCCGAAGCGGCGAGCGAATTAGCCAGCCTCTATTCAGTCGGCAGTGACGTTGACCGCGATAGAATAACGGCACACGCTTGGGCTGAATACGCGGTGTTGAACAAAGCAGAAGGCGCCGCTGCATTACTTAAAAGTATCGAGCGCAAGCTAGACGCTGCGGAATTGTCCGCAGCGCGAAGGCTTTTCGCTCAATGGCAGATCGGGCGTTAAGTCTCCGCAATCATCTCACTGCGCGCATTGCCTGAGCGCTTCGCTTCCTCCTGCTGCTGGCGACGCGCTTCGCCTCGTTGCTTCAACTCCTCCCTGTTAGACTCATCGACGCGCGAATAGTCATCGCGCCAAGACTGATCATCGCTCCATTCGGCAGGGCTGCGTGCGAGCCACAGACTGTCAGTTGCGGCGTCCATCCAGTTAAGCGCCTGGCCGAGAATCTGCTTTTGCATCACTACATCATAAGGGCGGCCGCAGGGGTTGCCCAAAGGAAAGTCTACGTGCAGATAACGCGGTACCCGAACGTGGTCGACAATGTCGATCGCCGAGCCAATGATGAGCGTCGGGATACCGTTCGCTTCTAGGTGTCTCGCGACCAGACTCACGGTCTGGTGGCAAACGGGTCACAACGGGACAAGGAGCGCGATGTCGACCCCGTCTTCTCTAAACAGGCGGAGGATCTCAGGCGCGTCGACCTCTTCGGTGTTGCGCTTAGAATAGTCGGTAGGCACCGTGTAGAAGCGCTCGCATAGTGCGCCGATAAGGCTTTCGTCAGCAGCGGCATCGAGTGCACGTAGTGGCAGAAATGAACCGATGTCATCGGTATGGGTTGCGCCCTTGTGCCACGACAGTTCAGCTGTATACATCGAGTTAGGATAGGGCCGGCTGGGGAGTGGGTAAACACCGCGCTCGGCTCTGCCCTGATCGGTGTCGGGCATCGACGTGGTAATAACTGCTACCTTGCAATCCTTGAGTGGCTTGGTCAGCGCTGTAAACGGTGAGTCTGTGTTTTTCGCCCACTGGTAATGGTTCGTGTAACCTTGAGCACTATAAAATTCTCGTGTGCGCTGCATGTAACCTACATCGTATTTCCGCGCGCCGGCGTCGCTCTGCTCGTCCTTATCCATTGCCTAACCCCCCTCTCAATAAACACTACAGCGTGCCTGCTATTTAGTACACTGGTTACACACTGCCGAACTTTATTCCTAATTGGGATCAAGTGTAGCCGAACCGCGGAGCAAGGACTAGACGCTCGATTTCTGTGTCTTAGATGGAAAATAGTAGATGCAAGTGAGAGAAGTTGATGTTGCCATAATCGGCGCAGGCACGGCGGGTATGACCGCTTATCGTATCGCACGCGAGCATACCGACAATCTATTGGTTATCGAGTCGTCGCACTACGGTACCACCTGTGCGCGCGTCGGCTGCATGCCGAATAAATTGCTGATCGCCGCGGCCGAGGTAAATCACCAGATTGGTGAAGCCGGAAAATTCGGCATTGATGTTAGCTCGTCGACTGTCGATGGCGCGCGGGTTATGGCGCGAGTCAAAGCTGAGTGCGATCGGTTTGTTGGTTTCGTAGAAGAGGCTGTCGACGACTGGCCAGCCGAACATAAACTCTAGGGTAAGGCGAAGTTCGTCGGCCCCAACGAATTAATGGTCGATGGCGGCGTGCGTGTTATTGGATTAGAAATTCCGCAGGCGCTGTCGCGCCTCGGTGTGCGAGTGCATTTGTTTGGTGTAGGCAATAAATTCGGACCGATTAGCGATCCGTTTATCAATGCCGAGGCGAAGAAAATATTCGAGGCAGAGCTTAATGTTTCGGCCGACGCTAGGGTTGATTCGGCCGAACGCACCGAGCAGGGCGTCCGCGTGACTTATTCGGAAAAGGGCGAGCAAAAAGTGGCCGAGTTTGCGTGCTTGCTCGCTGCCACAGGGCGTCGATCAAATCTCGACGAGCTTAATTTAAAAGAGGCGGGGGTCACCTTAAACGAGCGCGGCATGCCTGCGTTCAATGAGGCGACAGGGCAGATTGAAGACAAGCCTTTGTTTATAGCCGGCGATGTAAGCAATGCGCATCCACTGCTACACGAAGCTGCAGATGATGGGCGCATTGCGGGGGATAATGCCGGCTCCTTTTCTGTGATCCGCGCGCGTCCTCGCCGAGCACCGCTTTCGATAGTATTTACCGATCCGCAGATTGCGCTTGTGGGTGCGCGCTTTAGCGACCTCGACAATTCCACAACTTCATTTGCGGTGGGGCAAGTGAGCTTCGAAGATCAAGGGCGTTCTCGCGTGATTGGCAAAAATAAAGGTATTCTGCGAGTCTATGGCGAGCAAGGCACCGGCGTGTTTCTGGGCGCTGAGATGATAGGTCCGGCTGCCGAGCACCTGGGCCATCTGCTCAGCTGGTCGGTGCAGCACCGATTAACTGTACAGCAGATGCTCGATAGTCCGTTTTATCATCCGGTCATCGAAGAAGGGGTACGTACGGCGCTAAGACAGCTTAATAGAGAACTGCGTATGGGGCCGGTGCCGGTGGAGGGCTGCTTTGACTGCGGTCCAGGCGCCTAAATTATTCTTTTTGCAAAGAAGAGATTCGAAAGATAGGGGGAACCATGAGCAAAGGTTGGATTGCAGGAAAAACAGCAAGGGCAACGACGATGGCTGTGATGTTGCTCCTCTGTGTGGTTGCGCAAGGTCAGGCAACAGCACCACCAGACAAACAATTAAGTAGAGAGGGAATCGACGTGCGAATGAATTCACCCATCGCAGGGGTAAGTTTCAGAATGATTGAAACCAATGGCATCTCAATGCGCATTGCTGAGGCAGGTAGTGCAGGCCCTTTGGTGCTGCTCGTTCATGGCTGGCCGGAGTCTTGGTACAGTTGGCGGCATCAGATCGTCGCACTTTCTAGCGCGGGCTACCGAGTTGTCGCCCCAGATATGCGCGGCTATGGCAATACCTCTGCGCCGGCGTCTGCAGATGAGTATGACATCGTGACGATCGCCGCAGATCTGATTGGTCTGCTCGATGCGCTTGGCGAGGAAAAGGCGGTTATGGTAGGTCACGACTGGGGCTCGATTGTGGCTTGGCAGACAGCGCTTCTCCACCCCAATCGCTTTAATGCACTTGTTGCAATGAGTGTCCCGTATGGCGGAAGGCCGGAACGCTCGCCGATGGTTGATTGGCGCGAAGCGTACGGCGAGAACTTCTATTACATCCTTTACCACAACGAACCGGGGGGTGTTGCAGAGGCAGAATATGATGCTGATCCTCGGGGGCTGTTAAGTCGTCTCTACCTCTCGCCCGACAGCGAGCGCGAGCCGCGGGAAATCACCGACCCGAAGGCTGCGGCAGGTGGTTGGATAGGACGTTTGGGCGCTGCGAAAGGCTTGCCCGATTGGCTGACCGAGGAAGACCTAGAGTATGTGGTGGGTGAATTTAGGCACGCGGGTTTCCGCGGAGGTATCAACTACTATCGTAATTTTCAGCGCAACTGGGAGCTGACAGAAAGTATTGGGCGGGACACGATTAAAATGCCAACTTTATTCCTCGCGGGTAGTGAAGACATGGTCATCGGTCATGCAACGCAAGAGCGTCTTCAGGGCGCTATGGCGCGCATAGCGACAGATTTGCGTGGAGTTGTCTTGCTGCCAGGAATAGGTCATTGGGTGCAGCAGGAGGCGCCTGAGGCGACTAACGCAGCGTTGCTTGAGTTTTTGAAGGGCATTTGAGGGCTTTGATGGGGTTGAGAAGGGGTTGTGACCATCAGCTATTTTCCGCTCTGTTCGCATGAGCTAAGTGTGCTACGAGCGTTCTATTGCTGGTCTGGACATGCCCTCCAGTTGCATTGATACTCCAAACTAGAGTTGGCTTGTGCAAGCAACAATTTTCGCGCGGCGTTAGGGAAAACTAAACCGAAAAGCAGGAAACTTAAAACCGAAAATAAAAGAAAAAGTAGCCGAGAAAAAATATGAAACAATCCTCCACCGCAGCCTTGTTAGCAGTATTCGCCGGCGCAGTTATGCCAACAGTCGTCACAGCCGCCGAAGCGATGGCAAGTGGCACGTTTACTGAAGAACAGTTCGAGCGCGGACAGGTGCTCTACGAGCGCGAATGCGCAAGCTGTCATGGCGCTAATCTCGAAGGCGGTGTAGCACCGATTCTCGCCAGCGTTACGTTCCGAAAATCCTACTCAATGCAGGGCGTTAACGTCGCCGAACTCTATAACCGCATTCGCAACACGATGCCGCCCCGCCAGCTTGAGGTCCTTAACGACGCTGAGTACATCGACGTAATGGCGTATGTGCTTGGGCGTAATAATGTGCTTCCGGGTACCGAGCTTCTTACCGACGACTACGATGCGCTGGCGATGATACCGCTATCGCGTGGCGATGAGGGCCTCGATAGTGCGTCGACATTTATTACAGGCGAGGCAGGCACTGTGCCAACGGGCCACGGCCCTAGTTTCGCTGATCTTAAAGCGGCGCAGACTAATCATTCTGATTGGCTGTACCACAATCAAAATTACAAAGGCACACGCTACAGCGGGCTCGATCAAATCAGCGTTGCAAATGTAGGCGACTTACAACAGGTCTGCGCGTATCAGCTAGAAACTTTTGCGACTATGCAGACCGGTCCGATCGTGTACGAAGGCGTAATGTATATTACCAATTCGACGCTTACGGCTGCCATTGATGCTGCGACCTGCGAGCGCAAATGGGAATACACATGGACACCGAAAGACCGCACCGTTTGGGGCAATAATAGGGGCGTAGCGATAAAAGAGGGCTATGTGGTGCGCGGCACCAACGATGGCTATTTGCTCGCAATTGATTCTGCTAACGGCAATCTTTTGTGGGCGCGACAGGTCGCAGACCCTTGGCTTGGTGAAACGTTCACCATGCCTCCAATGATTTTCGAAGACCTAATTTTGATTGGCCCTGCGGGAAGCGAGAACGCAATTTCCGGCTGGGTTGGCGCCTTCTCTCTCGCTGATGGAGAGGAGCAGTGGCGTTTTCATACTGTGCCAGAAGCCGCTGCAGGCGGCGGGCCAACATGGGGCAACCCGGACAATATCGTATTAGGTGGAGGTGCCGTCTGGACCCCGCTAAGCATGGATCTGGAGAAGGGTGAGCTCTATGCGGCAGTAACCAACCCCGCGCCCGATCTACCTGCGTATCTGCGGCCCGGCGATAATCTTTACACCAACAATATTATTGCGCTTGATCCACGCAGCGGCGAGTTGCTGTGGCATAAGTCAATCGTTCCTAACGATGACCACGACTGGGATCTGACTCAGGTGAGCCCCGTATTGAAGGCTGGAGTGGATAACGTGTCGCGCGATCTCGTGGCGACTGTAGGCAAAGATGGCGTTCTGAGGACGCTGGACAAAAATACGCGTGAGGCGCTCTATGAGACGCCTATTACGACGATTCTCAACGCAGAGGTGCCGGTCACGCAGGAAGGCGTGTTTGCTTGTCCTGGCGTCTATGGGGGCGTCTTGTGGAGCGGGCCAGCCTACCATCCCGGCGAGCGTATTGTCGTCACGCCTTCCATAGACTACTGCGCACGGTTTGTGGCGGCAGAACAGGTCGAGGTGAAGCCCGGTCAATTGTATATGGGAGGAGGAGTGATTCCCGATAGCGAGCAGAGCGGATGGCTTACTGCGGTAGACGTAGAAAGTGGAGAAATACGTTGGCGCTACCATTCGCCCGCGCCTATGGTCGCCGGTGTTACGACAACCGCGGGGGGCTTGGTATTAAGCGGCGAACTTACGGGCAACCTGTTGATGCTAAATGCTGCAAGTGGCGAGGTACTTAACAGTATTTATACCGGCGCGCCCATTGGGGGCGGCGTGATTACCTACGAGGTCGATGGCACGCAGTACATTGCCTCTAACTCGGGCAATGCGATGATGACGTTTCAAACCGGCCACGAAACTCCTCGCAGCGGTAGCGTCATTGTCTACGCGCTGCCGAAAGCAGAAAGGGGCGATTAATCAATCAGCACCCGGTTCGAATAATCCCTAGCCTAAGACTAGGGGTTATTCTGCTTTGTCAGATGATGCGCTGTTCATGCAGATCAGCAATCACCTCGTTCGAATAGCCTAGCTCGCGCATAATCTCATCGGTATGTTCGCCCAATGTCGGCGCACGGTGGCGGATTTCGCCCGGAGTTTCAGAGAGTTCAACAGGGGTTCGCATAAGCGGAGCCGCCTTTTCGAGACCTGGATATTCCACCGCTTGGAAAAGCCCCTTCGCTGCAATGTGCGGATCCTGCAATACCTGCTGTGGCGATAGCACTGGTCCTGCTGGGAGGCGTGCCTCCTCCATTGCAGCGAGTGCCTCGGTAGACGTGCGCTCGGCACACCATTTCGCCATGCGCTCACTCACAAGCACGCTGTTGTCGCCGCGGCTGATATCGTCTTTAAAGCGCTCGTCTTCGAGCCAATGACTTTCGCCCATCAGATCTGCCCAGCGTTTAAACAGCGGGCCTCCCACAGACTGCACTAACACCCAACCATCTTTGCATTTAAACGTGTCGGACGGGGCTGCGCCCTGACCACGATTGAGGCTTGCGACGCGATCAACTCCCAATGCTGACTGCTCGATTATCGTGCCATTCATCAGCGTCAAAGCCGTGTTGAATAGAGAGCCTTCAACCACCTGGCCGCGGCCGGTTTTCTGGCGCTCGAATAGCGCTGCCATGGTGCCGAATGCAGCGAAACTTGCCGTACCGAAATCGACGAAGGGGGGCCATGCTTTCACCGGTTGATCAGGCGTGCCTGACAGATACATCGCGCCGGACATCGCCTGGCCTAAGCCATCGAACCCGACTCGATTACTATACGGCCCGCCGCGGCCAAACGCCGAAATCATGGTAAGAATGATGTCCGGTTTCACACTCTTAAGACTGTCGTAGTCGAGCCCCATCGCTGCCAGTGTATCGGGTGGTAAATTCGCGATAACAACATCTGCAGTGGCGACCAATTTTTTGACGATCTCGCGGCCTTCAGGTTTCATCGGGTTGAGGGTCAGGCCTTTCTTGTTGCGTGCCAGTTGCATAAACGTGCCACCGTCATCGGTGTCGCTTATAGGCGCGAGGTAGCGATCTTCGCTGCCATCTACCTTCTCTATTCGAATCACCTCTGCGCCCATGTCGGCGAGGAGTGTGCCGCAGAACGGCCCTGCGATGTAGCGCCCGAAGTCTAGGACGCGAATGCCTTTAAGTACTTGTGTCATTATCTAGCGGCTCGCTTTCAGTTGATTTCAGATTCTGAGTCTAGCATAGGAAAGGTAACAGGAAAGGCCGTGCCGATACTCATACGCGTAGCCACTGATCGCGGCGGTGTAGTATTGTAGGCGCTCAGTCAACGATCCCCATTGAGGAAAGATACATGGTTTATTCAGTGACCTCGACAGTGAAGCGAGGAGTGATTGCGCTCGGTAGTGCAGCGCTCAGCTTGATCATTACGTTGCCGACACTGGCGGCCGAAAATCCAGGTTATATCGAAGATCAATCACGCAGAACGACAGGTATTGGTAAATTTTATATGGGACGCGAAATTTCATTCGTTATGGGGCATCAAGCCGCGGGATGGCTCAATCGCCCGGGGCGCATTCAAGAAGAGATGCCGGATGAAGTTGTCGCCAATATGAAACTTGAGCCCACTCATGTGGTCGCGGACATTGGCGCGGGCTCTGGCTACTTTTCGTTTCGAATTGCCAAGCTTGTGCCAGAAGGCAAAGTGCTAGCGGTGGATATTCAGCAAGAAATGCTCGACATCGTAGAAGCTACTAAGGCGAGAGAAGGCGTAACGAATATCGAAGGAGTGAAGGGTGAAATAGACAACCCAAATCTTCCGATGAACTCAATCGACGCCGCGATTATGGTCGATGCCTACCATGAGTTCTCACACCCTTTCGAGATGATTAACGGTATCTACAATGCGCTTCGGCCAGGTGGCCGCATTTTCTTACTCGAGTATCGAGGCGAAGACGCCTCAGTGCCTATTCGCCCTTTGCACAAAATGACTCAAGAGCAAGTGATCAAAGAAATGGGCGTTTTCGGGCTTGAGTGGACAGAAACTCTCGATTTCTTACCTTGGCAGCACATGATGGTGTTTACGAAAACCAAGTGAGCGGCCCTCGAAAATTGTGCAGCAACAAGGCGTGTGGGCTTAAAAAGTATTTCTGATTTTGAGTGAATACCTCACGCCCGGCTGTCTGCATGAGTTCTCGATTTCTTCGACAATCCCATCGACAGTTGCACCATCGAAACGGGTGCGCTCGCGGCAGAAGTTTCGATCATTGGCGTTCCTCATATCAAACCGGAAGGTAACTCCGCCAAAGGCGCGCTTTTCGAAAAAGAGGTTGAGGGCGTAATCCGGAATTTCTCTCTCGATGTCGAACACATCAATACGGGTGTAGTTGCTGCCTTCACGCGCTTGGGTCGAATAATTAAACCCGTAGCTAAGATTGTATTTGTTTACGTCGTGCCGGAATTCGGTGCGTCCGTTCCATCGACGACTCCAGCCAAATCGGCGCTCTATGCCTAAGAAGGGGTCTAGCAATTCGGATTCGTTGAAGCCAAGACGCACAGTGAAGAGCGCGTTGGGTAACCCTAGGTATGAAAGCTGAGTGCTCGCATCTAAGTTAAGGCCATAGCGCGTGCCGTCACCAATATTCCCACGTGCCGATTGAAGATTGTCCGGCGAAGGCGACACATCGATGCGATCTATCACGTCGCTCACATCGCGGTAATAAAATTGTGAGTTAAGCACACCGATATTGTTTGGTAGGCGATATTCCAAATTGAGGTCGTAACGCCATGTCTGTTCTTGTCTAATATTTGGATTGCCGGCGATAGTATCTTGATCATCATCTGAGTTGTCTGTTGTCGCGCTAAAATCAGAAAAACTCAGTTGTGAAACTGTCTTTTCGGCAGTGGCGCGAAACTGGAGCGATTCGGTAAGGTTATAGCGGTAATCGACCCTTGGCTTAAAAAAGCCAAAGCTGCGGGAATTGCCCACATCGCCAGATTGCGTAATCTCGGATGATTCATAAACCAAAGCGGTTTCTAGTGACATCGCGTCGGTTAACTGCCAATTGTGTATGGCAAAGTACTCGCTGCGGATCTCTTCAACTGAGGAGAGGGCATTGTCGACGTCAACAGGGAAAAGTCCTCCATGTGCTGCGGATGGGTCGCCACCCTCATCATCGTTTCCTAGGCGAATTTCAGAATCGCGAATTGTTTGAGCGATCTCGGCGCCAGTTTCAATAGCTTGACCTGCAGCCAAATTAAACGTGTATGAGCTTCGTGCTATGCGCTCTCGATCGCGCGCGGCAGAAAAGAGGAAAAGGTTTTTGGTTTCTTCGTCGCTTCCCACCTGAAAACGTTCGCGGGTGAAATCGAAATCGCGATCGTTAACGATGAACAAGAATCGGAATTTGGATCGGTTGTCGAAGGAGTATTCGTAGTCGCCCCCGAGTTCCCAATTATCTCTTCGCCCTTGGTTAGCTTCGCGTTCGAGGTTTACGCTCGGGTTGTCTTCAGCGAGTCCAATGATGCCTCGGGTTATGTCCGTTGGAGGAGCGGTTTGGCCATAGAGCGCGTTCAACTGCACCATCGATTTCTCGAATTGATAGCCTAGATTGACGCTGGTTTCATAGTTGGTCTGGTCGCGGGTGCTTTCTTCTAATCGTCTCTCAGTTGCAACACCCTCAGGGTTGAAGCTCGATTCACGGATAACCTGATTGACGTAATTGGGGTCGCTCTGAATATGGAATAAGTAGTTAAGATTGCCGTTTTGTCCAGAGTAGGAGAGCCGTGCTCCGGGGGCGAGTTTGCTATCCTGCATGCGGTCAGTGCTTATTTCTGCGGCGATGCTTGATCTGGACTCTGTAGCGCGAAGGACGATATTGACGACCTGTCCGCCGCCGCGAACATCAATTTCCTCTGAAGTGCCGCGAATAATTTCAATATAGTCGACGTCATCGGCGCTGATTCGGCTGAGCTGGCTTCGACCCTCATTGCTTTTGCCTGTGATGCGCTGACCATTGATTAGGATTTCGCCTGCGCCACCACCAAGCCCACGACCTCCGCCACCGCCACCGCCACCGAGCGCCAGGCCTATTCCCGGTATACGACTAACCATGTCGTTAACCGATACAGGCTGAAATTGATCGAAGTAAGCCGCTTCGTAGACAACGCTAAGGTCGTCTACTGATGCAGCCTCTAGTGCAGTCTCAGCTGGGCTCTTTAGCGGATTTTGCGAAAATCCTAAAGAGGGCGACAGAGCGAAAGCAATAAAGAAGGAGGCGAGGCGCCGCTTCATGGGATTTCTCCGAGACTACTTGACCATCTGGGTAACGCTAAGACGCAGCGGGCAGATTGTATGAGTTACGTTTTGTGACTTAATGGCGCGTTAAAATTGCCAGAGATTCAGCGCTGCCGCTTGAATACTCTTAAACGCAGCGCAGTATAGGCGCGCCAACCTGGTATCGCTGTGACAAATTGTGTGTATTCGCTGGCAAACAGAGCTTAGTTAAAGCGGGAAACGGGCCTGTTAGGGATTTTAGCGATACTCGGCCCGATAACTTTCGTAAATATCTCGAAGGCTATGCGCTCGGGCGATTACTCACAGAATGATGTCGATGATTTTTGCGCTACAGCGAGTAATTGGCGATAATACATGGTCTGTCGCGCGCTGTTAGTCCGTATAAACCCGTTAAGGTTTTTCGGCGCTCACTGTGCGCCACATAATCGAATCGAAAGGGGAAATGCATGCAACGCGAATCTATGGAAGTCGATGTAGTAATAGTCGGCGCTGGGCCTGCTGGCCTCTCGACTGCCTGTCGGCTGCTACAAATGGCGAAAGCCGAAGGTAAAGAGATCTCGGTGTGCGTTCTCGAAAAGGGCTCGGAGGTGGGTGCACACATCCTCTCCGGTGCAGTATTTGAGCCTTCGGCACTTAATGAGCTGTTCCCCGATTGGAAAGAAAAAGGTGCCCCACTCAACACGGCCGTTACTGGCGATAATGTCTATTATCTCCCAAGTGCGAAATCGGCAATTAAGTTTCCTGACTTATTAGTGCCCAAACCGATGCACAACGAAGGCAATTTCATTATCTCGCTGGGGAACCTGTGCGCGTGGCTAGGTGAGCAGGCGATGGAACTCGGCGCTGAGATTTTTCCAGGCTTCGCCGCTGCGGAGATTTTGTACCACGATGACGGAAGCGTAAAGGGCGTGGCAACCGGTGATATGGGCGTCGCTGCCGATGGCGAGCACAAGCCGTCTTTCGAACCAGGTTTCGAGTTTCATGCCAAATACACAATCCTTGCAGAAGGGTGCCGCGGGCACCTAGGCAAGGAGATCATTGCCAAATACGCGCTCGACAAAGACAGCGATCCTCAGCACTACGGTATCGGCCTCAAAGAAGTATGGGAAATCCCCGCTGAGAATCATCAGCAAGGGTTGGTCGTGCATACCACGGGCTATCCGATGATAGGTGCGAGCTATGCCGGAACTAGCGGCGGCTTCCTCTACCATGTCGAAGATAACAAAGTCTCTCTGGGGCTTATCGTAGACTTGGGCTATAAAAATCCCCACATTAGCCCCTTCGATGAATTTCAGAAGTTTAAGCATCATCCCGTTATCGAGAAGACGCTTCAAGGTGGCAAACGCATCAGCTACGGAGCGCGAGCGCTGATTAAGGGCGGCTTTAACTCTTTGCCTAAAATGACCTTTCCTGGCGGCCTGCTTATAGGCTGTGATGCTGGCACGCTCAATGCTGCCAAAATCAAGGGCAGTCATACAGCGATGAAGTCGGGCATGCTTGCCGCGGAATCGCTCTATGCGGCGTTGACGCAGGCTGCAGAGGGCGAGGCGCCAGCCCGCGAGTTAATAGACTATAGCGAGCGATTCAAACAGTCCGACCTCCATGAAGAGTTACATAAGACGCGTAACTTTAGCTCGGGCTTCCATAAATTCGGTTTCTGGATAGGCAGTGCGCTAACGTTTATTGAGCAAAATATCTTGTTCGGTAAGTCGCCGGTTACGATTCACGACAAGACACATGACTACGCGCAACTCGTGCCAGCCGCGTCGGCACCAAAAATTGAATATCCGAAGCCCGATGGCAAAATATCATTCGATAAACTCTCGTCCGTTTTCCTGTCGAATACTAATCACGCCGAAGACCAGCCGTGTCATCTGCAGCTCAAAGATGCCTCTATTCCGATAGGCGTTAACCTACCGAAATTCGACGAGCCCGCTCAACGTTACTGTCCGGCCGGTGTTTATGAGGTGATAGACGAAGCCGATGGGTCGAAGCGTTTTCAGATTAATTCGCAAAACTGTGTTCACTGCAAAACATGCGATATTAAAGACCCCTCGCAGAACATTCATTGGGTTGTGCCAGAAGGTGCCGGTGGTCCTAATTATCCGGGCATGTAAACTACGTTGGGTGGAATACTCTGGGAGTTGAACGCTCGTTGGGGTTTAAGGGAAAGGGGTGCTAGCCCCTTTTTTTCCCGTCAATTTTACTGCATGGAAAAATATGCGCGAAAGGTCTACTCTGGAGTTGGGTTGAATTACTGCCTGATTTAAGGAGCGTGCATTATGAAGACGTTACGTTTTTCTGCTGTGTTAGTCCTCATGCTCACTCGCTGTGCCTCTATCGACTTGGAGAGCGAGTTTCGTCTCGACAATGAGTTGCAAGCGCGGATTCTGGATCAGACCAGCGACGCGTTCGCCGATATCGATCCTCTGTTTTTGAGCGACGAGCTCAAAGGGCAATTGGATAGCTATATTGGCTATGTCCGCGACGATCGTAAGCGCGTAGAGCTCCTGCAAGACTTCCTCTACGACGAAGCGAGCCTCGGCATAATCTACTCAGCCGAGAAAACACACACCGCGATGGAGCTGTATAACGCGCGCAGCGGCAACTGCCTATCCGCGATGAATCTTTACGTTGCCATGGCAAGACACTTAGGCATCGAAGCGAGGTTTCAACGCGTCGATGTGCAGCCAAGTTGGGATAAGCGAGGCGGGCTTTTAGTGTTAAGTCAGCACATTAATGCAACGGGTAGGTTCGATCAGACCATTCGTTACGTCGCCGATTTCACCCCTGAGATTGCGTTGCAGCAACTCACCTCTAAAGTAATCAGCGATACACAAGCGCGAGCGCTCTATTTTAATAATCTCGGAGTCGAGGCATTGGTTGCTCATAATTACGAGGGTGCGATCGCCTATTTCAAAAATGCGCTGTTCTTAGATCCCGAAAACGCCATCGCGTGGAATAATGTTGGCGCGGCTTTTAACAGGGTCGGTGACCGGGCGCTCGCGCAATACAGCTATCGGACGGCCTTCGAGCTCGATGGAAACAGTGCCACTGCTATTGCCAACCTCGCGAAGTTTTATCATGTGCAAGGTGATACTCGTCGTGCGCGCGCCTATGAATTAGCTATCGAGCGGTTTAATGCGATGAATCCTTACTATCATTATGCACAGGGCCATGTTGCTTACGGAGAGGGCGATCTCGCGCTTGCAAGGAAAGCGTTTGAGCGCGCGCTCGCGCTAAAAGAAGAAGAACCTGATTTCTATGTGGCGCTAGGACGAATTTATTTTGAACAGGGTGATCTCGTCGCAGCCAGGAAATTGAGCCGCGAGGCAGAAGAGTTAGTGCTGCTGAATGAGGAGATTTACCGGCCGAGCAACTCTCGCCTCAGAGTGTTAGAGCGCGAGAGCGGCGATGCCGAAGGCGCTGGAGGAGGCCTTCGCATCATTTTTGCCCATTAAGCGTTTTGGCTAGCTGACGTCGGTCGAGAAAATATAGCTTTTCACGAGATCGTTAATCGCATCGATTTGGGATTTGTCGTGGGCGACAACTTTGATTACTAGACCGCGCTTCTTTTCGTTTTCGCTGCTTATCTCGGCGGCTATGTTAGCGCCTGCTAGTAGTCCAGCAACAACCTCTTCGCCTATCTTTTGTCGCAGAGCGGGCCTGAAAATCTTACCAACCGCAGTAAGCGGCATTTCTTGTAAGAAGTCGATGCGCTTCGGGATTGCTGCGCGCTCTGAGATGAGTCCGGCGGCGTAATCTATAAGTTCCTGCTCAGTAAGCGAACTCCCTTGGGTGAGCACGACATAAGCCATAGGTAGCTCTCCGGTGTAAGCATCGGGCAAGCCGATAGCCACCGAGGTGACGACGTCGGGATGAGAGTTGATCGGTTCTTCGATTAGTTCTGGGTCGATGTTATGCCCGCTTCTTATTATGAGGTCTTTAGCGCGGCCCGACAGGAATAAGCAATCGTTTTCGTCTAAATAGCCGAGATCACCCGTGTTAAACCAGCCATCTTCGACCCACGCATTTCTATTGTCGGCCTCTACTTTGTAGCCAGCGAAAACCTGTGGTCCCTTGACCAAAATCGCTCCGCTATCACCTATTTCACAATTTTTAGTAACGGTTGCGCCGTCGAGTTGAACTATACGTATGCCGCCATAGGGTGTACGCATACCCACGCTTCCAGGAGGCTGATCAATGGGCGCTCGACTGATGACTGACGTTGTCTCTGTCATGCCATAGCCGTTACCTATTTCAACATTAAATCGTTCCTCGAAACTGAGTTCGAATGGGCGCGAGAGTGGGGCTGCGCCAGAATTTAAGTTGGTAAGGCTCGATATATCTGCATCGCCCACTGGAATTTCCGATAGAGCCATTAGAACAGTCGGCACGGCGGAAATTTGTTTGACCTTGAAGCGTTCGATTAACTTCCAAATATTCGGCATCGCGGTTGGCGAGCGGAAACCAGAGGGAGTCATTAAAAATATACGATAGCCCACAGCGAACGAGGCGATACCCTGAATAATACAACCGTAGATATGGAAAAGCGGGAGGCCGCAAAGTACGGTGTGGTGTTCCATATGAGCGGTATAAACTTGCATCAACTGGCCGACGAATGCCATGTTTCCATGTGTCAATTGAGCGAGCTTCGGGCGGCCTGTCGTACCGCCAGTATGGAAGTAAGCCGCAATTTCGCTCGCTTCAAAGTCGCGTCCGGAATCCAATTTTTCGGCGCTCATCGCAGCGATAGCATTGTCGAAATCGTGGAGGGTAAGCGTCGAGCCTTCGGGCAACGTCGCCGACGGATCGCACATGCCTGCCGCATTGACTGCGATAATAGTTGTGACCGAATCGGTTAGTGCCGCTGCGGCGATCGCTTTTTCCCAAATGTCGGTTGCGGGTGATTTGCCGAGACAAATAATCACTTTTGAGTTTGCTGCCGAGATTATTTCAGCCATGTGCTCTGCTTCGAGCATTGGGTTTATCGGATTAGAAATGCCTGCGGCCTGAGCGCCCCAAATTGCAAAATGAGTTTGTGGCAGCACGGGTAAAATGATCGAGACAGAGTCGGCAGTGTTGATGCCAAGCGAATAGAGTAAATTGGCTGTGCGAGTAACCTGTTCGCCTAGCTCCCGATACGTTGTTGATTGCTCTTTCTCTGCAGGGAGCCCTTGGAGTAAGAATTCTAGCGCATGGTCGTCGCCGAATTGTTGCGCAGCATTCATCAATAATTCGTAGCTATTCGTAAATGGAAACTGCTCATAGAGAGGCGTCTTTTCAAATTCTCGAACGTTTTCGATAGTTTCCATAATTGGTTCTGGTAGGGGACGGTTCGCTAAATCGATCAAAAGAATGTTCTCCGTATACTGCGCGTCGCAGAAGTTTAGGCGTCAAGTAACTCGGCGTCTCAGTGCGCGAGACATCGGGCGTTTATAACATGATCGATGGGCATGGGCTAGGGGGCGCAGCGCACACGGGATGACGACTCGGCGCGTCTGTTGTTAAGGCTTTACGACCGGCTTTCGCTGACTAAACGTTACGAGCGACAGAGAATTCTGCAAGGGTATACAGGGCGTCGCGGTACACAGAAGGAGGCAGCAGGCTGAGCTTGCTGAGTGCGAGGGTGGCTTGTTCTTGTGCTTTCGCACGCGTGTACTCTAAAGACCCTGATTCGCGAATTATGCTGATCACTTGCGCGAGCGTATCGGGGAGGAGGGGCGTCTTGTTGCTCAGACACTCGCGGATGAGCTTGGTTTCGGATTCGATGCATTGGGTCATGGCGTGGATAAGAGGCAATGTTGGCTTGCCCTCGGCGAGATCGTCGCCGACATTTTTGCCGAGGCTTACCGCATCGCCGTCATAGTCGAGTGCGTCGTCGATAAGCTGAAAGGCGGTGCCTATATGCAGGCCAAAAAGTCTCAGCGCATCCTGTGTCGCGGCATCGGCGTTCGCCAAAATAGCACCACAGTGAGCAGCCGCTTCGAACAAAATTGCAGTCTTGTTATGGATGACCTGCATATAGCTTTGCTCGGTCGACGCAGGGTTGTGTTTGTTTATCAGCTGAAGGACTTCGCCTTCGGCGATTTTGTTCGTTGTGTCTGCCATAATTTCCATTATGCGCATATCGCCGATACTGACGAGTAGCTGGAAGGCGCGGGAATAGATGAAGTCGCCCACCAAGACGCTCGAAGGATTGTTCCACTCGGCGTTAACCGTGGGTCTGCCGCGCCGCAGTGACGACATATCGACTACGTCGTCGTGGAGTAAGGTCGCTGTATGGATAAATTCGATAACAGAGGCGAGAGCAATAGGTGCAGGGGTCTCGGAGCCGCAGCAACGCGCGGCCAGCAACACCAAAATGGGGCGAAGGCGCTTGCCGCCTGCATCAACGATGTAATGGCCAATATTTTCGACGAGTGGAACCTGCGAATGAAGCTGTTCGACGATATAGTGGTCGACCGCGTCCATGTCATCATTTACTGCATTGCGTATGGCTTGATACATGCGAGTTCTCGGGTTCCTAGACCTCAATTCGAGCGCTGCATGCTAGGGAGAGGGCCGGTTCCTGTCAAGTTTCGGTGGTCTGCGTGGGGGTGGCAAAATCCGCGTCATTGTTGGATCTGGGGTTTTTTTGCGAAGTAATCGCTTTTCGCGCGTTTACCTCTTGCCTACACCCCCACATTTCCGTAAAATCCCCGCCCCTATATGGAATGGGTCCAATGTCCATTCGTAGCGGTTTCGGAGAGTAATATGTACGCGGTAATAGTTAGTGGCGGAAAGCAGCACAGGGTCAAGGAAGGCGAAACGCTGAAGCTTGAAAAACTGGAAGTCGCCACGGGCGAAGTCATTCAGTTCGACAAAGTTCTGATGGTAGGTGAAGGCGAATCTGTAAAGATTGGCGCACCTTATGTCGAAGGCGGACAGGTAACTGCTGAGGTTCTCGCGCAAGGCCGAGCGAAGAAAGTTCAGATCATCAAATTCAACCGCCGCAAGCATTTCCGCAAGCAGCAGGGACACAGGCAGTGGTTCACGGAAGTGAAGATCACTGGTATTAAAGGTTAAGTAGGAGTTAAGTCATGGCGCATAAGAAAGCAGGCGGTAGTACTAATAACGGCCGCGATTCCATATCCAAACGCCTCGGCGTGAAGCTCTTCGGCGGCCAAGCAGCCCGTGCTGGTAACATTATCGTGCGTCAGCGCGGTACACGTTTCCATCCAGGAGAGAACGTAGGTTGTGGGAAAGACCACACACTTTTTGCGAAGGCTGACGGCGTGGTCAAGTTCATAGTGAAAGGACCACATAACCGCAAATTCGTTACTATCGAAGCGGTTTAAGATTTCGCAGTCCTAGCGGACTAAGCGAGATAACCTAAAGAGCCTCGTCACCGGACGGGGCTTTTTTGTATCGGGCGAAAAAATGAAATTCGTAGATGAAGCAGAAATCGTAGCTGAGGCTGGACGCGGCGGCAGTGGCGCGCTGAGTTTTAGGCGCGAAAAATATATAGAGCGGGGCGGGCCCGACGGTGGCGATGGCGGCCACGGTGGCAGCGTGTTCCTGCAGGCAGACGCAAGCTTGAATACGCTTGTCGACTTTCGCTTTCAGCCTCGTTACCGCGCGCAGGCTGGCCAAGCTGGTCAGAGCAGAAACTGCACAGGTCGCGGCGGCGATGACCTGTTTGTGAAAGTGCCTGTTGGCACGACCGTTATCGATGTTGATACCGAAGAGCTTATTGCTGATCTTAAGCTTGCGGATGAGCCGGTTATGGTCGCGAAGGGTGGTTTTCATGGCTTAGGCAATACGCGCTTTAAGTCGAGCACGAACCGGGCGCCACGCAAAACTACCAAGGGTACGCCTGGAGAGGTGCGTAAGCTGCAGCTGCAGCTGCGTCTTGTCGCCGATGTCGGACTTTTGGGGCTGCCCAACGCGGGTAAGTCGACGCTCATTCGTGCTGTCTCTGCGGCGACACCGAAGGTTGCCAATTACCCGTTTACGACACTTGTACCCAATCTCGGCGTCGTGAGTCTGGGTATGGAGCGTAGCTTCGTGATGGCCGATATACCTGGCTTAATAGAAGGTGCCTCCGAAGGGGCAGGGCTAGGCTTTAGATTTCTTAAGCATCTCTCGCGCACGCGACTGCTGCTGCATCTCGTTGATGTGCTGCCGATGGATCAGGAAGACCCCGTGGAGACTGCGGTAAAAATTGCGGCCGAGCTCGCTAAGTTTAGCCCAACGCTCGCGGCGAAAGACCGTTGGCTGGTACTGAATAAAATCGACATTATCGAGCCTGAAGCTCTGGCAGAGATAAAGACGAGAATACGCGAGGCGCTAAGCTGGGAAGGGAAGATTTACGAGATTTCCGGCATTAACGGCCATGGCTGCGATGAGCTGAGTAATGCACTGATGGATGAAATAATCCTGCATCGGGAAAAGCTGCTTAACGATGAAGAGTATGCCGAGGCGCAGCAGGCACTCGAGGCCGAAATGGCATTCGAAATTCGCCGTACCATCGAAAGTAGCAAAGCGGCACGACGTGCGTTGCGCGAGCAAGCCGATGCTGATTTAGATGATTTCGATGACGACTGGGACGATTGGGATGACGAAGACTAGCAGGCTGTTTTACGAGCGCCTGATAGTGACCTTGGCTGCGGCGAAGAGAGAGCTTTAATGAGAGACAAGATACGCCAGGCAAAACGTTGGGTCGTGAAAGTTGGCAGCTCCTTGGTAACAAACGACGGGCGCGGGCTAGATCTCGCAGCGATCGAAACCTGGGCCGAGCAGCTCGTGGCTATGCGAGCGCAGGGTATTCAGGTGGTGCTGGTGTCCTCAGGTGCGGTCGCAGAAGGTGTTTCGCGCCTTGGTCTTAGCAAACGACCAACTCAGGTCAATTTGCAGCAGGCGGCCGCTGCAGTAGGTCAGATGGGATTGATTCAGGCCTACGAAAGCTGTTTCAACCGTCATGACGTGCGTGCGGCGCAGATTTTACTTACGCACGAAGACCTATCAGACCGCACGCGGTATCTCAATGCACGCTCGACGCTAACCACCCTGCTTGATCTGGGTGTGGTGCCGGTCGTCAACGAAAACGACACGGTAGCGACCGCCGAAATTTGCCTAGGCGACAACGACACACTCGCAGGCTTGGTGGCTAATCTTATTAATGCCGATGCCATGGTCTTGCTAACAGATCAGGACGGCCTCTATAGCGCCGATCCTCGATTCGACAAAAGTGCCCAGCTTATCTCTGTTGGCTCTGCACTCGATCCAAGTCTTACGGCGATGGCAGGCGGCGGCGGCAGTTTGGGGCGCGGCGGAATGCGCACTAAGCTCTCTGCGGCGCGGCTCGCGGCACGTTCGGGCACTAACACCATTATCGCTAATGGCCGCGAAGCCGAGATTTTAGGCAGACTAAGTCGCGGCGAAGATTTAGGAACGCTTCTGGAAGCCGACAGTGAGCCTGTGGGCGCACGCAAGCAATGGTTGGCAAGTCAGCTAAGTACGCAGGGAGAAGTCGTTCTCGATGCAGGTGCTGTGCGTGTTCTCAAGGAGGCGGGCAAAAGCCTTCTCGCCGTGGGGATCGTCGGGGTGGATGGTGCCTTTAATCGCGGCGAAGTAATCGTTTGTTTAGATGGAGAAGGCCGGGAAGTGGCGCGCGGTCTCAGCAACTACAGCGCCGCCGAGGTCGAAAGACTGATGGGAAAGAGTAGCGAGAGGATTGTCGAGCTGCTGGGGTATGCAGGAGACGATGAAATTATTCATCGTGATAACCTGATTCTCTCCGAAACTTAGCGTTCACGGCGGTCAGTTCAGGCCGCGGCAACTAACCTGAACACTTAGCTGCAGGTGCGTTAGGATAAAAATCGAGACAACAAAAAAGCCGGCTTAGCGCCGGCTTCTTCGTTTTACTGCCTTAACCGAGAGGCCCTCATACAGGGGCAGTGACGTTTATTAGGCTTGAAGCGCCTTAATAGCAGTATTCAGACGGCTCTTGTGTCGAGCGGCCTTGTTCTTATGGATGATGCCACGGTCGGCCATGCGGTCGAGTACAGGCACTGCCGTGTTGTAAGCGGTTGTTGCTGCTGTGTGGTCGCCTCCGATGATGGCTACGTCGACTTTCTTAATGTAAGTACGAACCATTGAACGGAATGACGCGTTGTGACGGCGACGGACTTCGCTTTGCTTAGCGCGCTTACGGGCTTGTGCTGAATTAGCCAATTGTGACTCCTTGGTTTTTCAAGTATCTGTTTTAACTTCAGAAAATATTTATGTAGCGAGTTTTTTGTGTCTGGTTTCTGTCGGGACACTTTCCAAGCGAAGCCAAAATAAGCTCGCAATCAGCGCCTAACCTTAGGGTCGATCTGGTTGAACGACGCCCTAATTTAAGAGCGCGACACTATGCCGCCTAGGGGGCTTATTGTCAAGCGTTGCTCGCGGTGCGCCGGCCGCGTCGCTTGCGATTTGAGGCAGAGTTGCGCCTATTTAGGCTTTTGAATCATCACGAAATCGTTGTAGTTATCACCAACTCGATCCGATAAGCTTGGCAAGCTCAGCCCAATGTCCTCGCAGCGGACCGCAGATGGCGTCTGCCCAGAGAAAATACCGACACATGACACACAACCAAGAACAGGCCTCCCCGCAGCAGGGCAATGTCGAAAGGCCTCCGGATAAGGAGCCAAGCCTTCTCGGAGCAAGCGGCATCACCGGGTCGATGACTCTCGTCTCGCGCTTTCTCGGTCTGGCGCGTGATATCGTTATCGCGCGCTTGTTTGGTGCAAGTGATGCCTCGGATGTCTTTTTCCTCGCCAATAAAATTCCCAATTTCCTGCGCAGACTTTTTGCCGAGGGCGCGTTCAATCAGGCCTTTGTGCCGGTGCTCTCCGAATACCGTAGCCTAAGGAGTCACGATGATGTCCGTGAGCTAATCGCGGCGGTCGCCGCGAGCCTTGGTGGGCTGCTGACGGTGATTAGTGTTGTGGTCATGGTTGCTGCTCCCCTCATCGCTGTACCAATTGCCTACGGATTCACAGACAACCCTGCGAAGTTCGACCTGTTTGTGGAGATGCTGCGAATAACCTTTCCCTACCTTCTGCTGATTTCGCTAACCGCCCTTTGCGGTGCGGTACTCAATAGTTACGGGCGCTTCGCGGCGCCCGCAGTAACGCCTGCGCTTCTCAATATTTGCTTGATTGGCAGTGCCTTTTTGCTCGCACCTTACCTGCATACGCCAGAACTGGCGCTCGCGTGGGGCGTGCTCATCGCAGGCATCGCGCAGCTCCTATTTCAGTTGCCGTTTTTGCTGCAGATGCGCCTTTTGCCGGTCCCCAAGCATAGCCCGGGTCACGAGGGTGTTGCGCGGATCAAAAAACTGATGCTACCTGCGCTTTTTGGTGTATCGGTCAATCAGATCAATTTGTTGCTCGACTCATTTATTGCGTCGCTGCTGGTTACAGGCAGCGTCTCGTGGTTGTATTTTTCGGACCGCTTGATGGAGTTACCACTCGGTATATTCGGTGTCGCTCTCGCGATTGTGGTGCTGCCAAGCCTTTCACGCTCCCACGCTGACAAGTCTCCAGAGCAGTTTAGTGACACTATCGATTGGGCGCTGCGGCTTGTTTTCCTTGTTGCATTGCCTGCAACGCTAGCCTTGGTATTACTCGCAAAACCTCTGCTTATTACGCTGTTTTTTAATGAAAACTTTACTGTAGTCGATGTGCAGCAAGCATCGGCTAGCCTCCAGGCTTATGCTGTGGGGCTGCTTGGTTTTATGTCAGTCAAAATTTTCGCGCCGGGCTTTTATGCACGACAAGACACGCGAACGCCCGTGCGTATTGGTGTGATCGCAATGGCGGTGAACATGGTGCTCAACGTCGTTTTTTATTGGCAGGGCTATGGCCATGTAGGTTTGGCAACAGCCACGAGTATTGCCGCCTGCGTGAATGCCGGGCTGCTCTTACGCGGACTAATTAGAGAGGGCGCGTTTAGCTTCGCCGGCGGCTGGGGAGTTTGGGGGCTGCGGCTGTTGCTCGCGAATACCTGCATGGGGCTGTTTCTCTATTTTAGGGCAGGGGAATGGGCTCAATGGCTTAGCTGGAGTGTTGGCGAACAGATTCTCGAAATGGCGATTTTAGTCTGCGGTGGCATAGCGCTCTATGTTGGAATTTTGTTTGCGGCGGGCCTACGTTGGCGCGAGGTTTACCGCTAATGGCATCGCGCTTTACTCGGCGGGTTTATATCGGGGACACCCCGGCTGAGGCATGGCATATTCGCAATGTGTTAGACCAGCATGGCATCGCCGCCCAGCTGCGTAACGAGACGCTGTTTGGTGCGACCGGCGAAATACCAGTATTGGAATCGTTGCCTGAGGTGTGGGTAAGCGAGGGTAATTCAGCCGCGGCAGAGGCCCTGATTAAAGAAATTCGCAGCGCGCCGGTGCACAGTGACGACTGGCAGTGTGGCGATTGCCATGAGCTAGTTGAGAGCGTATTCGCAGTCTGCTGGCGCTGCGGCGCGCCAGCGGGTGACAGCGTTTAGGCGCGCGACATGAATTTGCCAGTGACGGTGTTTACCTTAATCGTCTCGCCCACTGACAGGTATTCGGGCACCTGAACCTCGAGCCCCGTCGACAGCCGCGCAGTCTTGCTGCGATTGGTGGCCGACGAGCCTGTTACAGCCGGAGGGGTGTCCTCTACTACCAGGTTTACCGACTGCGGTAATTCGATACCTAATAGCAACCCATCCATTAATAGCGCGACGATGTCTTCTTGCTGTTCGACTAAATACTCGCTCTGACCTTCGAGTGAATCGGCATCGACCGTGTATTGGCTGTAGTCTTCAAGATTCATAAAAACAAAGCTTTCGCCGTCTTTGTAAGAATACTGAACACGGACGCGCTGACAGTCGGCCTCTTTTAAATGGTCATCACCTTTCAGTGACAGATCGAGCTTCTGGCGTGTCTTGAGATTGTTAAAGCGCACTTTATAGAGGGTGGTTGCACCGCGGGAGGAAGGGCTTTTGCTTTCGAATTGCCTAACGACATGGGGAATGCCTTCAATGTCGACGATCATTCCGCGTTTCAGTTCGCTGGCTTTAGGCATTCTAAGGTTCCTGTCTAGGTGGCTTTTCTGTCCGCTAAGGACAGTTAGATTAGCGCCGCGATGTCGACACTGAGCATGCCGAATTCGAGCAGCGCAAAGGTACAGAATGCGCCTCCAACTGTAAACACTGGCCGAGGGGGAGTGTATGCGCCTCCGAGGAAGATAGACTTCGATTCTTAGCCTCTTTGAGTTCGCCGTTGAGTTCGCGCATAATTGCGCCTCGCCGAAAAATTGAGAATACCAACATGGTTGAACGCGTTAAGGAAATAGACGACTTGCACATCATTCGACACGAGGAGCTTGTGACGCCTCAGCAGCTCAAGGCAGAGCTGGTACTCGAGGGTGCTGCGCTTGAGACCGTGCTTGCGGGGCATCGCGCTGTGAAGGCCGTATTGGATCGTGAAGATCCGCGTCTAATCGTGGTGGTCGGGCCGTGCTCGATACATAATCCTGAAGAGGCGCTGGCCTATGCGCGCAAGCTCAAGCCGATCGCCGACGAATTGGCAGGCAGTCTACTCATTGTCATGCGCGTCTATTTTGAGAAGCCGCGCACCTCGGTTGGCTGGGAAGGGCTGATCTATGATCCTCATCTGGACGGCAGCCATCGTATCGATCACGGCTTGAAAATCGGCCGCAGACTTATGCTCGACATCGCAGACATTGGCTTACCGATCGGTATCGAAGCGCTAGACCTGATCACCCCGCAGTATTTACAAGACCTCGTTACGTGGACAGCTGTTGGCGCGCGCACTACGGAGTCTCCGACACACCGTAAACTTGCAAGCGGCATTTCTTCGGCAGTAGGTTTTAAGAACAATATTGATGGCAGCCTCACGGTCGCAGTCAACGCGATCCGATCGGCGGCGGCTAATAACAGTTTTATCAGTGTTACCGACGAAGGCAAGGTGGCGCATTTCCGCACAGACGGTAACCCTCACTGCCACGTGATTCTGCGCGGCGGAAAAGAGCCCAATTACGATCGCGAAAGTGTCGCGGCTTGCGAGACCGAGCTACAAAAGGCGGGGTTGGTTGATAATCTCATGATCGACTGCAGTCACGGCAATTCTCGCAAGGATCCGCAAAATCAGATACCGGTGCTGCGCGATATTGCCGAGCAGATTGCCGAAGGCAATAAGTCGATAATTGGGGTGATGCTCGAGAGTAATCTCGAGGCGGGCAATCAGCCGATACCTGATGATCTGACCGACTTAAAACCGGGTGTATCGATTACCGATGCGTGTATCGATTGGGAGACGACTGAGTCGCTGCTCAGAGAGTTTGCGGCAAGCGTTGCACCGGCGCTAAAAACGCGGAAGTAATCGCGCGAGGCGAAGCGATTGCACAGGCCTTTTTTTATGACCTGTGCAATCAATGTCGAACTAGCCTTTAATTACAGTTGCGAGGCTGTCGGCTAGGTATTCAACATTGGCGTCGTTTATTCCAGCGACATTGATGCGGCTCGAGTCGACAAGATAGATGCTGTAGTCGCGCACGAGCGTCTGTACTTGCTCGACATTGACTCCCAAGAAAGAAAACATTCCCTTCTCGTTCTGAATAAAACCAAAGTCGCGGTCGATGCCGGCTTTGCGCGTTTGTTCTACCAGCTTTGCGCGTAAACCATTGATGCGATCGCGCATCCCTGTGAGCTCAGCATCCCACTCGCAGCGAAGGGCAGGGTTGTTGAGAATAAGCTGCACGACTTCGGCGCCGTGATCGGGCGGCATCGAGTACATGGCGCGTGCTGAGGCGGCGATTAAGGTTGTTGCAGTCGCTGTCTGAGTGTCGGTTTCACAAATCAACGTCATGGCGCCCGTGCGCTCGCGGTAGAGACCAAAGTTCTTTGAGCACGAGCTTACCAAGACGAGTTCTGGCAAGGATTCAGCCATGAGGCGTGTGCCGACCATGTCCTCTTCGAGGCCATCGCCGAGGCCCTGATAGGCGAGATCAATAAAGACAGTGAAGCCCTGTTCGAGGGCTACGTCGCGCACCGCCTGCCACTGAGCAAGGGTGAGGTCGGCGCCGCAGGGGTTATGACAGCAGCCGTGGAGCAGAACGATGTCACCCTTAGGCACAGTTTTGAGGCAGTCGAGCATTTCATCAAAACGGACGCTGTGCGTGGTGTAGTCGTAGTAAGGGTATTTGCTAATTTTGAGGCCGGCGGTGGTCATAAGCGGAATATGGTTTGCCCACGTCGGATCACTCACCCACACGGTTGCATCGGCGTTCGCCTGCTTTAAAAATTCCGCGGCTAGTCTTAGTCCGCCACACCCTCCGGGCGCCTGCACGGTGACTCGGCGCTTACCAAGGCTAGTGTTTAATGTTTTTCCGAAAAGAAGTTCGGCGACCGCTTCGTTGTATTCGGGAGAACCAGTTGGGCCTACGTATTTCTTACTCATCTGTGTTGTGAGTATGTGCTGCTCAGCTTTTTTGACCGCGGTCATGACAGGTGTATCGCCATTCTCGTCTTTGTAAATGCCGATGCCTAAATCGATTTTGTTTGGGTTCGTGTCTGCGCGATATTCGGCGACTAGGCGGAGAATAGGATCTGCGGGTAGGGCACTGAGAGACTGAAACATGATTATTTCTCTGAAAGTGATGTATCGGTTAGCTATCTGGGTTCGGTTTAGCGGGCTTGATGCGCCTTTAATGTGTTTTGCAATAGCGACGCGCGCGTCATCGGGCCGACGCCTCCTGTCACGTAGGTTATATACGAACACTTGTCTTTTACCTTGTCGAAGTCGACATCGCCAACATTTCTAAAGCCGTTCTTCTTAGTGGCATCGGGCACACGAGTTTGGCCTACGTCGATCACAACTGCGCCTTGCTTCACCATGTCGGCAGTGACAAATTCGGTTTTGCCGATTGCAACAATGAGAATGTCGGCGCTGAGGCAGAGCTCTTTTAGATTTTTGGTTCGACTATGAGCGATGGTCACCGTCGCGTTGCCTGGGTTCGTATTGCGCGACATGAGCACGGCCATCGGTGTGCCAACGATATTGCTGCGGCCTAACACCACACAGTGTTTACCTTCTGTTTCGATTTTATAGCGCGCCAGTAATTCCATAATGCCGTTTGGCGTTGCCGAGATGTAGGTCGGTAGCCCAAGGTTTAGCTTGCCGACGCTGACCGGACTAAATCCATCGACGTCTTTCTTAGCATCGATAGCAAGGATAATTTTGTTCTCGTCTATGTGTTTCGGTAGGGGCAACTGAACAATAAATCCGTCTATGCCGTCGTCTGCATTGAGTTCGGCGACCTTGGCGAGCAGGTCTTCTTCGGACACCGTATCGGGTAACCTAATAGTCGTCGACTCGAAGCCTACCTGGGCGCAGTCTTTCACCTTAAAGGCGACGTAATTTTCTGAGGCGCCGTCGTTGCCGACGAGCACTGCGGCGAGGTGTGGCGCCCGCTGACCATCGGCCTTTAGTGCGTCAACCTTCTGCGTAATTTCTTGGCGAATTTGTTCAGAGCAAAGATTGCCGTCGAGTAGCTGCATGAGGGTTGTCCGTAGTGTTCAGTTTTTTAGAGGGCGAGAGTTGGCGCCATGTGGCCCAACGCTTGGGCGCCCTATGATAAACGAGGCGCGTATTTGTCTCAATACGCGCGGCCAACTTAGGCAGCAACGCGCAGAGGCTAGCGAGTTGGCTTGCCACTGCGTATCATAAGCGGACTAGGGCAAATGAAAAACGTGTGATTCGGACTCGAAGGCCGCTTCGCTAGTGAAACTCAGAGGGGCAGGCAGGGATGGAACTCGCACTCGCAGCAGTGGTTATCGTTATTGGGTCCTATGTGCAGAGCAGCATTGGCTTCGGGCTCGCTATTATATCCGCGCCATTGCTATTTATTATCGATCCGCTCTATGTGCCTGGTCCTGTGACTGTGTGTGCACTCACGCTGTCCCTCGCCAATACCTACCACCACCGCAAAGCGGTCTCTCTTAAAGGCCTTCAATACGCGATTATAGGGCGTATTCCGGGGACGATCGCGGGTGGTTTTTTGCTGCTATGGATCTCCCATGACGCGCTCGCGCTGTGGCTTGGCCTCTCGGTTTTGGTCGCTGTGGGGTTAAGTTTAAGTAGTATCGTGATTCGTCCGAGTAATCCAGCAATGGTGACCGCAGGCTTTCTCTCTGGGTTTATGGGCACCAGCTCTGCCATTGGCGGGCCGCCTATGGCGCTAGTTATGCAGCATGAGGGTAACGACTTTATCAGGGCCAATCTTGCCGCGTTCTTCATTGTGAGCTGCATCATGTCACTTCTGATGCTCGCCTCTATAGATCGGTTTGGCAGCGCCGAAGCCTTGGCGTCCTTGCCTCTGCTGCCGGCTACCTTGGTGGGCTATTGGCTGGCCAAGAAAACAATGCACAGGATATCGCATCGCAAGCTCAGGCTTTTTAGCCTTACTCTGTGCGCATTAGCGGGCACCGGCTCGATTCTGTCGGTTTGGCTCTAGGGGCTTTTTTAGAGGTTTTTAGGGGTTTTTGAGGGCTCGTAATAGCACCGAAGGCTCTTAGTGATGCGCTTTCTTCAAGGAAAAGAAGGCCAGATAGGATTCGAGCGGACGGCTGTTTCGCCGTCACGGTCTATCAGTTAGACTCGACATTCCTAGGCAGTTAACTAGGTTTCGCTCACGGGCATAGATTTGCTCGTTGCCGATATACGTTTGCAACGTCTAATTATTCAGAGGAAATCTCAATGTCATACTCAATTTCGAAGAAAATCACTCAAACAGTGGCGAGTCTTTCGCTTGTTGCATTTTTCGCCTCGGTTTCACAAGTCGCGCTTGCCGACGATTCTGCCGCTGTAAAAACCATTGCGGGCGTGCTCGTTGGCCTCAACCATTTCCCTTCAGCTGATGATAAGGCTGCACTCGCCGCGATCGCAGCTGACGATGCGCATGGAATGGCCGTTAGAGCGCTTGCCAATGCTGTAGCGAATATTCAGCACGCAGCGACCGCAGAAGACAAGGCAGCAATGGAGCAGATAGTCGCGAGTGACATGGCCGATATGCAGTCGAAATCACTGGCGCAGATCGTACTCGGCATTAACCATATGCCAAGCGCCGAAGCGAAAGCGTCACTGCAGGCAATGCTCTAAGCGAACGATCGTTTGTGAATAGTCTTTCAGCTCAAGCCGAAACGCGGTCTATCGAGGTGCCCTGCTGGCCGCAGGCACTTACGATGGAGGCGTTTCGCGCTGCCTGGCCCTTCGAGGGAGAGGCGTTTTGGCAAACTGTTTTTGAGATGCATAGCGATAAAATGCAGATCAAAAATCCCCGCGTTGCCATTGTCAATCTTGAGAAAATCTTTACCGCTACCTTTGCCCTCACGACCGAGAAGGGCTTTCAGGCGATGAGCCTTCGCGATCTCAGTAGCGAAGCCCAAATAAGCATGGGTGGCCTGTATTCCTATATTGGCAGCAAAGAGGATTTGGCGTCGGTTATTGAGGGAGTGCTTCGCGCGTGCATCGATAAAGTGGTCGCTGGTCTTAACAGTGCGAACCTTGAACCGGTTGATTTTCTGCGCACCCTAATTTTCAGCGAAGTCTACATGGTCGAGTTATTGAGGCCGTGGTATCAGTTTTGTTTTATGGAAGTAAAAGGCCTGCCACGTGAGCAGCAGCAGCAGACTCTCGAGCTCGAACTGCGCTTTGAAGAGTCGCTTGTTGAGGTGTTTGAAAAAGGCACGGCGAGTGGCGTTTTTCAGTGTAAAACGCCGAAGCTTTTGGCTTCTCAGGTGACGGCTCAACTTGAGCAATGGCACTTGAAGCAGTGGAAATTTAAACTACGCGGCGTGAGCAATGATGACTACGCGCAGTTTATTTTCGACAATTTAATGCGCTGTCTGCACTGCGCTAGCGCGTGACGTAAGCGGTGCGTGGATAGTAGGTTAAGAGTTCGCCGGTACGAGTCCTTTTTTGTCTGCATAAAACTCGCGTATTTTGTTCAGATCGGCGTCCATGTCACCGGTAGGCTGAAAGAAGTCAGCAAGTCCTGCCTGTTTGTTTTCGCCATCGACATACCCCATTAAAATCGGCACATTAGCGTTGCGCGCTATGTGATAAAAACCGGTCTTCCAGGCTTTGACCTTGCTGCGTGTGCCTTCTGGCGGAACCAACACAACCACCTCGGGGTTTTCGCGATAAAGACGGACCGTGTCATTCACAACGTTATGCGATTTGCTGCGATTGATCGGAATGCCGCCTAGGTATTTCATTAGCCACCCTGCGCCGAAAGGGAATAGGGTGTGTTTTCCCATCCAATAGACTCGCAAGCGAAGCTTAAGGACCACCATAAGCATCAAAGGAAAGTCCCAGTTGCTTGTGTGTGGCGCCCCTATCAGCACAAACCTCCCATTTTTTTGTTCGTCTCCAACGGCCTCCCAGCCGATTAATTTAAGGCCAACTATCGAGACCAGTCTGAGGAGTGGTGTGAGGAGAGGTGTTGAGAATACTGTCATACGCATAGCGGGTTTATTCCTAAATGAGGTGCTCGATTTTCACAGAAATGGCTGTTGCAACGCTTAATCGAGGCCCCATGTCGTAAGGTGATCTTCAGAGGTGTGTGCCACCAAACCCTTCAGAGGGCCGCAGGGAGTGCCGAGATAAAGAAAGCCGACAATTTTCTCATGTGCAGCGACTCCCAAACCCTCTCTAACGGTTTCATGGTAAGCCTTTGAACCGGTTCTCCACATCGAGCCGAGCCCCTGCGCATACGCGGCAAGCGACATACACTGCACTGCCGCTGCAGTCGAATACTCTTGCTCAATACTCGGTACTTTGGGGTGATCTTGAAGAGTGGCTATCGCGACTATTATTGTCGGCGCACGCAGAGGTTTGTTAAGAATTTTTTCTCGTTGTTCGGGGCTTAAGTCGACCCCGTCGGCAAGTTCAGCTGCAACAAAAAGCTCGCCTAACTTGGTTAACGATTGCTCCTGCAATAATAGAAATCTTGACGGGCGTAGCAGGGCATGATCGGCGGCACGTAATGCCGATTGGATGATCGCATCGAGCTGTTCCGAAGAGGGTGCGGGTGTCGTGAGCCGAGGACTTGAGCGCCGAGTGGTCAGGGCTTCGAGTGCGTCCATAAGTGGGTTCCTAAAACTTTTTCTGATGGGTTGGAGCTTACTGGATTTGATCGACTTCGCGTACCCCTTAGCGCGAATCATTTTTACGCCATAGGCGAATAGCCACAAAATCTGCAGGGAATAACGCGTGATAAAACAATGAATTGTCATTATAGAGTGGTTCAAATGCCGTGATACTGTCACATTTTTGATGGTATACTTTTCTCGCAAAGTGACGACACAGTGCAGTAAGCAATTGTGACTTCCCTCACTCGGCACGCGGCCGCTTTAGGCGATCATAAGCAATGCAGGTTAGCCACTGGTCTCACTCGCATTTTCCAGCGTAGGATCGGACATTGGGCGCTAATAAAGTGATTGCTTTTAACGAGGCAAAGCTGCGAAATTTTCTCAAAAAAATAGGATTGCTCTAGTTATGAATTCGAAGGCAGACGTCATTGCAATAAGCACCGAACGTGCGCCATACCCGCAAGCCAAATCTCGATGGTTTGGTAGCGTGAAGCGTGAGCGATTACGTTTAGTGTTTGCCTTCTACTCGCCGGATGGCAATGAGATAGCAATGCCTATCGCGAGTATGTCTGCCTATCTCAAGCGCGACTTTCCTTGGGTCGATGTTATCAACGAGCCGATCTTGATTCTCCGCGATGAAGAAAGATACTCGCCAACCAATTACGCCAAAATGATAGAGGCGCATGACGCTGACGTTATCGCCTTCTCGGTAATGAGCCCGCACTGGTATCCGATGGAGCCTTACTTCGAAGAGCTCAAAAACCTTCTGCCTAACCTACCTCTTGTCATCGGTGGTTATCAGGCGATGCTGTCTCAGCAGCAGACGATCGAAAACCCTAATGTTGACTACATTTGCACTGGCGATGGCGAATACGCGATAGGTAACGTGGTCCAGCACTTGAAGGGCACAAAAGACGGTCACGCTGATGGCATGTGGGAAAAGCTACTCGACGGTGAGGTTTATGAATCAGAGCCACATCAAATAGGCGATCTCGCATCGCTGCCATTCCCAGACTACGAAGTATTTGCAAAGGAAGACGGCTTTAAAGATGTGAATTCATCCATCTTCGGCCCGAAGGGCAAGCTAGTGCTGCCAGTTATGACCGGCCGTGGCTGCCCTTACCGCTGCACATACTGCTGCAACACGCCAATTCTCGAGGGCTGGAAAACTAAGAAAACCTTCCTACGAAAATATGACCCACAGGACATGGTCGACGAATTAGTTCGCCTCCGGGATAAATTTAACGTTGGCTATTTCGAGTTCTGGGATGAGCTGTTCTTGTCGAACCTGAAATTTGTGCGAGCCTTCTTTGCGCTCTACAAAGAACAGCTTGGGTTGCCGTTCTCTATCAACTCACGCGTTGAGGTGATGAACGAGGAGTTTTGTAAGACAGCTGCCGAGGCTGGATGCCATACGATTTGGTTTGGGATCGAAAGTGGCGACGAAGAGTTCCGCGCAAAAATGTTAGGCCGCAAGATGACGAATGAGCAGGTCATCGCAGCCGCTGAGAATTGCAAAAAAGCGGGAATTAACCGCCTGACATTTAATATCGTTGGCGCGCCATTAGAGACCGCGGAAAATATGCGGCAGACCCTCGAGTTAAATCGACTCATCGCCCCCGAGCACTTTTTCTTCTTTCCGTATATTCCGCTACGTGGAACACCGCTTTATAACATAGCCAAAGAAGAAGGCCTGCTGTTAGAGAATAAGCGCAATCTGCATTACCTATCAGCTGCGAATGACAGGCAGTTCACGCTCAATATGAAAGAGCGCCCTGAGTTACTGACAGCCGAGGATTACGATCAGATCTGCAAAGAGATGCTTGCCTTCCAAGAGGCGAACAATCGCCTAAGCTATTCGGATGAAGAGACCGGCGAGACTTCGCCGATGACGGTCGAGGACAAGAGTTTCTCGCTCGTGGAAGATCCTGCGCCTCAGGTTAACGCTGAGCCTAACGTTGACTTAGCGCCTGTCGCAGACGACTCTGTGCAACAATTTACGCCTCCTGCGTCGCAGATTCCGGCCGCAGAAAAGGCGTCATTGCTAGACAGCGTGAAGGGCTTTTTCCGCAGCTAGCGCGCGCTTGACCGTTACCCAGCTGATTATCGCCATGAGGCTGTTGGCAAAGACGGCGCCGCCGAAAAAGCCTGGCACGCCGAAAAACCTGCTGCCTAGATAAGCGCACGGAACGTAGAGCACAAAGAACCGAGCGACGCTTAGATAGAGCGCCGTCATTGGGCGATGCATGGCATTGAGTGACGAGTTACTCAGAATAATAATGCCCTGCATGCCGTATCCAATCGGTAGAATCCAAATAAAGAGGCGCAGTGTCTCGAGTACCTCTGGGTCTGATGTGAAGACCCTCGCTATCCATGGTGCAGCCAGCACTAGCAAGAGATAGACGGCAAGCTGCCATATCATGATGAAGCGAAGGCTCATGCTATAGGCTTCTTTAATCCTGTCTAAACGACCCGCGCCATAATTTTGGCTAATAAGCGGCGGCAAAGTCGATGACATCGCAAGTATTAGCAATGTCGCTATAGGCTCGAGCCTTGCACCTACCCCAAAGGCTGCGACGACACTGGTTCCAAATCCTGCTGCAATCGCTGTCATCGTGCCCATTGCGAGTGGCGTCATCATGTTGGCGCCCGCAGCTGGCAGTCCTATCCTTAGCATCTCACGTGATGAGCTTATCAATATTTGCCGACTCGGAAGGCGAGTGCTAATCAGCCGGTGTTTAATAGCAAGGTGATAAAAGAGATAACCATAGCCAACTGTCCAGGCGGCAAGGGTTGCGATTGCTGCGCCTTTAATACCCATCGCAGGGACAGGTCCGTAACCGAAGATGAGCAGAGGGTCGAGGAGGGCGTTAATTAGTCCAGATCCTGCCATGATAATGCTCGGCGTTTTCGAATCGCCATGGGCGCGGAGGATGCTGTTCGCGGTCATTAAGCCGACCAAAAGCACGCTGCCTGGAAACCAAATGCTCATATAGTCGTAAATAAGGGCAATGAGACCTGTATCAGCGCCCATCAGGGCAAAAAGGGGCTCCATGAAAAACCAGCAGGCTGCTATGAGCACCGCAGCGAAAAGCAGCGCAACGTAGTTGATGACCGTCGAGCTTTCTTTCGCGCGCTCGAGATCTTCGCGACCAATGTATTTGGCGACGACAGCTGAGGCTCCAATGCCGAGGCCGATCGCGAGGCTCATGATGGTGAAGGTGACGGGGAAGGTGAAGCTGATAGCCGTGAGCTCGGCGGTACCAAGCAAGCTAACGAAAAATGTGTCTACAAGGCTAAACGTAAACATCATGAACATGCCGACGATCATCGGCAAAGTCATACGGATTAGTGAGGCCTTGATCGAGCCCTCAATGAGGCTGTGTTTTTTTTGTTGGGTAGGCGTCTCAGTGTGCTGGCTAGTATTCGATGACTCGTTTGACATAGCGCGCCTACCCTGTGTGATTGCTATTGAAAGCGGTTATTTCTTAGCCTGACGTAGCTTAACCATCTGCTTAAGAATTTTAGGGTTGGCAAATAAGAGTTCTTGAGCGCTAGAGTAGTCTGGGCTTGCAAGCTCAGAGCCGATTAAGCCGCCTGCCTCTTTAAGTATTAAAGCGGCTGCATCGATTGAGTGACCAGCTCCCGCATCGTTGGGCGCCCAGCCGCCCTGAAGTCGATCTGCGGCGGTACTCACGATATCTAAGGCTGTACAGCCTGAGATCCGCACGCGAGCGCCGGCAGCAACGACAGCGCGCTGCAAATCGAGCAGCGTCTCAATATCGTCTGCCTCGCCGTTAAGCCCAACGAGCGCGCCAGCGACAAGCTCTGTCTCACGGCCGACGCGGAGTCGTCGTGAATTGAGCTGTGCGCCACCGCCACGAGAGGCGACAAATTCTTCGTTTGTCATCGGGCAGATAAAAGCTGCGTGTTGAATTACGCCGTCTACTTTGCAGGCAAGCGACACAGCAAACTGAGTGTAGCCGCGCGCGAAATTTCGATTCCCAATGAGGGGGTCTATAAGCCAGACGATGTCTTTTCGCGCGCCGGCACGGAGGCCGGTTGCGCGTGAATCGATGCAGTGATCGGGGTAGGCTTTGAGTAGGTGGTATTGCAGCGTTTTATCCGAATCGAGGTCCATCGACGTTAGAAAAGAATCGGGCTCGTCGTTAATCACTTTAATTCGATCAAGTCTATCGCTGCTGTGGGCTATCGCCTCGGCGGCATCACGCGCTGCTTTCAGCGCAATATTTATCATTGGGTGCATCAAACCGGTCCTATCAACGTGGTCCTATCAAAGTGGTCCCTGCGTGCGCAGTTTTTCGCGCCGATTTACGAGAAATAAACTCGATGGATAGGCGCGCGAGGCGAAAGCAGAAAAAGTAAAGAGCGAGAGAGCCGCCGAATCTAGGCTGCGATAAGTGGTCTCCAATGACTCGATGATAACAGAAGAGTGGTGCTGCGATGAATTTGTTTATCGATATCCCCGCGTTATTCGGCTAGTCGATCACTGCGTGGATACTGCTATAATACGAAATTACTGCATTTTCCCGAGGAATCCTCCACTTGAACATTGAGAAAAAGCCCTCTGCTGCCGAATGGATGCCAGCATTAGATCCAAGCCAAATAGCGGTGGTGCTCGTTAATACCTCGCATCCTGGCAACATTGGCGCTACTGCTCGGGCTATGAAAAACATGGGGCTTACACAGTTAATCCTCGTTGATCCCGAGGATTTTCCTAGCGGCGCGGCTACCGCAAGAGCTGTCTCTGCGGTCGATATACTCGAGAACGCGCGTGTTGTCAGCACGCTCGAAGAGGCGGTTGCCGATAGCGGTCTTATTATTGGCACCAGTGCTCGATCGAGAAAGCTGCCGTGGCCCATGCTCGACGGCGAAAGCTGCGCCGATAAGGTCTTTCTAGAACACAAGACCAACAAAGTTGCCCTAGTATTTGGTCGCGAAGATTCGGGCCTGAATAACGAGGAGCTGCAACTCTGCCAGTACCATGTTCAGATACCAACCTCGCCAGAATGCAGTTCGCTCAATTTGTCGGCGGCAGTGATGGTTATTACGTATGAGCTAGCAAAGCGTGCACGCCATAGAGAAGACGCAGTGAAATTACCTGAAGATGATTTTTGGGATCAAGAGCGAGCTACCGCAGACGAGAACGAGCGTTTCTTCGCGCACCTCGAGAAGGTGATGATCGCGATCAGGTTTCACGACCCAGACAATCCCCGCCAACTCATGCAGAGAATGCGCCGGCTCTTCGGGCGCATCCGCATCGATGTGATGGAGATGAATATTCTGCGCGGAATATTAAGTAATATCGAGTGGCATATCAAAACGCGGGAAGAGCGCAAAGTCCCTCCTCGAGGCGCAACGATTGAGCAACTCGAAGAGGAAATGTCTAAAGAGTAGGATTAGCGCCGAGCGCGAGCCGATTGGCCTGCGCTCTTGCCACGGCCACCCCGGGCCGGCTTGCCTCCACCCATTGGCCTGCCTTTGGTTTGTTCATGCGGCACCAAATGCTTCTCTTCATTGCCAATCAGATCCGTGCGCCCAAGTTTGGTGAGAGCTGTTCGTAGCATGGGCCAGTTTTTCTCGTCGTGATAGCGCAAGAATGCTTTCTGCAAACGACGCTGTTCTAGGTTTTTTGACACCTTCACTTTGTCGCTTTTATAGCGCACTTTTTCGAGCGGATTGCGTTCGGAATAGTACATTGCCGTCGCAAGAGCCATCGGCGAAGGGTAGAAGGTTTGTACTTGGTCTGGCTTAAACTTCCTCTCCTTTAACCACAGGCTAAGATTGAGCATGTCTTCGTCGTCGCTGCCTGGGTGTGCCGCGATGAAATAAGGAATCAGATACTGTTCTTTGCCGGCTTTCTTGGAGAATTTATCGAACAGTCTCTTGAATTCATCATACGCTGAGATGCTCGGCTTCATCATCTTAGCGAGTGTCTTGTCTTCGCTGTGCTCGGGCGCAATTTTTAAATAACCGCCAACGTGATGAGAGACGAGTTCTTCGATGTACTCGGGATCTTTCAATGCGAGGTCGTAACGTAATCCGCTTGCTATCGCTACGCGCTTAACGCCCGGAATTGCACGCGCTTTTCGATAGAGTTGGGTTGTCGGCTTGTGGTCGGTTTCGAGGTGTTTGCAAATACTTGGATAAACACACGACAGCCGCTTACAGGTTTTCTGAATAGCAGGCGATTTACAGTTGAGCTTATACATATTGGCGGTAGGCCCGCCGAGGTCTGAAATAGTGCCTGTGAAACCGGGCACCATGTCGCGAATTTTCTCGATTTCGCTGAGGATCGATTCTTCAGATCGGCTTTGAATAATGCGGCCTTCGTGTTCGGTAATCGAACAGAACGTGCAGCCACCGAAACAGCCACGCATGATATTGACCGACGTTTTAATCATGTCATAGGCGGGAATTCGTGCGTCGCCATACGAAGGGTGAGGGCGGCGCTTGTAGTCGAAGCTAAATACCCAGTCCATTTCTTCTGTTTCGAGAGGAATGGGCGGCGGGTTAACCCATACCTCGAGCGTGTCGTGACGCTGCACAAGAGTCTTGGCATTATAGGGATTCGCTTCTTGATGTAGCACGCGCGAGGCATGCGCGTAGAGGGCAGGATCGTTAACCACTTTGCTAAACGAGGGCAGGCGAATGTAGGTTGTCTTGGCGTCGTATTTTTCTTTGCGCTGCAGAGGCATCGGAATTATTTTGATCGCCTGGGTTGTGTCCGGCGCATCGATCGTCTCTTTTTCGGCCTTCGCAGCAGCGTCGGCGTCTGGTTCGCGATCGTGAAAGTCATACGGGTTTGGGATGCTTTCGATTTTTGAAGGCCAATCGATACGCGTCGAGTCTATTTCTGTCCAGCCTTCTGGCAAGTCTTTGAGTACCACGGCTGCGCCGCGCATCTGCCAAAGTTCTTTCACTTCTTTGCCATTAGCAATTTCGTGTGCGACCTCGACGAGTGCGCGCTCGGAATTACCATAAAGCAGGATGTCGGCGTTCGAGTCGATAAGCACAGAGCGGCGCACGGCGTCGGTCCAATAATCGTATTGGGCGATGCGCCTGAGGCTTGCCTCGATACCACCAATAACGATCGGTGTATCGTAATAGGCTTCGCGGCAGCGCTGGCTGTAGACGATTACCGAACGGTCGGGGCGTTTGCCTGCCTCGGCATGCGGTGTGTAGGCGTCGTCGTTACGGAGCCTGAGATCCGCAGTATAGCGATTGATCAGCGAGTCCATGTTGCCGCCGGTGACGCCGAAGAATAGATTCGGCTTGCCCAGCTGCTTAAAGGGTTCGGCACTGTCCCATTCTGGCTGCGCGATAATACCTACGCGAAAGCCCTGTGCTTCGAGCAAGCGCCCCACAACAGCCATGCCGAAGCTCGGATGGTCTACATACGCATCGGCGGTCACAATAATAATGTCGCAGCTGTCCCAGCCGAGTTCATCCATTTCGGCGCGCGACATGGGCAGATATGGCGCAGTATCGAAACACTCTGCCCAGTACTTTGGGTAGGAGAACAGCTTGCGCGGCTTGAATTCATCTACCGGTTCGTTCGAATGTTTTTGCGCCATGATGTGTTCTTTTCCCAGTCTCGCTGCACCGTCGGCTCGCTCTGTAGAGACAAGCGGCAGAAGGCTAGGTGATTGTATGAATTAAAAATGAAGTAAAAGCGACGCTATCGAAGCTATGCACTTGAAATAGTTGGGTAGTATATCGCGTCTGCGCAAAGGTTTCGTGATTAGTTTTTGTAATGAGGGTGATAGCCTAGCGCAGGTTTCTATTGCTGCGAAACGACGGGTTGGATTCGATAAGCGCAGCGTCTCGCACCGTCTAATAAATAGTCACCTCGCTCGATTGTAGCGTGACCTTCGAGCAGTTTTTCGAAAAGAGAGAATTCGGCTGCGCAAAGGGCAGAGCAACTGCTCGCTGCGGCGAAAATGGGGCAGTGATTCTCGATGAGCAACCAGCCGGTTGGGGTCAGCCTCAGCTCGGCCAGAAAGCCCTCGGCCGTGCGTTTCGCGCAGAGCGCCTCTAAGGTGTCACTCAGGCTGAGCTGGGGATCAGGAATTTCGGCTCGGTAGCTTGCAAGCATTGAAGCGTTGTCATTGTCGATGAGTTGGCGCAGACCGGCGTCGCCGAAGGTCTTTGCAGCTTCGGTTATGAGCGCGACGGCGATGCGTGAGTGCCCGTCGGTAAACAAGCTGTGTCCCTGTTCGGTAAGCTTCCACAGCGTAACCGGGCGTCCTCGGGTCTGGTGACTGAGTTGAGCATGTTTAACAAAGCCTTTTTCCTTTAGCTGCGTGAGATGCTGGCGCACACCCATCGTTGTCAGCTCGAGCTGCCCGGCGAGTATTTTGATCGACTGCGGCCCACGGCTTTTCAGTCGGCCCACCAGCTGCGCTTGAGTCTTAGGTAAGAGTGACAGGTCAGTCATAAGGTTTTCCATGGGCGGTTGATTACGCTTTCGGCGCAATTAACAAATAGTTTACTTTATAAAATACTGGAGGTAACGGGAAGAACTTCTGTGGGTGCTGTCTTTGGGTGCTGTCTGTGGGTACTTTCTGTGGGTATTTAGGGAAGGCTAGTTGGAACTTGGGCGAGGGAGCATGTTAGTGTCTCCCTCTCAAAAGCGACTTCTTGGTAAAGCACTGCGTGCAGAGTCGCGACGAATGAATAGATTAATAAGAAAAAAGGGATAAATTATCGATTCTTTGCCTACAGCAGCACAGGCTTCGACTAGCCAGTGGCCGCTTTTAGTGACGTTTGTCGTCTATTTGCTTGGCATTTTGTTACTAGGCATTCGTGCCTATCGCCAGACACATGATCTCGGGGACTATCTACTCGGTGGCCGCAAATTAGGCGCTGCGGTCACCGCGCTTTCTGTAGGCGCGTCAGACATGAGCGGGTGGCTTCTCCTTGGCCTGCCCGGCGCTGTTTATTTATCTGGTTTGCAGGAAAGTTGGATTGGTATCGGCCTGGTCGTTGGCGCCTACCTAAACTGGATCCTCGTTGCTCGCAGGCTCCGGGTGTTTAGTTTTCACGCCAATAATTCCCTCACGCTCCCCGACTATCTCGAGAACCGTTTCAAAGACGACAGCAGGCTGTTGAGGATTCTATCGGCGGCAGTCATCTTACTGTTTTTTACTTTCTACGCCGCATCAGGGCTAGTCAGCGGGGCAATTCTGTTTGAAAGCAGCTTCGGTCTCGATTATGGGGTTGCATTGATTATTGGCGCGGTAGTCATCGTGTCTTATACCTTTGTAGGCGGCTTTTTAGCAGTCGCTTGGACCGATGCGATTCAGGCGTGTCTCATGGCCGCTGCACTGGTAATGACGCCAATTGCTGTATTCTCGGCAGTAGGCGGCACGCGCGAAGTACTGGATCAGGTAGCCCTGATTAATCCAACTGGCCTCGATCTTTTCGGCGATGTTGGTGCGCTTGGATTATTGAGTCTGATAGCTTGGGGGCTTGGCTACGCCGGCCAGCCGCATATTCTCACGCGATTCATGGCTATCGAAGACCCCGCCCAATTAACCTCAGCGCGCCGCCTCGCAATGAGTTGGATGGTGATCATGCTCGCAGGTTCCATCGCTACGGGCTTCGCCGGTATGGCCTATTTCGCGGCTGCGCCGCTTACCAATCCCGAAACCGTTTTTATTAGCCTGAGTCAGGCACTGTTTAATCCATGGATGGCAGGCGTGATCACCGCCGCAATCTTGTCGGCAATAATGTCGACTATCGATTCGCAGCTGCTTGTGTGTTCGTCGGTTATTAGCGAAGACTTTTACAGAACATTCCTCCGCCCGCACGCGAGCAGCAGCGAACTCGTGATGGTGAGCCGCCTTGCGGTTGTAGGCGTGGCACTCATCTCGTTAGTTATCGCGATGGATCGAGAAAGCCGCGTGCTCGATTTAGTGAGTTATGCGTGGGCAGGCTTTGGTGCTGCGTTTGGGCCAGTTATTTTATTGTCACTCTTTATGCGCAGCATGACGGCTCAAGGCGCAATCGCAGGCATGCTGGCCGGCGCCATTACAGTCGTGGTGTGGTCTAACCTCGTCGGCGGAATTTTCGATCTTTACGAGATTGTTCCAGGTTTTGCCGTTTCACTCATTTGCGTGCTTGCCGTGAGTCTACGTTGGCCTGAGCGCCGCGAGGCAGTATTGGGGCAGTTTGATGAGGCAAGGGCGCTGTCTCAGGCCTTCGATCAAGCAGCGAACGTTGGAGTATCAGCCGAGCCACGCGATCGCTAATGCGGCAGGCAAGTGACGTTGCTTTTTATCGGTTCGCGCTATCGATTCGTGGCACGTGTCATCTGAATATGCGGGATTCCGTCTTCTTGGTAGGGCGTCGAAGTCGTCTCGAAGCCGAACGCCTCATAAAATCTTTCGAGATGTTGTTGCGCTGAAATGGTTATCGCTTTACCCGAAAAGAGGGCGCTACAGGCGTCGATTGCAACCCTCACTAACTCCTTACCTTGGCCTGAACCTCGAAGCGAAGGGCTTGTCACGATGCGTCCGATCGAGGCGCCGTCATATTTCACGCCAGGTGCGACGATTCGAGCGCAGCAAACCACCTCTCGCTCTGCATTGATCGCAATAACGTGATGGGCCTTCTGATCGATGTTGTCGAGGTCAAGGTAGACGCAGTCTTGCTCAACCACAAACACTTCGCTACGCAGCCTCAGCATGGAGTAAAGCTCTGAGTTGCTGAGCGCGTCGAAAGGTTTGGTGTGCCAAGTGAGAGTCATGGGTGCCTGCTAGCGGGTGGTTTAAGCGCGAGATTTCGACGCGAGTCAGAGTCTAACACCGTGGCTTTTACTGGCAAACCTCAGGTTACTACTTAAGCTAATTCTTAGGCCGCTAGTTCGGCGACTAAACTCAAGAGTGGCTTTTGCTCGAGCAAGAAACCCCGCGAAAATCTCACAAAGACTGTGATAAACTCCGATCCTCAGTCAAGCACCACACTCTAAGATACGCTCTTTGGCGCGCCCTTAATGCTGAGTTATTAAGGTAAAGGGAATTTTCGAGGCATTTTTTCTACACTTCACCGATCAAGCCCCGGTGGCACAGCTGGATAGCGCGGCCCCCTCCTAAGGGGCAGGTCAGAGGTTCGAATCCTCTCCGGGGCACCACATCACAAGCATAAGCTATTGTTATATAAGATTTAATGTAATATAACAGACCTACGGTTACGTAAATCTTTACGGAATTAGGTCTTAAATCATGGCAAACAACTATCCTCGTTACGTTAGACCACACAAGAACAGCTTATTCTATGAGCGCTCTTGGCCTACTCGCCTCAAGCATCTCGGCAGACCGAGGTTTACCTTTCCTCTTCATCTCAAACTAGGCCAATACACAGACGCTGAGCTGCACCACGCCTTTGCGGTTGCAAACGACGAGTATGAGCTACAGCTAAAGTTAATGCAGAACAGCGGTTCTACAGTCTTTACTGAGACAGAGATAGAGAAGGCTGCAACAGCACTTCTTCGAAGGCGGCACCTTGCTGCAGGACAGTTTAAGCAAGATGATGACTTTCACCATTATGCTGAGCTACTCGTGCCCGGAGTTGACGACGCTCTTTACGGCGACCCAGATAGAGTCCGAACCACTGACGAGCAGATCAAAATTGCTGCCTATAGAGCATTGAGCACAGCTGCTCGTAAGAAGCCTAAAATGCTTAGCTCTGTCTGGTCAGACCACATTCGCGAAGGCAATATCGACGTGACCACCACTCGTGCCGCAAGAACAAAGCAGAGGCGATGGGAGAACGTCTTTGCCTATATTGGCGAGCATAATCTTAGCTCACCCAATCTGCTCGATGTTATCCATGACGGGCTAGATCGTTACTGGGCTGATCGACGCGAGCAAGGTATTAAAGTGCAAAGCATCAGGCGCGAATGGCGCGAGACTCTTGCAGCCCTGAGGCTCGCCAGTGACAGATACAGGCTTGGTTGGGTAATTACGCCGACAAGTAAACGCATAAAGGCAGATCCACCAAAACAGAAAACAGTGCTGAGCGATGCAGAACTAGTCAGCCTTGTAATCACCTGCTTAGCAGATACAAAAACGCCAGAGATTAGTGCTGCCATTGTATTTATGGTCCAGAGCGGGGCTATGGTTAGCGAGATTGCTCGGCTTGATGCTGAAGAAGTAGCAGCTGACTTGGCCGCAGCAATACCACAGGTCGCCATAGGCAAAAGCCAAGACGTTAAAGTTAAAGTAGAGCAACGCCGCCGAGTAGTACCAATCGTTCTTGGTAAAGAGTATTTACTGCAATACTTGCCAGAGGCTATAAAGCACTGCAATGCTACAACAGAAAGCAATATGTCCAAACGTATCAGCAATAAGATGCGTTCAGCGACAGGTAATAAAACACTCACTGCTCACTGTTTACGACATACGCTAAAGGCGCTGTCAGACTCTGTTGACGCTAATCAGTCTCATGTTGCAGCAATCGGTGGTTGGTCTGGCGGATCGACAGTAATAAGTTCTGCCATGCAACAGTACGGCGCAGCAGGACTAAGCAGCTCAAAAGGCTTCAAAGCAGTCCACGATACAAGTCGTAAGATTCTTGCGTGTGTTCTTGAAGTATTAGAAGCTGAGCATGGCGACAACGTTGTTAGCATAACAAGATGAGCTAGGCGGATGGGCAAGCAGCGTGTCAGACAGATATGGCTCTACTGCCGATATAAAAATAAAGCAGCGTTATTT
>OJFP01000215.1_pt1 | contig 45843 bp, 35 predicted proteins | sample 1594141 | NCBI WGS metagenome assembly OJFP01 (sample SAMN05416843, study PRJEB24817) | seawater metagenome | isolation source: Sea water | place: Canada:Atlantic | collected 2013-07 | reverse complement strand
CCCCCGCAAACCCAAGGGCGCCAGCACCGCCATCTCCGCCCGCCGCTTCCAACGAGGATCCGCCATCGCTTTCCAGTAATCACTGACGAGAAACCGCTCTGCCTCAGCCCTCCCTCGCTCCGCAAACCCATGCCCCTCGGCGACATCCAAAGATTTTCGCCAATGCGCCTCAATCGCCTGCGCTCCGCCATCCCACGGCACAAATTCCACCGATTCATGCCACCAAAGCCCATAGGCGATCGCCTCCTCGCCGCCTGGCAGCAGTAAGTCATCCTCGGTTGATTCGTGCCGACTTGTGCGCACCCGATCTTCCGCGTGACCAAGTCGATGGGGTAACAATCGCTCAGGCAAAGCTGGGGCTGGTGCGCCCCCTGGACCAATCGACGCCTCCGTTTCGATCGGCGCCTCAGATTCATCGATAGCCTCCGCTTCGACCCGTGTCCCCTCCCGTCCGATCCAAGCCGCCCCCTCGGCTAACTGATCCAAATCCGTCCCCCATAATTCGGCAAATGTCGGATCTTTTCCTTTTCGAGCGCCAAAAGCATCCACCCAAGGTAGTATCAATCTCCGCCGTGCCCGAGTCAGAGTCACGTAGAGTAGCCGCGTGTATTCCCTCCAACGCTCCCGTTCACGCGCTTCGCTGGTCTCAACCGGTATACTTCGCTGATCCAAATACACCTGCGGCTGCGTTCCAGCCTCGATTACCTGCAATCCTCGAGCGGGGGCGGCCCCGATCCGTCTCCACAACCCCAAGGGAATCACGACGGGCCACTCCAACCCCTTCGCCGAATGGCACGTCAGTAGATTGAGCGCCTTGGCATTGGATTTTCCCGCCGCGCGACCAACATTGGCCTCCCGACGCAGCTGGGCTTCCCATTCCCTGGGCCCCGCGCCCTCAATCCCGAGCGAGGTCGCATCCGCCAGCAATCGATCTAAATCGAGTTCCGCCGCTCCGGTCGAATCGATCGCCCGAGACCGGGCTCGCAAACCCGCCACTTCAACCAATTCAAAAGCAAATCGCGACAACGGCCACCCCTCGTCGTCCACCCGAAGTAACAAGGGCCTCAACCGTCCCAACCAACCAGCAATCTCCGGGGCATGATCCTCGGGCTCCTCCCATACGATTCGCTCCAATCGCTGAAGTTCAGTCGCGATCAACGAATCCTGGATCCCGGCAATTTCCCGCAAAACTCCGACCCATTCAAAGGTGTCCTCCGGATCGACGCAGATCGCCAAAAGTCCCGACAACCACGCAAACGCCGGACTATCTCCCGCCCGACTTCGCCTCGTCTGCAACGCGACTTCCCATCCTTGGGCTTCCAACTCCTGACGCGCGATTTCCAGCCAATCGTTTCGCGGCGCCAACAACGCCACCTCCGACCAGTTCGTCGCGCCTACTCCCGCGAGGTCTTGCTGCTTAAGCCACTGTCCAACCTGCCGAGCCTCCGCCCGCATCCAATCCTCCACTGAGTGCCTCTTCCCTTCCGGAATCACCAACGGCAATCGACTCATATCGCCATCAATATTACCTGGACCGGCTTCCAACGGGACATACGGCACCTGTAACATGGGAGCCGGTGCCCCCTCTACCTCCGCTATCCCCAAATTATAGGTCGGCCCCTTGCCAAAGGCTTCAGGCAAGGTCGAATTGAGTCCCGAAATCACCGCATGCGGCGCGCGGAACGTCACCTGAAACTCCAATAGTTCGCCTCCATCCCCCCGACTAAACGCCGCGAGATGGCGCTGGAAATTCCCCATATCCGCCCGACTGCCATAGATCGCCTGCTGCCCGTCACCCACCAAGCAAAAATGTCCGTCGCAGGGCGCATCAACCACCACCTGTTCCGCTGAACCGGGCCAGGCCCCGGGCGCCGCTCCAACCGGACGCGTGATCTCAACTAGAATGGAAAACTGGGCCGGATCGGTATCCTGCGCTTCATCCAAAATAACGCGCCAATTCTCGGAGCGGATATCGTTGAGGCGTCGATCATCAGCCATCACGGCCATCGCTGCATCAACCTGATCGGCGTAGGTCTGCAGCCCTTGCGTCAAGCGCCAGATTCGAAATCTCTCAGCCAATTCTCCCGCCAAAATTCCGCCCACCTGCCCGAGCCATTTTTGCAATGGTTTCATCCAAGCCTCCGCCGCCGCAACGACCTTTGCCGCCGTTCCCTCTGGAGTGAATAGCGGGAGAAAAGCGGCACCCTTGTCCCAACTCTTCTGCCACGCGCGCGCCTTCGCCTGACTCTTAAGAATGTTGGCTGCACCCGCACCCTTGGACGGCAAGTCCAACAACTCAGTCAATGACACCGCAGCCGGATTCGGTGACGATTCGGACACCTCAATTTGCCTCAATCGATTGGCCTGATGAGCACTCAGCTGACGCGCCAGTTCAAACACCGTTTCCAATCGGCTATGACGTAAAAAACGATCAACGCTTTCACTCGGAATCGCTGAAAACTCAACCGGTTCATCGGTTAAAAATCGCTCCCAAACTTCCGGATCTTCGCCCGCCACCAACGTAGGGTTGAGGTTCACGCCGACGGTCTGCCCATGCACCTGCGCCAGTTGAAGACAGAAGCTATGGATCGTGCCAAAAAATGCGCCATCTAAGGCCTCCAATGCCGCCCAATCTGGGTGCGGCATCGCCGCGAGTTTCTTCAGTAAAACCTCGCGGGCTCGTTGCTCGATTTCCGCGGCCGCTTTTTTGGTGTAGGTCACCACCGCCATCTGCCCCAACACTGCTCGCCCATCCGCGTCCATCGCCATCGCTGCCAAGCGCTTGGAAATGGCCGTGGTTTTGCCCGAACCCGCGTTAGCACTGACCGCAAAATTCTGCTGCCACTCCGTTTCAAATCTCCCCCGCGCGATGGCATCTACTAAGTCTGCACTCATGCGTTTCCGTCCTCCCGTTCGGGCTCAAATGTGAGATCAAATTTGCGCTTCAAAATTGCCTCAGAAATCGGACGACATGCCCGCGGCCAATCGTAATCCGCCATCGAATAAGCCGAGCGATCTCCCGTCAGGGCACCGTAGGTTCCCTGGGTCAAAGCTTCGTCCAGCCATGCTAATTGAGCCAACGCGGTATCCAACTCCTCATGGCCCAACACCGAGAGCTCTCCCTCACCCGATTTCACCATCCAAACGCGCCCAGATTTTGCGCCAGCATTGATTGCCGCCTGCAGATAGATGCCCAACTGCAATGAGCGACCACTTGCCCCCATTTTCCGCGCGGACATGGCGATATCACCGCCCGTTTTGAAGTCCACAATGTCGATGGATGCGCCGAGCCATTCCGGGCGATCCGAGCGCACCAAATCCATCCGTCCAATTAAGGGAATTTTATGTTTGGGCAACTCCAGCACGGCTCCATCGCGAAGCCACATCTCAGTCGCTACGAACTCCCCCGCATCGATAGTAAATACATTATCTATTAATCCTTTAGATATGGCTTCTAGTTCGTCGGAAAAGGATCGCCAATATCGATCTTTCTCCTGTTTCGAACGCCATTCTTCAAACGCCGTGGAGAGCTTTTCTTGCGCTTGTTTCTGCACAGGCATCGGGCCAAATCCCGCAGAAACCTCTTGATCCGGCTGCAGCGCGTAAGCGACTAATTCATGGGCCTTCAAACCGAGGGCCCGACTCCGCTCGCGTTGCAAGGCATCTCGATCAATTCGACGCGCTCCCAGCACCCCTTCATACCACAGTTCCGCCGGGTCTTGAACCCCGCGCTCGATCAATCGAGGCGAAAGTCGTTTCGGCTTCAACAGCTCCTGCTGACTGCCGTGGAACCAGGCATTAAATTTCCGGGCTGGATCCCGACGATCTTGATCGATTCTGAGCCAAGCACCCACGTCATCAGACTCAATAGGAGTCATCACTCTAGCCTGAGAAATTTGCTCCATCGCTTCGGCAACCCCACCCGCTTTGGTCACCCAACCTTTGGCCATCAACAATCGCTCCAACCATCCGTTGGGCGCGAGTAATGTTTCAGGTGCACTCTCTTCAAATCGAGCGGCCGAAAAGGCCACGACATTCTTCGTATCGCGAACCAACCGACGCCATCCCACTTGCTCGACTTCACGCTGATCCGCCGCCGTCATGAGTCCCGCGTCGGAGCCTAGTTTTTCGTGTAAATTAATCCGATCCGCCTCCGGCCACCACGGTGACTCCATGGGAGCCATGGGCCATACGGTAGCATTGGATTGGGTCCAAATTAAGTGAGTCCATTCTGTTCCAACCAACCGACGCCAAGAGCCAATTACAACGCGCGCAAACCCTAATGCTTTCACCCCGTCTTGGGCATTAATTTTATCGGGCAAAATTGATGAAATTCCCTCTGCGATTACCGCGCGCGGAAACTCCGATTGATCGGTCAAACCCAAGGTGTCCAATGTCTGAATTCCTTCGGGATCCCCGACATCGAGCCTCTCGCAAGCGGTGCGGAAATGATCTACGGCTTTAGCCAAGGTGATCTCTCGAGGCCAAGCCTCCCCCAGTGCTTCCACCACCCGCACAAGTTCCGTCTCCCCTCGCGGCCAAAGTGAGATGTGCGCGGCTACTTCGTGGCGGTGGCATTCTTCGAAACTACGCTCCACGATGCGGCGTAATTTTCGTTGCGAAAGTGTCGTCGCCCCCGAAGCCAGCAGCCGCGGCCAGAGCTCCATCAAATCTTCTATTCGAGCTCCTTCGGCATGATAGCGGAGAATCGCCGCCTGCAGCCGAACATCGAGGGGAGGAGGACCATTAACTTCCAACAAATCAACGAAGGGGATATCCGCGGCCGCCAACTCCAAGCGGAGTTGTTGATGGCCAGCATTGGACATTGGAACCACCACGCCGACGCGAGTCGCCCCACCGTGTAACCAACCGCCCACGCGTGCGGCGACTTGCTTCATCTCATCGCCACGGGTTTCCCCGACATCTAAATCGACGGCTTGGAGGTCGGGGAGAGTCTCAAGATCTCGGGCCCAAAGGTCGCTGACTCGTTCCATCCCAAGCTCGGGATCATCATCGGGGGAAGGTTGGGTTTCGACGCCCAACATCTGTTGCCAACGTTCAACCCACTGCTCCTGCACCCTCACCGTGCCACCAGAGAAATCGGGCTCGGGCAACCACACCTCCGCCGAACCACTGCGTCGAACGAGCCCCGCTACCGCATAAAACTCCCCGCCCATTTCAGGCCCGAGGCCAGCCACCAGAACTCGGTCGGCCAAACGAGTCAGCTCCTGGTCGACGGGGAGACTGAGCAAGCGATCTTGTTTCGCCGCATGCTGATAACCCGAGCTCTCGATCCATTTATCGAGGTCAGCAAAAAGATCCTGGAGCGCGGGACTCTTGAAGTCGGCGGCGGAATGGCCGGAACGCAGCAGCGTGTCCCAATCATCCAAAACCCGCTCGGCATCACTTTGGAGACTTTGCCAATACCCCCACGATTCGGTGCCCTGATCCGCCGCGCTCAGTCGTTCCGCGATCAATCGGCGCAGGCCAAGCAATAGCAGTTCGCGCCCCATCGCCGATCGGGGAGGTTCCGCCCGAGCGGCCAACCACTTGCGCCGCGCCAATCCTGGGGTGAGAAATTCAATACCGAGTAACGGTAACCCATCTTCCACGCACCGCTGCTTAAGTCCCTGAACTTGCCCACGCGTAGGTAGGACGATGTAGGATTGCTCTAGTCGGCCGCGACCAGCCTCGACCCAGGGACGCACGCCTCGAGCCCACAACTCGCCCGCAGTAACGAACAGTTGGAGTGATGCGGAAGGGGTGAGCGAGGACACGGTAGTCCGACGTCACCACAAAGCCCCCCTACCCGCCAAAACAAAAAACCCGCGGATCACGAAGATCAGCGGGGTCAAATTAGTTAGCGACTGGCGCCAGACTTAGTTCAGCGCCTTGGCGACGGTGGATTTCGTGCGGGCAGCAGCGTTTTTATGCACCACGCCGGTTTTGGTCGCATGGTCCATCGCGGAGGATAGGGCCGGGCCGGAAACCTTGATGGCATCCTTATCGTCGGAAGCCACCGCAGCGTTGAACTGCTTGCGAAGAGTCTTCAAACGGGTTTTTTCCGACTTATTGCGGATGGTGCGGCGCTCGGTTTGGCGAGCGGCTTTGAGAGCTGAGGAGGTGTTTGCCATGACGGTTGTAAAAAGGGAAAGGTGCCGAAAAACTCAAACCGAGGGCTTCAAGTCAAGGGAGAAGTGGGACTCACCCCGTCTAAGAGGGAATATTTTACTCCTAAGAGAACTTTCCCGGAAATTGACATCTATGATAGGCCCGGGGGAAACTACCCAGTAATTACGCCATCTGCCTTTTTTCGAAAACAAACGTGTCTGACGCCACCATAGCCCCCCCCTCCCCCAGCTCGAATCCTCATTGTTGACGACAGCACACTCGTGCGCAAAGGCATCCGGACTGTATTGGCTCAATCAGCCTCAAAAACTCGGATGGAGATTTGTGGCGAGGCAGCAAGCGCCGCGGAAGCGTTGGAGCTCACCCGCCAAACGCTACCCGATCTCATCCTTTTGGATATTCGTCTGCCGGATGGTCACGGATTTAATGTTTGCCGCGAAATCCTAGAGAGTTCCCCCGATACGCGGATACTCATGCTGACTGCATTTAACACCGATAATTTCATCTACGGATCGATCAGCAGCGGTGCTCACGGCTATCTTCTCAAAGAGATCGCTCCTGAAGTTCTGATCCAATCCATCGAGGACTGCCTCTCCGGCAAGTCGGTGATTACCCAAGAAATCACCGGCGGCATGATGCGCATGATGCGCGGTGAGGTCGCGGCTGAGGTTAACGCCCAAGGAATCCAGTCCCTTTCTCCTCAGGAACGTCGCGTATTGGAATTGGTCGCAGACGGCCGCACCAACAAGGAGATCGGCGAATCACTTAAACTTAGTGGCAATACCGTCAAAAACTACCTCGCGAACGTTTTCGATAAATTGAAAGTCCGTCGACGCTCGCAAGCGGCGGCGATGTTTATTCAGCACACCGATACTTAAGCTCGAGCGTAGAAAACGTCGATCAAGATTTACCCTTCCCGATCCGACCACATAGGTTCGAATAGACCTAGTCAAATAGGGCCATAATTGAGGGACCTTTACCCCTAACGGGAATCCAAGTTTGCCTCTATCGTAGAGGAATGCTCCACCTCTCGACCGGAACTCGCCGTAAAAGCGGAAAGGCCTTCACCATCGTGGAGGTCATGATGGCTTCCACCGTGATGGCCTTTGCCCTTTCTACTTCGGTCCTCGTTATCATGGGAGGGTTCAGGTCGATCGATGTCGCCCGTAATATGACCCTCGCCTCTCAAGTGTTGCAAAGTGAGATGGAGCGAATCCGGCTCATGGACTGGGGCGATCTCCATGCCCTGCAAGGCCAACAGAATGTCGACCTTGCGACGGTGTTTACCGCCAACACCGCGATCACTTCCCGGTTCACTCTCGTGCGAACCGTTTCCGACGTCACCGCCAAAGTAGGCGAGATGAAAATGATCGTTCTCCAAGCCACTTGGACCACCACCAGCGGCCGATCAGTTTCTCGCAGTTTCACCAACTATTACACTAAAAATGGACTCTACGACTACTACTATACGCTCGCCCGATCGTGAGCCGCGTCGCGGGTTCACGCTCGTCGAGGTGATGGTGAGCGCGACGCTCGGCACCATGATTCTCGCCGCCGTGCTGTCCATGTTCCTATTTTTGGGCCGCACCAGTGCTAACATCGTCAACTACGCCGAGATGGAGGCTCAAGCCCGCAGCGGGTTGGAGCGTTTCGCTCAAGACACGCGCCAGTCTTCGGACATAACCTGGAATTCGGCCAACAGCATCACCCTCGAAATCGGAGCGACCACGATCACTTATACCCATAACTCGACGACGGAGGAATTCTCCCGGACCACGGGTGGAAACACCGAGATACTACTCGATGGCATCACCTCATTTATCTACTCGGGATATAAAATCACGGGAGCGAGCGTCGATCTCAGTGATCTTTCGACTGTCGCTAAACGCCAATCGGCCAGCGACGTGACCAAGCAGGTCCAGATCTACATCGAAGCCGCTCGCCAAAGCACCACCGCCACCCGGGTGACCAACACGGTCCTCTCCGCCCGCTATATGCTCCGCAACAAACGCGTCACCGCATGAAAACAGCGTCCCTCTCCTCCCCGCGTGGGTCCGTGCTGATCACCGCCATGATTCTCACGCTCGCGATCGGCATCTCGCTGGTCTCTTTCCTGAGTCTTGGGCAAACTACCCTTGAAATCTCGAACCGTGCTTTCCACTCCAACGCCTCGATGAACCTGGCCGAGTCCGGCTTAGAACAAGCGATGTGGTCCATTGGGAAGGCAGTCGACGGTGACGCCTCGGCCTGGACGGGCTGGACGATATCCGGAGCGAACGCCTGGCGCAAATTCACGGGATTTAGCTTTGACGCGAACACCAACGGTTACGTGCGGGTTTACGTGCGAAACTACGCCCTCGCAACCGCTCCGACCATCATCGCCCGTGGCACCATCACCCCAGTCCGAGGGCCGTCGATCGAGAAGTGGGTCGTGGTTACTTTGTTCCAGCGCTCACTTTTTGCCAACGGACTCGTCGCGAAGGATACCCTGACCTTTACCGGAGGCAATGCCGTGGTCGACAGCTTCGACTCCCGCCAGGCGGTATACAATGCCAACTTAGGTGGGGCGTCTTCAATCGCAACGACAACGGCAGTGCCGGCAGTGCATCCGTGAACGTGAACAGCTTCAGTTTGAGCAATTCCTCCATTTACGGAAATGTTTCAATCGGCACTCCCGACTATTCTGGCCTCAACGTCGGGCCCAATGGATTGGTCGGTGATTTCGGCACGTCTGCAGGCACCGTTGACTATGGAAAAGTGACCACCAATTTCACCACAAACTTCGAGGACGCGACTGCGCCAACTACCGGCGGATACACGATCGCGGCGATCAACAGTGCTACCACGCTCCCCCGCGGCGGAGACCTACCCGCCGCCGACGGGACTTTTTACTATGACGTATCGAGCATCTCGCTGAGTGGGGCTCCCTCCAAAGTGCTCAACATCGGCGCTGGCTCCGATATTGTCATCCGGATTAGTGCCGGCACGGGATCCACTGGGGTTAGCGTCTCAGGTAATGCGTCTATCAAGGTGCTCGCTGGCGCGTCTCTGGAACTGTAGGCTCAAGCCGATATATCTATTGGAGGGCGCGGCATAGCCAACTCTAACGATCCGGAAGCATTCATGCTTTACAGCACCCGACCGGCCGGAGCAGCCGGTTCGCAAAACATAAGTGTATCAGGCAACGGCCAACTCAGTGCGGTGGTCTATGCCCCTATAATACAAGTGTTTCCATGAACGGGGGAGGATCCAGCGGAAACGTTTATGGCGCCGTAGTAGCAGATAGCATCACCGTGACCGGCGGGAGTGAATTCCACTATGACGAAGCATTGGCCGCCATGACGACGGGGAATCCATTCGGCGTCGGACAATGGGCAGAACTTACCAGTTCCACCCAACGGGCGACCTACACTTCGATCATGGGATTCTAGGATTAAAAAATCTTGGTTCCGAGGCCGATAAGCCGGATTTTGTCCCATCCCGCGGCTGCGGGACTTCGACCGTCATTTATCTCAAGCCTCAACCGAAGCTGAGACCTGCCTCGCCGTAGCTCCGCCGAGGCGGAGCGGTGGCTGGGTGCGACATACCCGCGACTAAAGGCCGAGCCGACCAGTCGCCTATTTTGCCTTGCACCGGAAGGGGTTTATCGTGCCGCCGGCTTCACAGCCGACGCGGTGGGCTCTTACCCCACCTTTTCACCCTTACCTCGCCATAGCCCCGCGAACGGGGCGACGGCGGGCGGTATATTCTCTGTGACACTGTCCGTCGACACGCCTTAACGCGTGCCTCCCGTGCTTGCGGTGAAGCTCGCACGGCATCCTGCCCTATGGTGTCCGGACTTTCCTCTCCGGGAGTTTTAAAACGAGCGCAGAGTTCCCCCTGCGCCTTGGGATCAAAGAACCCCGGAGCGACGATCTAGCCCCGGAACCAAGAGAACAAAATTCACAGTTCCCCCACCGGAAAGCAAGCCCCGGGTCATGTCGCTACGTTTTGCGACGTGCACCCTTCTCCACGGCGACCCTTCCTCGTCCTCTTCTCTAGAAATCGTAAATCCGAAATCGTAAATTCTCACGACGACTCCCACCAAATGATCCGGGCGCACTGGTCGCAACGACCCAACTCATCACCCTTGCGGGTTACGCCTTCAGCCTCTCCTGAGACGCGGAGGTGACAGCCGCCACATTTGCCGCCATTGACGGCTACACAGACCGGAAAGGTCTGAGGCGCGACCTGATCAAACACGCGCAAGGATTTAGGGTCCACATCGACTCGGGCCGTTTCGACGATCGATTCCGCTTCCTTGAGTTCGGCCGTCAAACTGGATTCGCGTTCGGTGATGGTGACTAGGCGAGCTTCGTGATCTGCGATACTTACGTGGAGTTCCTTCTCCGCGGTCGCGAACCGCTCCTTAGAGTTATCGATCTCATACATGATCTCGAGTTCTTGCCCTTCTAATTTACTGATTTCGGCTTCGGCGGTGTCGATCTCGTGGCCCAGAGCTTGATACTCGTCATTCTTTTTAACCAGAGACTGTTGGGTGCGATATTTGCCGAGTTTTCCTTCGGCGACTCCGATCTCGGTCTCGAGCAACTTCTTACTCGATTCGAGTCCTCGCCACTCGGCCTTGGCGGCATCAATGGCATTTTTTTCGGCATCAATTTTGCCCTGCACGCGTGCTCTATCCCCTGGAATCGCGGCCAGGCTTTGGCTGAGCGATCGGCGGGTTCGTTCGCGATCTTGAAGAATGAGAAGGGGCTCGATGGCGGGGTGTCGCATGAATAATTCGGGACAGAATCAGGGGCTAAATATAATACATCTCTTCGCCGCTTGGATTAACCATCTGGTCGAGCGTGCAGGTGCGGCAATGCTCCTCGAGGGTGATTTTCACGGTCTGCCACACCGCGTCGACTTGCAGTCCGCTAAACCCTTCGCCCGAGCCACTGAGCTCGAGCACGTCGCCTTCGATCAAACTCACGATATCGTAAAGGGTCACATCCTCCGGGGCTCGAGCGAGGGCGTAGCCTCCCTGTTTACCGCGTTTGCTCGAAATGAGGCCTCCATTGCGCAGTTCGGAGAGGATTTGCACGAGATAGTTGGCCGGGACTTGCTCCACTTTCGCCAAGTCCTCGATGTGCGCTAGTTTATCGGAACCGTAGGTTCGGGATAATTGGGCCAAAACCCGACAGGCATAGTCTACTTTTACCGATAACTTCACTCAAATCGGGAAGCTAAAGTCGAATCTTGGGTCGGCAACCTAAAATACTGCGCTATTCAGCGAAAACATGTCTCATTTTGATGAAATTTCGGTTGTGAGAGGGGGTATTTATCTATGCGATTTGATCCTTAGAAACCATCACTTTCCCAAATCTGCATGTCCGACACTACCGACCCGGTTCCTCCTCCTCAAAATAAAGTCATCGAAGCCGACTACGATGCGTCCCAACTCGGGAAGCTCGAAGGCCTCGAGGCCGTCCGCAAAAAGCCCGGAATGTATATCGGTGGCACCGATGAGCGGGCCCTCCATCACTGCGTTTCCGAGGTCTTGGACAACTCCGTTGATGAGCATCTGGCGGGGCATTGTAATAAAATCGATGTCACTATCCACGTCGATGGCTCGATCTCCATCCGCGACGATGGCCGCGGTATCCCCGTCGATGTGCATCCGAAGTATGGCATCCCTGGGGTCGAGATGGTGCTCACCACCCTGCACTCCGGCGGCAAATACGGCCAAGGTGGCTACAAGTTCTCCGGTGGCACGCACGGCGTAGGCGCGAAATGTGTGAACGCCGTTTCCGAGTGGTTCGAGGTCGAGGTCTCCCGCGGGGGGCAGGTCCACCACATGAAGTTTGAGCAGGGCAAAACCGTAAAGCAGCTTGCCGTGATCGGCACGGCCCGCGGGACCGGCACCTACGTCACGTTCAAACCCGATCCAGAAATTTTCCGCGAGACCACGGTCTTCGTCGCTGAACGTATCGCGCAACGCCTGCGCGAACTCGCTTTCCTCAACTCGGGCCTGGAGATCGTTTTTGTCGACGAGCGCCCTTCCGAGCCGAAATCGATCACCTATCTCTACAATGACGGCGTCGTTGAATTCGTCCGCCAGATCAATAGCGGCAAACAGCCCCTCCACCCCGACCCCGTTCGCGTTAATAAGATCACCGAGGTGCTGATCGATGACAAACCCAACGAGGTCCACCTCGAGTTGGTCCTGCAATACAACGACTCCTACAACGATCAGGTCCTCTGCTACACCAATACCATCCACAATCCGGACGGTGGCACCCACCTCTCCGGTTTCCGGAGCGCCCTGACTCGGGCGATCAACCAGTTCTGCCGTGCTAACAAGATTCTGAAGGACAAGGATCCGCAGATCACCGGTGACGACGTGCGCGAAGGTCTTTCCGCCGTCATTTCGATCAAGCACAGCGATCCGAAGTTCGAATCCCAAACCAAAGTCAAACTGCTCTCCCCCGAAGTGGAAGGCATCGTCAGCTCCTCCTCCTACGAGGGTCTGATGCAATACTTTGAAACCAACCCCAAGGTCGCCAAGCGCATCGTCGACAAGGCGCTCAACGCCGCTCGCGCTCGGGAAGCCGCCCGCAAGGCCCGCGAGACCATCCGCAAGGGTGCTCTCTCCGGCGGCGGCCTACCCGGCAAGCTGGCTGACTGTTCCGAACGTGATCCTTCGAAGACCGAGATCTACATTGTGGAGGGTGACTCCGCTGGCGGTTCAGCCAAACAAGGCCGCGACCGTCGCTACCAAGCGATCCTCCCTCTCCGCGGTAAGCTCATCAATTCCGAGAAAGCCCGCCTCGACAAGGTCCTCTCCAACGAGGAAATCCGCACACTCATCACCGCCGTAGGCACCGGCATCGGTGAAGGCGGCGAAAACGTGGGCGGCTTCAATGTCGATAAGGCCCGTTACCACAAGATCATCATCATGACCGATGCGGACGTAGATGGCTCTCACATCCGCACCTTGTTGCTCACCTTCCTTTATCGCCAGATGAAGGGTCTGATCGAGCGCGGCTACGTCTACATCGCCCAACCGCCCCTTTACAGAATAAAGCGCAAGCGGCGTGAACAATACGTAGACAACGACGAGCAATTGAACCGCATTCTCCTAGAACTTGGTTCGGAGGACGTGACGCTCAAGCGTCTGCGCGACGACCACCTCTTCGCCTCCGCCCAAATCGATCTCATCGTCGAAAACCTTGCTGCCCTCGAAAAGATGGGCACCGGCGTCACCCGCTACGGGGCTTCGTTGACCGAGTATTTGGATGAACACGAAAAGGAGACGCTCTCCCTGCCGCGCTACATCGCTCGTATTCGAGAGGGTAACGATGAATCTCACGTGTTCCTCAAGGATGAGCATGCTCGGGCCGACTTCACCCGCGAACAAGGCCTCGATGCCGACCTCGAAGAAGACGAAGACGGCAATGCCATCGCTCCTACCGGCGGCACGGTCGCCTCCACCCAAGCCGGTGCGCTCTCTCGGCGGGTCACCCTGCACGAAGTCTTCGAGTCCACCGAGATGACTAAACTGCTAAAGGCCATTGCCGCCTCCGGTTTGGATATCAATCGCTTCCATGAAACCGAAGAGCCTCGCTATAATGTAACGGAAAATGCCGGGCTGAAGAACGAAGCCACGGCTGAGCTCAATGCCCCGCTCGCCGTCCTGAATCATATTCGAGCGCTCGGCCGCAAGGGTCTCTCGATTCAGCGCTACAAAGGGCTGGGTGAAATGAACCCCAAGCAACTTTTCGAAACGACGATGGATCCCAACAAGCGCCGGCTGCTCAAAGTCGAGATCGCCGACGCCACCAAGGCTGACGAATTGTTCACGCTTTTAATGGGCGACGAAGTTCCCCCTCGCCGACGCTTCATCGAAGATAACGCTCTCAACGTCTCCAACCTCGACGCCTAATTTAATAAAGCAGCGAGTATCCAGTAGAGATTAGCGAGCATTCTCCCGCTCCACCCGATCTACTCCCAACACCTCGCTACCCGCTACTCACTACCCGCTACTTTTACTTCCTGTGTTTACTGCCAACGAAAAACTCACCACGGCCAATATCACCGATATTATGCAGACGGCCTACATCGATTATTCGATGTCCGTCATTGTATCGCGTGCTCTCCCCGATGCTCGAGACGGTCTCAAACCCGTCCAACGCCGTATCCTTTACGCCATGTTGCGCGAAGGTCTGGTTCATAATCGCCCCTTCGACAAGTGTGCCGGTGTCGTCGGCGAAGTGCTGAAGAACTATCACCCTCACGGTGATTCTTCGGTTTACGATACCCTCGTCCGCATGGCCCAAAACTGGGTGATGCGCTACCCGATGATCGACCCGCAGGGTAACTTCGGTTCGGTCGACGGTGATCCCCCCGCGGCCTATCGTTACACCGAAGCCCGTCTGACCGCTCTGGCGGAAACGCTCTTGGTGAACATCGAAGAAGACACCGTCGACTTCGCGCCCAACTACAAAGAGTCGACCACGGAGCCCACCGTGCTGCCGTCGGCTCTGCCGAATCTGTTGATGAATGGCTCGACCGGTATCGCGGTCGGAATGGCGACCAACATCCCGCCCCACAATCTCGACGAACTCATCGCCGCCACCTGCGCGATCATTGATCGTCCCGACATCACCCTCGATGAGGTCTGTGCGTTCATTAAAGGACCCGACTTCCCGACTGGTGGCATCATCCGTGGGACCGCCGGAATCGATTCCTACCTACGCACCGGCAAAGGCATCGTGCGCACCCGCGGTCGCGCCCACACCGAGGAAATGAAGAGCGGGGGTGAGCAAATCATCATCACCGAGCTGCCCTACAACGTAAACCGGGCCAACCTCGTATTAAAGATCGCCGAACTCGTTGGTGACAAATCCATCGAAGGCATCCGCGACCTCCGCGACGAATCGGATGAAAACACTCGGATCGTCATTGAGCTCAAGCGCGGTGAACAGGCCGAGCCAATCCTGAACCAACTCTACAAGAAGACCGCCCTGGAGTCTTCGTTCGGTGTCACCCTGCTCGCGCTCGACCAGAAGCGGCCTAAGCAGATGAACATCCGCGAACTGCTCGATTGCTACGTCGAGCATCGCCGCGAGGTCGTCACCCGCCGCACCCAGTTCCGCCTGCGTAAGGCCGAGGCCCGCGCCCACATTCTCGAAGGCTACATGATTGCCCTCGATAACCTGGATGACTTCGTGAAGATCATCCGCGCTTCGCAGAATCGCGCCGAAGCCAAGGTGAAGTTGATGGAGAAGTATCCCCTATCCGAAAAACAAACGGACGCCATTCTGGAGCTGCGCCTCTACCAACTTACCGGTCTCGAGCGCGCCAAGATCGAAGAAGAATACAAGGCCCTGATGGAAGTCATCGAGGGACTCCGCGCGATCCTCGCTTCCGAGCGTCTCCTCCTCGACATCATCAAGGATGAGCTCGTCGAAGCCGGTTCAAGATACTCCTCTCCCCGCAAGTCGGAGATCAGCCACGCCATCGGTGAATTCCGCATGGAGGATGTCATCCCGAACGAAGGAATGGTCATCACCATTTCCCATTCCGGGTTCATCAAGCGCACCCGCGTTGCCGACTTCCGTTCCCAAAAACGCGGTGGCAAAGGCGTCATCGGCACCGATACTTATACCGATGATTTCGTGGAGCATCTCTTCACCGCCCAGACCCACGATTATATCTTGTTCATCACCACCGACGGACAATGTATGGCCAAAAAGGTCTACCAAATCCCCGAGGGTAGCCGCGTCTCGAAAGGCAAATCGGTCAAATCGTTCCTCGCCCTCGATGAAGGTGAAAAGATCGCGGCCATGCTTACGCATTCCGAATTCGATGAGGATCACTTCCTAGTTATGGCAACCAAGGCCGGGCAGATCAAAAAGACCGCCCTCGCCGCCTACACCAACTCCACGCGCGAAAGCGGACTCATTGGCATCAACCTCGCCGATGGAGACTCGGTCATCGGCTGTGTGCTCACCGACGGCGCCGACGAAATCATTCTCGTTTCCCATCAGGGCCTGGCTGTTCGCTTCCGCGAGCGAAATGAGGCGTTGGAGAATCCTATTCTATTCCGGGCAACCGGTCGTGCGACCAGCGGTGTCACCGGCATGCGCTTCAAGCGCAAGGGCGACTACCTGCAAGCCATCGAGGTCGTGGACCACGAGAAGAAATTCCTCGTTGCCAGTGAAGTCGGACTCGGCGTTCGTACCCGATTCGAAGACTACCGTCTCATCAAACGGGGCGGCTCTGGTGTGACGGCCATCAATCTTCCAGCCGACGGATCAGTCGCTTTGGTCGGTGCGCTTGGCGTGAAAGATACTGACGAGATCATGCTCCTCACCTCCAAGGGCCAAAGCGTGCGTTGTCCGATCAACACGGTCCGCGAAACCAATCGTGGAGCCAAGGGCGTGAAACTTCTCACGTTGGGCAAGAAGGGCGATTCGTTGCTTTCCATGGCCAAGGTCGTCGAATCCGACGAGGAACTCGACGCCGCTGCGGCGGCCGAAAACCCCGAGGAAGGTGAAGCACCGATCACAGACGCATCCGTTCCTCCGACCGAGGGCGCCGCACCTGGAACACCTGAAGTGACCGATGAAGGTCCCGTCGAGGCGGATCCCACGGGCGAAGAACCCAAGTCCGAAGCTTAATTCTCTCGAGGCCGGCCTAACCGCCGGCCTCGTTTTTATTCCGCGTCAATCAACGCTTAGCCAGAAGCGCATGCCCTCAGCTCTCATTCTAGATTTCGATGGTCTGATCCTCGATACCGAAACCGCCTTATTGGATGGTTGGGATAAGGTGCATACCGACCACGGGTTGAAATTCGACCGCGAGGCCGGTAGTCAGGTTATCGGTCATCATGGCGTTCATTACGATCCCTGGTCGGAGTTTCCCGCCATCACTGACCGGTCTCAACTCGAGGCTGAATTTGAGGTAACGAAGCGCGAAATAGTCCGGCACCAACCCATTCTCCCCGGAGTCCTGGCCTTACTCGAGCTGGCGGAACATAAAGGTATCCCCTGCGCGGTGGCCTCCAACTCCCACCACCCGCACGTGGACGGACACCTTAAACGACTCGGCCTATTCGAACGTTTCCAGACCGTGGTCTGCCGTGACGATGTCCCGGAGCCGAAACCCGCCCCCGATGTCTATCTCGCCACCTGCGCACAGCTAGGCGTGTCCGCGCAGGATGCGATCGCATTTGAAGACTCCGCTCCCGGTCACCTCGCCGCCCATCGGGCCGGCATCACTGTAATCGTAGTGCCGAATCCCAGCACCCGTGGCCGAGCGTTTCCCCACGCCCACCGGATTCTGGATTCCCTGGCCGATTTCAATCTCGGCGATATCTAGAGCTGCGGCCCCTGCTAGCGGGGTCTTGCCACAGCGGGATCCAAGTCGAAACTCTGCCCTGGTGGATATTCCACGCTACAACGTTCTAGGGGTCGGGATTCATGCGGTGAATCTTGCTACAGCTATCTCGCACCTCATCGAATCCTCCCGAGCAAAGCGGCACGGATATGTGTGTTGTTGCGACGCGCATTCCCTGACTCAGGCCCGCAACGAAGCCCATCGCCACGCGCTCAACCACGCCTTGCTCGCCACTCCCGATGGTATGCCGGTCGTCTGGGCCGGCCAACAATCCGGGCACGGGGACGTCGGCCGCACCTACGGTCCAGATCTGATGGAATCGTTATGCGCGACGACCGCCGAAACCGAGCTGACGCATTTCTTTTACGGCGGCACGGACGGCACGGCAGCCGCACTCGCCGAGCGACTCACTCAAAGATTTTCTGGCCTGAAGATCGCGGGACACTTCGAGCCCCCCGTCACTCAGGATTCTCGTAAGCTGCCCACGGCAGAGCTCAAAAGCGCAGCCGCCGACTTCAACTGGATCGGGCTCAGCACGCCGAAACAGGAAGCCTTCATGGCCCACCTCTACCAGGCTCCCGATATCAAAGGCATCAGCCTCGGTGTCGGCGCTGCATTCGATTTTTTGACGAACCGCGTGCCGCAAGCCCCTCGCTCGATCCAACGCAGTGGACTGGAATGGCTCTGGCGTATTTGCCAAGAGCCCCGACGTCTGGGTCCACGTTATCTGCGCACCGTACCCCTTTTTGCCTTAAGATTACTCGCGCAACGGACCGGGCTTAGAAACTACCCGTTGGACTAGCCCAATGAAGTCGGGCGTAAAGCCCGACCCACCCATCCAACAGCGTCGCTTTGCCGTGGGTCGGGCATTATAGGCCAAGTGCCAAGTGATGCAGAACACTTTTGAACAAACTAAAAGGCGCGCTCGGCGAGCACTCCCTACCTTAATTTCTCCTATCGATGCGTGCTAGTGGGTAGGGCGGTTTCGCCGAAACCGCCGTTTCATCCAGGATCCTCGTAGGACCGAATAAGGACGATTCCACCAGTTCAAAATCGGTTGGGCGAAACTCTCCATACCTCCCCCAGCTATTAAGCTCCAAATACAGGCCTACTGTTCTGCATCACTTGGCACTTCAAGTGTTCTATATATCCTGCCATCTGGCCCTTTACGCCCCGACAGGAACAGTTGCCCTCCGCAGTCAAAGTCACCCTTTCATCTGCTAGAACAAATCGCCCTGGGTCATCGACTCGCGCTTAACCGGATCCATCGTGCTCATCCGTAGTAACCAAGGCAGCGACTGGGTGGCCAATTCCACTTCCTGCCGGAGTCGAACCAACAACAACGCTCCGGCCAGCGCGTCATACAGCGCCGCGTGATAGTGGCAACGGTCCGCCGGACAATGGAGGTCTGCCACTCGATCCAATTCGGATTGCAAATCAAAGGCCCGCACTAAATCGCCCAATTTCCCTGACTCGAGCGACGGATAGAACTGCGGGTAAAGCCGCCCTGTATCCACCCACGGGCCCCAATCATTGGTCGTTTCTCCGGGTCGGGAAAAGTCACTCGATTGGCGGGCGTAAGGCCAAACCGATTTGATCATCGTATTCTCGGCCTGGGCAAAATGAGCCGCCAGCGCGCCCGACTCCCGCAACGTGGCGAACCGCTCAAACTCATCGGCAAACGGCGCTTCGGACTCGATCGCCGATTCGGCCAGACCATGCACCGCCACATCCTCCGCCCGGATATGCCCCGTCGCTCGACATTTACCGGTGACCGTTTCCACCAGCGCACCTTCCTGCACCGTCACGACCCCAAACTCCAAAATCCCGGAACCCATGCTCCCCTCGAAATCAATAAAGTGAATCGGTTGGTCGGACCAGGACATCACCGACGAGAAACCACGTTTCGAGCGAAGCGACAAGCTCGACAACCCACGGAAAACACGAAAGAAAAATCCCTAATCATCCACCAGAACATCTGCTGCCTTTCAGATTTTCGTGTATTTTGTGGGTTTCGTGGTTTCTAAACTAACAACGTGGACCTGACCTCATACCGCGAATTCACCCTCGAGCTTGCCGCTGCTAGCGCAGATTTCATCGCACCTTTCTTTGGCAACCCCGGCACCGCCGTGGAATTCAAGTCCGATGCATCCCCCGTCACGGCCGCAGATCGTGGAGCGGAAGAGCTCATGCGCAAGATGATCGGTGAACGCTTTCCCGACCACGGGATCATCGGCGAAGAACACGGCAGCGATCGCCCGGACGCCGAATGGGTCTGGGTGCTCGATCCTATCGATGGCACCAAAAGCTTCATCACCGGCGTGCCGCTGTGGACCACGCTTATCGCACTGCTTCACCAAGGCCAACCCGTCCTCGGCGCGATTAATCAACCCACGCTCGGTCAACTCGCCATCGGCGACAACCAGACCACGACGCTCAACGGCAAGCCCACCCGCTGTCGCCCCACCACCGCCCTCGACCAGTCGACGTTGGTGACCAGCGACCATTTCAATCTCGGCCAGTATCAAGACGGTCCGGCGTGCGATCGATTAATCGAGTCAACCCGCCTCTACCGCACGTGGGCGGATGGCTATGGTTATCTCATGCTCGCGGCGGGTTTCGTAGATATCGCTATCGATCCCATCATGAACCCCTGGGACATCGCCGCGCTGGTGCCAGTAGTTCGAGGTGCCGGCGGCACCATCACCGACTGGCAAGGCGGATCAGCCTACCCCGCCGAATCCGCCATCGCGGCTGCAACTTCGAAACTTCATGCGGCCGTGCTCGACTCGCTGAAATCCTCGACCTAAGTCGCCGTTTCGCTGTAGCGACTTTCGCGGATCACGGTGATCCGAATCGTGCTGGGATATTGGAGCTCATCCTCGATGCGTTGACGCAGCTCCTTCGCAATTTCGCCCGCCCGATCATCCGAGACGACCTTGGGATTCACCACGACGCGGACCTCGCGGCCAGCCTGAATCGCATACGCCTGCTTCACGCCATCGATCGAAGCGGCCAACGATTCGAGACGATCAAGGCGTTGGATGTAGCTCGACATCGACTCAGCCCGGGCACCGGGCCTGACCGCCGAAACGGTGTCAGCCAGAATCACCAAACCCGCGTAAACCGATTCTGGTGGAACCTCTTCGTGATGAGCCGCCACCGCATTGACGACGGTTGGAGTTTCCCCATGTCGCTTAATAAAGTCCGCACCGATGGTCGCATGGCTTCCCTCGTAATCGCTATCAATCCCTTTGCCGATATCGTGCAACAAGCCCGCTCGCTTGGCGATGGCCGGATCGAGTCCAAGCTCACTGGCCAACATTGAACTAAGAAATCCAACTTCCACCGAGTGATCCAACGCGTTCTGATTGTAGGAGAATCGATACTTCAGTCGTCCCACCAACTTGATCACCTCGGGGTGCATGCCGTTGATGCTAAGTTGAGCGACTGCGTCTTCGCCGGCCTGCTCCACATTGCGTTCGATTTCGTCACGCGCCGTGTTCACGAAGTCTTCGATATTGGCGGGATGAATCCGACCATCGGCGATAAGCTCTTCGAGTGCGACGCGCGCCACTTCACGGCGCACGGGATCAAACGAGGAGATCAGCACCAACTGGGGCGACTCATCGATCAAAAGAGTAACGCCCGTGGCCGCCTCAAAAGACTTAATGTTGCGACCTTCACGGCCGATAATACGGCCCTTCATATCTTCGGTAGGCAGCTGCACGATTGTCGCCGTGAGATCATTATTCGGTCGCGTCGAGATCCGCTGCATTGCGGCGATCAGAATACGGCGGGATTCATTTTGAAGATCTTGCTCACTCCGTTCCAGCACCCCACGGCGCAAGGCTCGTAATTCGTCCTGACACTCGATCTTCACTTCCTCCCGTAAGGAGGTTTTAATTTCCTCCGCATCCATCTGCGCGAGTCCTTCCAACTTTCGACGTAGTCCACGCGACTTCTCCCGCAACGCTTCTCGCGCTTGTTTCACCGCATCGGCCTCGCGGTTCAGTCGTTCGTTTTTGCGCTGTAGCTCGAAGTCCAATGATCCCAGCGACTCCTCGTGGGTCTTAATTTCACGCTGCTTCACATCGGTCTCAATTTTGTGCCGATCCTGCTCACGGGTTAATTCCGAGCGAGTTGCCGAAATCTCGTTCTCCGCGTTCTGCATAAGCTCTTTGGCCACGACCGCCGCTTCCCGTTTGGCTACCACTAAAACCTGGGCAGCCTGCTCATGACCTTGCTTACGAACGCGCTTAGACAAGAGCCTCGCCAACCCAACGCCGAGTAATAAGCCCACCACAATATAGGCCGCGGAGGACCAATCTACGAGGTCAGTCGCGGCAATCAACAGAGCGTAGTCGGCGGCGTAAGTCGAATCCAAGAAGAGGCGGATGCTGGGGCCGGTCCGGCAAAATTCAATCTTTCTTGTCCGTTTTACGGGACGGAGGCGAAAGCTGCCCAATAAGTGACTTCGACACCCCCTCCATCCGCCGCAAGGTCACAGCTTCGGCCTCACCCGGCAAAACCACCGCCTGCACCACCACATAAGCCCATCGATCAGGCTGAAGACGGAGGCGATTCAACGCCGTATGCCACATCCGCTCAAATGTCGTCGCTACGACCTGATCGCGTCCAACGAACCAACAGGCAAACAGAGCCGGGACCGGCACTTTCGCTCCATCCGCGGTGACAACCTCCCGCCTGAGCCTTAAGAGAGCCGCCGGAACTTGGTCGTCAAACGTGGTCTGCGATTGCCCCTCAATCGACCAACCTTGTCCCACCAAACACAGTTCCGGACGGTGAATCGACGTGCGATCCTGCCCGCTCAATACGACTGAAACGAACACCTGTTGGTGTTTGTCATCCAAGGATACGTAGAGTTTTCGAGCATAACCGGTATCAGGCGGCAGCAATTCTCGTTCAACCGCAGTGACCGCGGAGTCCTGCCCAATCCAGTCCGTGCCGATATATTTTGGTAGAGGGGCCGGGTTGAGACCATCCTCAGCCAACGGAATCCCGGCCAACGCCGTGCGCCCCAGCGACTCCACCCGCTCAATCAATCCCACCGTGCCCAGCCCCGCCAATCCCACCACCAGCATCGCAAGGCGCAGCGAACGCGGAGACTGTAAATAACCAATAGGGTTACCTACAGTTTCGCCGGCTTTCTTCGAAGACGCGGGTTCTTCCAGTTGGTTGGCCGCCCAATGGACTCCGCCGAGCACAATCACGAAAACGATAAAACCCGCCCAATCGTGAACGATCTCTCCCGCCGTTTGGCCGAACCATTCACCCGCAAAAACGATCGCGCTGATTCGCACAACGTTGCCAATGAATGTGAGCGGAAAGGCTAATAAAAACACCCCCGACCGACGCACCCAAGACCGCGGGCCGAGATAACCGATGATCGCGGACAAGGCCAACATTGCCATGAGCGACCGCACTCCCGAGCAGGCTGCCGCCACATCATATTGATACGATCCGTCCGGGGAAAATAACTGCGTGCCATTGCGCACTAAATCAATCCCCACCAAGCCCGTGATCATTTCGGTCGTTGCGATCACACCCAGTCGCAAATGAAAGCCTACCGAGTCGAGCACCCCCATCGGGATAGCGACAATCAACAAACCCAACGGGAACAGGGTCGCATCACCCCAACGTTTACCACCGCCCAGCCGCATCGCGCCCCAGCCAAAAATCAACACCGCCATGATCGAGAACCGAGTCTGTTGCACCGCATAACCGAGCAGGTGAATGGCCAATCCCGCCATCATGGCCAGCGCCAGTTTCGGGGTGGTATTGGAGGGTCCCATGGGCGCCGTGGTATTTTGGATTATCCTCGGAGCAGCCTGCGGCCGGATGGAAAATCTGGCCAAAAATGACGAGGATTCCCCGACGATCGAGAGTGAATCACTCGATTCGCCGGATCCTAGAATCGCGAAAAACACCCCAAGCTCGTAACCACGCTTGATCTCCCTCGGTGAATCCACGCAGCTTGGGGGTAGCCAGACCTCAAACGTCTCACCTCCGTTCGTCTGTCCCCTCACTCTTCCCCCTTGGCTGTTAACCTTCGCACTCCAGTTGAAGTATTCAGCGTCTTCAAACTGACGACGCGGGAGCGTTGGGACATCGGCACCCCGCTTATCATGGCGGTGCTGAGCGTCATCGGCGTCGCTTTTATCTACAGCGCGCAGCTGAACTCCGAGAGGAGCTCGTGGGAAATGCAAATTGTTTGGCTTATCGGCGGAATCGTGACCTATGTCGGTGTTTCATTGGTCGATTATCGGTTTTGGTTACGCATAGTCCATTGGTTCTACGCTGCTTGCATAGTTTTACTCATATTGGTGATTCTCCCGGGGGTCGGCACCGAGGTCTATGGTGCCCAGCGCTGGTTACGGGTTGGTCCGATTGGATTTCAACCCTCGGATCCGGCCAAAATCGCCGTTTTACTGGTCACCGCCACGATTTTGATGCGTGAAAAGGTCGGGACGATCTACCAGTCGCTGGGGGTCTTGGGGAAGTTGGCGCTTGCCGTGGGAATCCCCATGTTCCTTATCCTGCTCCAACCCGACCTTAAGTCGGTCATCGTCTTACCCCCCATGGTCTTCTCAATGCTCTATGTTTCCCGCCTATCGACGCGGTTCTTCATGGGAGCACTTGCAGCCTTCACGGTGGTGGTGGGAATCGTGGCTTGGGACAGTGCCCGCTACATCAATTTTATGGAGGAAAATGGTTACTCCTACGCCCGTGACAAAGGGGTGTATCAGGACCACAGCTGGTTGCCGCTCCGCGACTATCAGCGAAATCGGATTATTACCTTCATCGACCCCGATAAGATCGAGCCCCTCGGGGCCGGCTGGAACCTCCGCCAGTCTTTGATCTCCGTCGGGACCGGTGGATTGCTCGGCAAAGGCTGGACCGAGGGCACTCAAGCCCAACTCGGTTACCTCCCCCGCGCCGTAGCACACAACGACTTTATCTTCTCGGTCATCGCCGAGGAGAAAGGACTTTTGGGAAGCCTCACGGTTCTCAGCTTGTTTGGTTTAATGTTGTTTAACGGCATTCGTATCGCGGGCCTCGCTCGCGACCGATTCGGCACTTTGATCGCCCTTGGCGTGACCGTGCTGTTTTCGATTCACGTATTCGTTAACATCGCAATGACCATCGGGTTGGTGCCCATCACGGGCATACCACTTCCCTTCATTAGCTACGGTGGTTCCTTCCTGCTCAGTTGCTGTCTGCTGCAAGGACTCGTCCAGAGCGTCTATCGATTTCGAAAGGACTTCACGTGAAACTGAACCTTTCGATCGATATCGCACGCCGGTTCGAGTCTCCTTGCGCCGCAATTGCTGCAAACGGAATCGCCGTCCAACCCAAGGATAAAACCCGACATGAGCGATCAGAATTCATCCCGAAAAGGTGGCAAAACCACCGACTCGGACTCACGATATGACGAAGAACTGGCCAACCCGCCTAAGCAGCGCAAAGCCGCTGCTACCGACCGTGAAGGTCTGAAGAAAGGATCCGAAGAGCGTTCGAAAAAACGCCCTTTGCTCCAAAAAATCGTCGCCGCATTCCAGAAGGAAAAAACCTCCTTCCGCGAACTCATTATTAACGCCGAACCGCTCGAAAAGCGGGTCGCTTTGCTCGTCGATGGCGTGCTCGAGAAATATGAAATCGAGCGCGAATCCGACAACCGTATGGTGGGCGGCATCTACAAGGGCCGGATCAAGAATCTCGATCCGGGCCTCAAAGCCGCCTTCGTCGACATCGGCTACAACAAGAACGCCTTCTTGCACTATTGGGACATGCTCCCCGCCGCCGCTGACTCCTCGGTCGAGGTCGTGCGCGTCAACAGCAAGAAGAAGTCCAAGAAGTCCGGCGCCGAGCCCACGGTTAAGGACATCCCTCGACTCTACCCCGCCGGATCCGAGATCGTTATTCAGGTCACCAAAGGTCCCATCGGAACCAAAGGTCCTCGCACCACGACCAATCTCTCCCTCCCCGGTCGCTTCCTCGTCCTCATGCCTTACAGCGATCAATGCGGCATCTCCCGCAAAATCGAGGACAACCGCGAACGCCAACGTCTCAAACGTCTCATCAACGAGCTGACCATTCCTGAGGGCATGGGCGTAATCGTGCGCACCGCCGGCGAAGGTAAAAAGGCCCGCTACTTCGTCCGCGATCTTCACTTGCTCCTCAAGACTTGGGCTCAAATCCAAGCCCGCGAGAGTAGCGAACGCGCTCCCGCCTGCCTCTACCAAGAGCCTGACATCGTCGAGCGCACCGTGCGTGATTTCCTCACCGAGGATGTCGACCGCGTGCTCGTCGACGATACCAGCGACCACTCCCGCGCTCAAGCGGCAGTCGCGCAAATCTCTGCTCGTTCGAAAGGTAAGATCGCCCTCTACAAGGACAATATCCCCATCTTCGAACGCTTCAACATTGAGCGGCAAATTGAGCAAACCGCTCTCCGTAAGGTTGGCCTCCCTTCCGGCGGCGAAATCGTAATCGACGAAACCGAAGCTCTCATCTCGGTCGATGTGAACACCGGTTCCCACAAGAACCGCGGTGGTGAAGACAAAAATGTCATCTACGCCGTTAACCTTGAGTCCGCGACCGAGATCTGCCGTCAGATCCGCCTGCGTAATTTGGGTGGCCTAATCGTGATCGACTTCATCGACATGAAAGAACGGCGACACCGCAATGCGGTCTATGAGCGCATGAACGATCTGATGAGCCAGGACCGCGCCAAGACGCACGTCCTGCCGATCTCCCAGCTCGGAATCCTGCAAATGACGCGTCAGCGCCAACAGGAGTCCCTGTCGTCGAATCTCTACACCGACTGTCCTTACTGTCGCGGACGCGGCATCGTGAAATCAGCCACGACGACCTCCGTCGAGCTGCAACGCCGCCTCTCCTCCATCGTGCGACGCCTGCAAGTGCGTGATGGCGACAAAGGCCACGCCCTCCGAGTGTTGGTCCACCCATCAATCCTCGAGCGACTCCGCGAAGAAGACGCCGAACTGCTGGTCCGGATGGAACGCGAGTTTGGCGTGAAGTTGGCCTTCCGTGCCGACCTCAGTTTCCACGTCGAAAACTTCAAAATCGTCGACGCCGTCACCGGCGAAGAATACCGGTAAACTCCAGCCGCCAGCTCGGCTAAAACATCACGGTTCTTCCGTTTAATCTTTCGAAGGCACGCCCTAACCGGCGCGCCTTTTTGTTTTTCGAAACTAGGGATCAGTTCAAATAGTTGCATTTTCAAATCCGGGCAGAAATCCGAATCGGAAGAGGACAATGTCATGATCCTTAAGCACCAATGTTCAGCGGACCGGCTACCTAGAACTCATCAAAGGAAATCTGGTCCGCGGGGACACCCAGAGTTTTTAGCATTTTGGTGCAGGCCTTGATCATCATGGGGGGGCCGCAAAGGTAGTATTCAATCCCTTTCGGGTTCGGATGTTTCTCCAGGTAATTGATGAGCACAACTTCATGGATGAACCCATGGTGTCCCAACCACGCATCCTCTTCCGTGGGATCCGAAAGCGCTAATTCGAAGGAAAAATTGGAATGTCCCGAAACGAGCGTCTCGAAATACTCTTGGTAATAAATCTCCTGCTTGGAACGGGCCCCATACCAGTAACCAATCTTTCGGTGAGAGTTTTCTGTTTCCAGCAAATGAGAAAGATGAGCACGAAGGGGAGCCATTCCGGCACCACCACCGATATAGAGCATTTCCTTTTGAGTGGGCTTAAGATGGAAGTCACCAAAGGGACCTGTCGCCGTGACTAAATCTCCTGCTTTCAGACTAAACACATAGCTGGATCCCACTCCCGGTGAACAGGTTTGTCCAGGTGGTGGGGTCGCGATTCGCACATTGAACCGCAAGGTGCGTTCAGTCGCGTGGTTACTGGCGAGCGAATAGTTATTACGACGAACCTGCTTCGGGTTTTTCACCGTCAAATCGAAGAGGCTATGCCGTTGCCAGACTTCGGCATAGGGCTCCGGGATATCGAAATCGGTAAAACAAATCTCGTCGTAGATGGGGATATCGAGTTGCAGATAATCGCCCGGGGTGAAAACGACGCGCTTTTCGGAATCGATCAATTCGAGCACCAGTTCCTTAATGAAAGTGGAGACATTTTGATTACTCACGACCCGCATTTGATAGGATCGCTGAGGTCGCGCCCCCACCCCACCGGCCTTCTCTACGTTTATCCAGAGTCGGCCGTCACGGTCTTCCAGAGGATAGATGGCCAGCCCGCTACAGATCGGAGCGCGAGCAGGTGAACCGTCGGCAAAATTAAAGCGGCCATTATGTTTCGGGCACTCAACTATCTTCCCCTTCACCAATCCACCCGCCAGATGAGTATTGCCGTGAGTGCAGATTCCATCCGTCGCGAAAAGGTCTCCAGCTGCATCGCGAATCAACGCGAATGTCTTTTGTTTATAATCAAAACGAATCACCTCTTCGGTTGTGAGATCCGCTGCCGCAAAAATCTCTAACCAGCCGTCTGCGGCCGATTCAAGTTCAGTGCGGTAGTGCCCTTCGGGGTTCAGTATTTGAGGGGGCGGCAAGGTCCGTTTTACGTGATAGGTGGGATCCTTAACCTGCTTAAGCACCGTCGGCCAAATCTCCCGCCACGCCGACATGATTGAAGGGTAGGGCGGCGGGCAATCCGCCTTAACCACCTCATGTAGTTTCGGCAAAGCGTGATAGGGAACCAGCGGATACATGTGATGCTCCACATGGTAGTTCATGTTCCAATAAATGAACCGACTGATCGGATTCATGAAGACCGTGCGACAGTTGAGACGATGATCGAGGACGTTTTCCGCTAGGCCGGCGTGTTGTGGCGTATTCTGCAGAATCATCAGCCAGGTCCCGAAGAACTGAGGCAATACGAATAGAAATATGGGCAACCAACTCTGGGTGACGATCGCCGTGACGATGAATAGCACGTAAAGGCCAAGGTAAACCCGAGCACAGGCGAAGACCTTCGAGAATTCGCTTTCTGGAATGAATGTTTTCTCATCATCCGATATTTTTCCTACGCTATGTCGCAGCAGTTTTGGAATGAATGTTTTATAACCGGAAAAGTTAAAGACACTGAGTAGCAGCCCTTTGATGTCCGCGGGGCGTGGAACCTGAATTTCAGGATCTCGGCCAACAATCATGGTGTCGCTGTGATGACGCGTATGACTCCAACGCCAAACCACCGATTCACGCATGACCATAAACGAGGCGACTTCATACACCACGTTGTTCATCCAATCAGTTCGAAAAGCGGTTCCATGGCCGCACTCATGCCAACGCGAATCCGAACTGGTGCCATAAAAGGTGGCGTAAATAAAATACGGGATCACCGCCCACCAATTGCCCCACCAGAACGCGGTGGCAAATCCGGTCGCCGCGAGCACGGTCACGAGCAACAAGGTGTCACGGATGGCCGGACCGTTCTTACGCTCCAATAGTTTGCGCAGAGTGGCCCGCGGCACGGGACTTTGATACCAATCGGCCTCGGCCAGACCGAGTTCGATAGCCCGGTTAAAATTTTTACCCGTGAGACTGTAATCGAGCTCCGCCGGAGGGCGCATCAATGAATCCGTGCCGTGATGATCGTGTTCTAGCATAGGTCGTGTCGTTTTGAAATTCTGGCACTACTTATAATCGATAGAAACGAATCGAAGAACCTACCATGGTAAACAAACAAGTTGGAAGCGGAGCTAGCAAAGGTTCAGGCTCTGCGGTTAGGGGTGGGCGGAGACAACAGTGCTTCCTTTGATAATAACGGACAGGCGTTAAGCCTGATATTGGTAAGGTTAGTTGAGATTGGATTCGTAGTCGAGGGGGCTTTGCCGCCGAGAACGGAACAGATCCGGGTGCGGGTGGAGAAGAACTCAATGAATCCAAAAGCACGGCGCGAAGCGATGCGGGAACAACAACTCCGTGACTGTTTAAGTAACAAGAAGTCAGCCCGGGATGAAGTCATAGACAAGTTCCAGGGTATGTCCGCCATCACGGCCGCCATAGCTTCAGCGAAGGAGGGAGTCCCGCTCGCGTGCCGTCAGCACCTCATATCGTTCATATGCCCAACTGGCCAATGCGGCCACCGGCAACCGCCAGACGTGCACCCTCCCGCCCAGCAGATCGCCTCCGCCTGCTTTCGCCGTCCAAAACTTGCTATCATTGCTCGGCACGCTTTCACGCTGTGAAAGAGGAGCCGTCCGAAGCGAGCGCATTTCACGACCTCACGCCAATCACCATCGAAAGTTCGGGGCCGGGTCCTGCCAATCCCTCCTCCAGGTTGAAGCGCGTGAGTATCTCCGCGACAACGTCCACCGACAATCGCTCGGCCTGCAATCACGCATCATCGGCGAACCCTTGCCAAAGCGGCCGTGGCCTTGTTTCCGAAGAAGAAAGCGATGCGGTTTCGTCTGGCAGAGTAGGACCATGAAGCTATCGCCAAGGTGGCACTGATAGCTGCAGGCAAGTTAGCGAAGAAATGAGGCGTCCGTGTCTTTTGCACTAGGACTAACTTTAAAAAAAGTTGGCCGGCCACCTACCCCTAAGTGACCGGCCATTTGTTTTCTGAGTTGCCTCAAATGTTCCTGCTAAGCAGGAACGTGCACAAAGTTGCATTGGGGATATCGGATGTCAAATGACATCCATAGGAAAAACTACGTATTCGTTAACCGAGAAAATCCGGAAGTTTAGTCACGCGCGATGGAGATCTCTTCGTAGCTCTATTTACCTCAGACGGGACCTACCCACTTAAGTTTAAGAAACGGTAGACTGCTTGAGTCTATTTCGAAGAGATTCTGCATTCATTGAGTAAAAATACCACATGTAACGGGGGTCGCTGACCCCGGGTTTCAGCTACCTTCTAAGGCCTGCAGTCGCTCCACCGCTCCGGGCTCACTCAGCCCGGCTACAACCAACCACGATCCCGAGACTAATCTGCCTCTGCTCATCTCGCTTCGTCAGGGGGCGAACTGCTGGCGAGGTGATCCAGGGAGTTATTTTCGCTCTCTACGCACCTGACTTTTAGCCGCAGATTCGTGGGCGAGATGTGACTTCAGGAGAGACAAAACCTGGGGATTCGACGCCGCTAGATTTACTGTTTCGAGGGGATCTTCCTGGTAGTCGTAGAGCTCGTAGACGGCCGATGCTATCGGCTTACCGGGCGCCAGCCACTCCACCAATCGGTAACGTTCCGTGCGGATTGCTCGCCCGATTCTGCCGCTCCGCGGATAGGCGTGATAGGCGTAGTCGCGAATCGTTTCTCCGGGTTCTTAGACCACCGGAGAAAGATCCACTCCGTCGATGGGTTGCGAAGTCTTCGGGGCCGGTAATCCGGCGAGCGCCGCGAGGGTCGGATAAAGATCGACGGTCTCCGTCAACTGCTTGGCGGCCGCTCCGGCGTTGAGTTGATCGGGCGTGCGAATGATGATCGGGATCCTCACGGCCTGCTCATAATTACTGTGTTTGGTCCACACCCCGTGATCACCGAGGTCATAGCCGTGGTCGCCCCACAATACGACGATGGTGTTGTCGGCGAATCCTGTCTCTTCCAGCGCATCGAGCACCTTGCCGAGTTGCGCATCCATATAAGTGACGCTCGCGTAATAACCGTGAATGAGTTGCCGGGTTAAGTCCGGTTCGAAGGGTGTGCCGTCGGTGCGGGGGATGGGTTTGAACGCGGCAATCTCACCATTCTTTTTTCCCGCAAAATCAGGCGCACCTACGGGCGGTTTTTCGTATTCCGGCATCGGTAATTCGGAACGGTCATACTTGTCCCAATATTTCTTGGGGGCCGAGAATGGCAGATGCGGACGCACGAATCCCACCGCCATAAAGAACGGTTTCTCTTCGTTGCGCTGCAGCCACCTCAAACGATCCGCCGCCGTCGCGGCGATGCGGCCATCGGCGTAGGCTTCGTCGAGCACGTCGGCCGCTTCCCACGCCGCACCGCGCGGACGATGCTCACCCGATTCATCCCGGGCACCTTGATTGGTGAACAAACCCTCTTCGCGGGTGAGTTCCCGGTGATTACTCTCGGGCAACACGTAATCGATCACCTTGTCTGGGTGATGCGGCACACTCCAGGAGGCATCGTCGTTGGTATTGCCGTGACCGATGTGATACACCTTGCCCATCGAGTGAGCGACGTAGCCGTTGTTAATGAAATGCTGAGGCAACGTCACCGCGTCCGGGTAGACATCGCGGAACTGAGTGCCGAAACTATAAAAACCCGTGGAGGTCGATCGACTGCCCAGCATCAGATTGTAACGCGAAGCCATGCAGACGGCCTGGTTACAGTAGGCATTTTCGAAACGCACCCCCTGCCCGGCCAGTCGATCGAAGTTCGGGGTGGTCGCCACCTCATCGCCAAACGCCCCAATAGTGGGCTTCAGGTCATCGACTAGGATCAGGAGAACATTAGGTCGGTCAGCGGCAGAAAGCGCGGCGGCGCTCAGACCGACGCAGGCGGTGACAACGAGGAGGCATCTTTAAAAATTAAACATGAGATGAAAATTTGGATTAGTTGTGAGACGCGGGGGCGTTACGGTTTGCTGGCTTGGGGTAGACTCCGACTCCTTGCGCCCAGTCGTCCCAACGCTGCGCCAAATCGTCGGCAATCCCCGCATGCCTCCCGATTAGATCGTTGGTCTCCGTGCGGTCGGCCTCGAGATCGTAGAGCTCCCATTTGGTGGCATCGACCTCACCCGGAACGGATACTCTGGAACCCACCAGTTTCCACTTACCGTGCAAAACGGCCGCATTGTCTTCGTGCTCGAAAAACAACGGTTCGCCGCGCTCCAGAGAACGACCGGCAAAGGCGGGCGTGAGCGATTTGCCCGGCAACGGCGGAATCCGCCGCCCGTTGGAGTGTTCGGGGTAAGTCGCACCCGCGAGCTCGTAGAGCGTCGGCGCCAAATCGATCAACGTCGCTGGCTCTGCATACCACCCGGAACGCGGCGCGATGCCGCGCGGCCAGTGCGCGATAAACGGCGTTGAGATGCCCCCCTCATGAGTGAAGTGCTTGAACTTGCGAAATGGAGTATTGGACGCGTTGGCCCACACCTCGCCATACCCGGGGCCCGAACCGTAGGTGGATTCCCATGTCGCCAAGTCGAAGGGATCCGTCTTGCCCCCCAAGCGTCCGCCTTCTTGGCACGCGCCATTATCCGACAGAAACATAATCAACGTATTATCCAATTGCCCGGATGCCTCTAGGTCGGCCACGAGCCGACCGATATTCTGATCCATGCGATCAATCATCGCCGCGTAGTTCGCCATCCGCAGATCCATGTCTCGCTGCTTCTCCGGGCTCATCTCATCCCACGCCTTGAACGATCGATCGCTCAACTCCCAATCCGCATCGATCAACCCCAACTCACGCTGACGATGGAGACGGGTTTCACGTAGCTTGTCCCAACCCGCCATATATTTGCCGACGTATTTTTGCACCTCTTCCTGGTGCGCATGCAACGGCCAGTGGGGTGCGGTGTAAGCGAGATAAAGGAAGAACGGACGATCATCGTGCTCGGCCTCTTCGTGAATAAACTTCATCGCATAATCGGTGAACGCATCCGTCGTGTAGTAACGCCGATCGGTCGTGCTCTCTGGATTCTCGACGGGGTCATTCTGAAACGTGATTCCCCGCGGTGCTTCCGGCGCAAAGAAGTTGGAGGCTCCGGGCAGGTTTCCGTAGAATTTGTCAAAGCCTCGCTGCAGCGGCCAACGGCTCTGGTCGTTCATACCAAGATGCCACTTCCCGGCCAAGAAAGTCGCATATCCGCTCTCGCGAAGAACCTCCGCCAAGGTTACGCAATCGCGGTTCAGAAAGCCCCGGTAAGACGGAAAATCCGGACCGTGGTCCTTCCTGAAATCTTGGGGCGGATTGGTCATCCAGCCGATCCCCGTCTGGTGCGGATGCAGCCCCGTCATCAGGGAGGCCCGCGTCGGACAACAGCGCCCACTGTTGTAGAATCGGGAAAATTTCAGACCACCCGCGGCCAGCTTATCCAGAGTCGGGGTCTCAATTTCACCGCCGTAAGCACCGATATCGGAAAAGCCCATGTCATCGGCTAAGATGATGATCACATTGGGGCGATCATCGGCAGCAGACAGAGAGACTGCGCCAAACAAAGCCAAGGAAAGAACGAAACGTTTGGACAACGGGAAAAGGGGCATGAAGCCACGAATGGACTAATTGGCGAAAACCTCAAACCACGAAATTCCGGACCGTAATCCTCACAGGATTGTCTCGTGCAATTCACGACAAAGTTGTCTAGATAACCTTTATGCCGCCGTTTACTCTGCGTTTCCGACTCTCTCGCCTTCATCCACTCATTGTCGCGATGATCTGCTTTGCCCCGGCTCAGGGCATCGCCGCCCAGGAGAATTATGAAAATTCGCCCATCGCCTATTCCAAAAACGCGCCAGTTGATGCCATTTCTCGCCTCCAGAATCGCTTCGCCGCGACTGGCATCGCGGATGCCGAAGACGAACTGGAGATCCTACGGATGCTTCTCGCTGAGCTCGAGATCCCGATCTCCAGTCAGCTCCTGGTGTTCTCCCGCACCAGCCTGCAACGCGATCGAATCAGCCCGAAGAACCCACGCGCCATTTACTATTCCGATACCTATTACGTCGGTTGGGTGCCGGGCGGTTTAATTGAGATCACGACGATCGACCCTCAGCCCGGACCGGTATTCTACGCCATCGATCCGCGCAAACCAGCCCGGGCCAGTGGACTTAAATTTCAGCGCGAATCCGACTGCCTACGTTGCCACGGTGGGCACTTTGTTCGTGGTATTCCGGGCGTGTTCGCTCGCTCGGGGTTTCCCGACTCGACCGGTGAACCCATCTTCAAATTCGGCTCCACTCTGGTCGATTATCGCACGCCTTTCGAGGAACGCTGGGGCGCTTGGTATGTGACCGGAGAGCACGGTCGCACGCAACACCGCGGCAACATCATCGCAACCGAAACAGACAACACTTTGATTTTCCCCACCAAGGAAGGTACCAACGTCACGGATCTGTCGGAATACTTTAATGTGAATCGCTATCTCGCGCCGACCAGCGACATCGTTTCGTTCCTCGTCTTCGAGCACCAAACCGCGGTGCAGAACGCGATTACCAAGGCGTCAATCGAAGCTCGCCGGATGTTGCATTACCAAGCCGGACTCCAGGAAGCATTCAAGGAACCCATCACCGATATGCCGGAATATGACAGCGTGAAGTCCGTCTTCGCCAGCGTCACTCGGGAGGTCGTCGATGCGTTGCTCTCCAAGGACGAGGCGCCACTGCCCTTTTGCATCAAGGGGTAGCCGGAATTCGCTAGCGACTACACCGTCGCCGACCACAAATCGGTCTATGGCAACTCGCTGCACGATCTCACCGTCCGCCGTCAGCTTTACCGCTATCGCTGCAGCCCGATGATTTATTCACCGATGTTTTTGGCCATGCCGGCCCAACTCAAAAAACAGATTTTTGAAGCTCTCGCTGATGCGCTCGACCCGGAGCTTGCCGACGAGCGTTACAGCTATATCAAAGCTGATGAGCGCGCGGAGATTCGTGCTATTCTTCACGAAACGCTTTCCTCCATCCGTCCCTTTCTTGAGCAAAGTTAGTCCGCCCCTTTACCATGCTTCTCATCTCCCGTCTTCACCTCGCTTTAGTGATCGCCGGATCGGCTTTTCTTCCACATACCGCCTCAGCCGATAAAACGGACAGCGATCTCAAAAAGAATCTGCCCTACTACGAAGACTCCGTGCGCGCGGCCGATGCCTACATCGCGGAACGTTGTGTGTTGGACCTCTACTATCCGACCAACACCTCTAACTTCGCGACGGTGGTCTGGTTTCACGGCGGCGGTCTGACAGCCGGCAATAAATCCGTCGCCGAGCGGTTGAAGAATCAGGGCATTGCCGTCGTAGCGGTAAACTACCGCCTGTCCCCCAAGGCCACGTCTCCGGCCTACTTAGAGGACGCGGCCGCAGCGGTCGCATGGGTTTTCAAGAACATCGCGAAGTATGGAGGTGATCCGGACAAAATATTCGTATCGGGCAGTTCGGCCGGCGGCTACCTCACCAGCATGCTGGGACTCGATAAGTCCTGGCTGGCGGCTCACGACATTGACGCCGATCGCATCGCCGGACTGATTCCACTCGCGGGCCAAACCCTGACGCACTTCACGATTCGAACGGAACGAGGCCTCCCCCGCGAACGACCCGTGATCGATGATCTGGCACCGCTGTATCACATCCGATCCGATGCGCCACCGATACTACTAGTCACGGGAGACCGCGAAATGGAGATGCTCGGTCGCTATGAAGAGAACGCCTACTTCTACCGCATGCTCAAAGTCGCCGGCCACCCCGATGTCCGTTTAATGGAACTCGACGGCTACGGCCACGCCCCCCAAGAACCGTTTTATCCGTTACTACTCAAAGAGATTAAACGGGTGCTAGCGAAGAAGAATGAGCCTGTGGGATGATGGGATTCGCCCTCGGCTAGACTGAATAATTGATCTTGGAGCGGAGGGACTTCTCCCCTCAGGCTCCGCGTAATTCATGAGTTCTGCGGCATCTTCTCACGGTGATTTAAGCACGCCCAAGGCGGCCATGGTCATTTGTGCGCTTGGAGTTGTCTTTGGCGACATCGGCACCAGTCCCCTCTACGCTCTGCGCGAGGCCGTGCACCACCTACCCGCGGCGGAACGCGCCGGTGCGGTCTACGGCGTGCTGTCTTTGATCTTCTGGGCCTTGATCAGCGTAGTGAGTATCAAATACGCGACCGTGGTCATGCGGGCGCACAATCAAGGTGAAGGCGGCATCTTCGCGCTATTGGCTCTGAGTGGGCTTGAAGCTTGGAAACCCAAAAAACGCGCACCGGTGGCCATCATCATTGTATTAGTCGGCGCGGCGATGCTGTGCGGCGAAGGCGTAATTACGCCGGCGATTTCGGTGCTCAGTGCCACGGAAGGATTGAGCGTAATCATGCCGGCTGCACACGAGTATGTGATCCCCATCTGTATCGTTATCCTGATCGCCCTGTTTTGGGTGCAGCGACACGGCACCCATGTCATCGGGTCCCTCTTTGGTCCGATTATGCTGGTTTGGTTCAGCACGCTCGGACTGCTCGGACTTTGGCGTATCTGGGAGGCTCCCCAGGTGCTGGTCGCTATTAATCCCATGCATGGTTGGCAACTACTCAGCACCCATCCGCACGCCGTGGTTGGCATCCTCGGCGGCGTGGTGCTCGCCATCACGGGGGTGGAAGCACTCTACGCCGACATGGGGCACTTTGGTCGCAAGGCCATCCTGCGCGCCTGGTATGGCGTCGTGCTGCCGGGACTCGTGCTTAACTACTTCGGCCAAGGCGCCCACGTCATCGCCCACCCCGCCGATGTGACGAATCCATTTCTGACGCTGGCTCCGGAAGGCCCGATGCGCATCGGGCTCGTGCTGCTTTCCGTCGCCGCTGCTATCATCGCAAGCCAAGCATTGATTTCGGGCACGTATTCACTGATCCGCCAGGCAATCCAGCTCGGCTACTTTCCGCGGCTGAAAGTGCTCCACACCAATCCTGACCAGCGTGGCCAAATCTACGTGCCAATGGTCAACTTCAGCTTGGCCGTCGGCAGCATTGCCACCGTGCTCTACTTTAAATCTTCATCGAGTCTGGCTGCCGCTTACGGTATTGCGGTCACCGGCACGATGGCGGTGACGACGTTCACGTTGTTCTTCGTGGCAACTCGCACTTGGAAATGGGCGACGCCGCTCGCGGCTGCGATGTGCTTCGCCTTCTGGACGATCGACCTAGGTTTCTTTGCCGCGAATCTGCCGAAGTTCTTCGAAGGCGGTTGGGTGCCGCTGGCCTTCGGCGCGATTCTGCTCATCACCATGCTCACGTGGAAAACGGGGCGAGTCGAAATCGCCGACAAGATTTACGGCCAGGCCACCGCAGGGCTACAACTGGCCGACATCGCCAAGAGCAGCCACATCGTGCGGGTGTCAGGCAGTGCGGTCTTCATGGTCGCCTCCCCCATTGGCCCCCCCCTCGCCTTGCTGCACCATTTAAAGGCCAACAAGAGCCTGCAGAAAACGGTCGTGCTACTCACGATCCAAACCGAAGAAGTGCCAACGCACCCCGCCGACCAAAGACTCACCCTGGAAGAGCACGGCGAAGGCGTCTGGCGAGCCATCGGGCGCTACGGTTACATGGAATCGCCGGACGTCGCCGACCTTTGCGCCCGGATTGCGGCACGAGGGGTGCCGTTGAAGGACAACGCCACCACCTTCTACTTCAACCGTGAGATGATCCTGACAGGAGGCGACGCGCCGATGTTTGCTTGGCAAAAAGCCTACTACGCTTTCCTCTCCCGCAACGCCCAACCGGTCAAAGATTACTACGCCGTAATGCCCACGCAGATCATCGAAATCGGTATGCCGGTGCAGCTGTAGCCGATCGACTCACCCGCATGCCCGACGACGACACTCATTTCGATCAGCCGCGTAAAACCTACGTGATGCGCACAGAGGAGAAGTTTGTGCGCGCCAATGCCAAACCCGGACAGAACGCACCCGGCGAGCAAAATGATGTGCGGGCTTGGCGCGAGGATCAACGCGTCATCGAAAATCAAGCCGGCACGGATGATCTCACGGCACCGCCGAAATACCTGTATCGAAGGCGACGGGACTTCGTGATCTTACTCCTGCTCGGAAATGGATTCTTTGGCGGGATGATGTTTTTGAACCCGCAAAACCCGTTCGTGCTCATGTTCGGCTTGGCCGGAATCATACTTAGCAGCGTAGGTGGTTATTGGATAATCTACCACCTGATGCAGAAGTATTGAGCTCACCCGGCGCTCACTCTCGCTCACTTTTACTCCGTCGACTCGAATCGTTTCGCTTCGCGATTCTTGCGCACGGTTCCGGCGGGAAACAATTGACCGTTCATGGCGATATAGACGCCTGGCGGCAGCACCTGCAGTCCGCCAATCGCACATCCGACGTTAAAAAGTGCATCGTTTTGACGAAACCGGGCCGGCAACATGGATCCCGTAAAGACAATGGTCTTACCTTCGATACCTTCGAGCGCGGCGGCGGTCTCGGTCATGGAATCGGTGCCATGCGTGATCAAAATACGTTTCTCCGGGGCGGCCTCTACCCTGGCACGAATCAGGGCGCGGTCAGCGGCATCGAGCTCCAGACTGTCTTTGCGCAGCACACTCTCGACCTCGTAAGCGAAGGTGACATTGGCCTCGTGCAGCAACACTCCGATCTGCGGGTCGCCGATTTCGTAAGAACTCGTTGCGTCAAAATACACTTTATCGATGGTGCCACCCGTGGCGATAGCCCGAATGCTGAGGTCGGAAGGATCTGGCATACCCGCAAACTACCTGCGCAACCCCCACGAGCGAACCCAATTTGGTCCCAAACGCCCCTCCCGTCCTTGGATATTGCCAATCACGGCCAATTTTCATCCAACTGAAGGGCGACTCTTCCCGCTGCCACTTGTGAAAACTCTCATTCCCGTCGTAACTACATTCCTCGAAACCCGCACCAGTCGGCAAAATTTGCTCGCACTGTTCAAGTTGCTGGGGGTGTTGGCCCTACTGGTGAGCCTATACAGCGTGGGCTTCCACGTTTTGATGGAACGGGAAAATCAACACTTCAGCTGGATCACCGGAATCTATTGGACCCTCACGGTGATGAGCACCCTAGGCTTCGGAGACATCACGTTCCACTCCGACATGGGGCGTTTATTCTCCATCATCGTTTTGGGCACCGGAGTCGTGTTTCTATTGGTGCTGCTCCCGTTCACTTTTATCGAGTTTTTCTACGCCCCGTGGATGAAGGCGCAGGCCGCTTCCCGAGCGCCGCGATCACTGCCTCTGAGCACCCACCGTCACGTGATCATCACGGAACACGGCCCGGTCACCACGATCCTCATTCGCATGCTCAAAAAGCATTGCTACCCCTATTTTTTCCTCGTGCCGACGGTTCCCGAAGCGCTCGAAATGCATGATCGCGATCTGCCCGTGGTTGTGGGGGATCTGAGTGACCCCGAAACCTACGAACGCGTGCGCATCGACCAGGCCGCTCTCGTCGTCACCACCCGGTCGGACATCATCAATACCAATGTCACCTTCTCGGTGCGGGAGATAAACGATAAGATTCCAATCATCGCCACGGCGCGTTCCAGCGCCGCCCGCGATGCACTCGAACTGGCCGGTGTTTCGGAAATTCTTTCCCTCGATGAAATCATGGGACAGGCGCTTGCTCGGAGGGTCATCGATGCCGGATCTTGCGCGCAAATTATCGGCCGCCACGGTGAGTTGGTCATCGCGGAGGCTACCGGCTACAATACCGATCTCGTCGGGAAATCCGTCGCCGAATGCAATATGCGGGCTCGATCCGGAGTGACCGTGGTGGGCGTGTGGCAGCAAGGAAAGCTGATGCCACCGGATCCGAAGAAGGCCATCGATGAACACACCTTCTTCATCCTCAGTGGCACCCAACAAGAGATCGACACCTACAACGAAGTATTCAGCCAAATTCGAAACGAAAACGAAATCGACCCCAGTGTATTAATCATTGGCGGAAGTCGCGTCGGTAGCGCCACCGCCCGGGCACTCAATGAGCGTGAAATCGCATGGACGATTATCGAGAAAGATGCCGACCGTATACTTTACCCGGAACGCAGCTTCGTGGGGGATGCCTCCGAGTTCGATTTACTGGTAAAGGCCGGCATGCATCGCGCCACCACCATCATCATCACCACCCACGACGATGATACCAATACGTTCCTGACTATCTTCTACCGCAAGCTGCGCCCGAAGGCCCAGCTTATCAGTCGATGCACGCACGAAGCCAATGTTTCACGCCTACATCGGGCCGGAGCCGACCTGGTGCTTTCCTACGCCGACATGGGCGCAAACCTGATTTTTAACGAGCTCAAAGGTAAGGAAAACCTCCTGCTCGCCGAAGGGGTCAGTGTCTTTTCAACCCCGGTCCCGTTGTCTCTCTCCGGTATGACTCTCGCGGAGTCGGCGGTCCCCAGCCATACGGGGTGCTCAATCGTCGCGATCGAGAGTGGAGGTCACCGGGAAACAGAGTTTAAACCTGACACCCTGCTACCCGAGAATGGAACCCTCACTCTCATCGGTTCAGTCGAAGCCGAAGAGAAATTCCTCACGATGTTCGCCGATCAATCGGCGGCTTTGTAAGCGAGCCCATTGCGCAAAATCAAATCGAGCAACGTCTCGTAATCAGTCCCGGCCGTCTCAACCGCCTCGGCAAAATCTTCCCCAAAAGCCAGACACGGATTAGGGTTAGCTTCCAACAAGTAGAATTCACCCGCCTCTGACATCCGGAAATCCAATCGGGCGTAACCCGTCAGACTGAGCGCTTGATAGATCTGCTTGGAGAGCCGCACAAGTCGACGCGCTTGCGTGGGGGTCAACTTAGCGGGTTCCGTCGTGAGCCCAATCTCCTCCTGATGGGCATAGCTCCATTTGAGCTTGCTGGTCGCAATATTTGGCGCGCCTTCGGGGAGGTTCGTCATCACCATTTCCCACGGCTCGAACGTCTTCAAACGGTCGTTGCCCACGACACTCATGTAGAGTTCGCGACCCGCGATATATTGCTCCGCAATCGCCGGACGGCCGGTCTTGCGATGGAGCATATCCACCCGCTTCGCAAGCGCCGCATCGTTACTCACCACGGATGCCCGCGAGATTCCAACCGACCCTTCGTCGATCAAAGATTTAACCAACAAAGGAAACGGCAACGCCACCGGTCGGCGCACTTTACGGCCTACGGGAAATACCGCAAAATCGGGCACTGGAATGCCGTGATGCGCGAGAATCTGTTTGGAAAGTGCTTTGTCGTGAGCGAGGGTCAGTCCTCGTGGATTACATCCCGTGTAAGGCACTTTCAGGAGTTCGAGATAACTCACGAGGTGCTGATCAAACAACGGTTGCCCATCGAACTCCTCTAGCATGTTGAACACGATATCCGGCTGCATCCGCCCGATCGTTTCCCGCAACAAATCGAGGTCGCCGTAAAGTCCCACCGGATGCACGTCGTGCCCCATCTGCTCGAGCGTAGTTTTGACATCATACTCCATCTTCCACGGATGGATCTGCTCATCGGTCAAACCCTTAATCGTTTCGGGAGGCACCAACGCTTCGTGCATTAACGCCAAAATTCGGCGGGGTTTTAGGCGACGGACATTCATGCTACTTATAAACAGATACCTCGATGCGATGGACGCATCGCATACGGCGTAAACATGTCGACGAGCTCATCCCGGGGCACGGTAGGGCGCAATCCCCAACCGCTGCCCTCGAACGCACCCAGGCGATCTATCCAAATAATGGCGGCCTATTTACTGCTCTTTTTTCGTGATTTGCTCCCGCCGCGTTTCTGCGGATCGGTGACATTCCCAACTCGCTCCCATTGGTCCTGTTTCTTCTCATCGAATTTATAGGACACCGCCATCGCGATCGGGGTGGGTTCACCCTCTGCACTGATGTGCGGGGAAAAATCTAAGCTGATCGTCGCCGCCAATGCCGAAGCGATGAAATGGGGATCGTCACCAATCAATACTTCCGGGTTCACCACGTCGCCATGCTCATCCACGACGAAATTGATTACGACTTCTTCGCGTTTTCCGGTGCCGCTGAGTTGAGTTGGGTAGTAAGGCTCGATCCATGCTGAGGGCTCCGGCCATTCTCCGACATCATCCGCTTCAGTCGGGTCTTTTTCGAATCTTTTAAATACGTTGCGACCCGCCCATTTGCTGAGTGCGTCGTCCGCGCGAACGATAAACATGATCGGCATCTTTACCCGTTGCGCGACCGGTAATCCGTCGCGACGCGCCGGCGAAAATCGCCATTTGGCCAAGACCTTTTTAACTGACTCACCAAATTCTGGATGAGTCGCGTAGGAGATGTCAGGGTCTTCGACGGCACCATGGCGAGTCACTTGGAAGATCACTTCAACCTGTCCTTCGACCCCAGCGGAGCGAAGTCCTCGGGGGTATTCCGGCTCAACGGGTCGAGTCAAACGGGGCGGCACGAAATCATCGGCCGCGATCAAACCAGCGACGCCACCAACACAGCCGAGGACCAAGCCCCGAATGAACTTTTTCGAAAATAGATTATTCAATGACGGTATGCGTTCTGGATTCTTCGATTTTTTGGTAGTGAGACATTGCCTCATCCATCAGCTCGTTAATCTTAATTTGTCGTTGGGGAAATCCGGGATGATTGGCCAGCCAGCCATTAACCGTCGGGCCACCCTTGGAGGCGATATCCTCTTCCATCCGTTGGAGTAGGCGCAAGGACTGACGCGGGTCGTAACCGGCCTTGGCCATATAGATCAATCCGATGTGATCGGCCTCAAGCTCTTTTCCCCGATCGAATGCCGACTGCGTGATGCCCGTGACGCCTCCACTAGCCGCCGAGCCGACACTGGGAATATAAACCCCCGTGCCACCAATCGTCGTGCCGATACCGATCGAAGTCGCGGCACCTAAAGGCTTAAGCATCCAACCTTGAGAATATTTTTCGTGAGTGTGTCTCGCCACGACGTGCGCAATTTCGTGAGCAATCACCGAAGCCAATTGATCTTCATTTTCGCAAAAATCGATTAAGCCGGAAAACACCGCAACTTTCCCTCCCGGCATCGCGAATGCATTCATGACCCCCGGGGCATGGAATACCACAAACTCCCATTCAGCATTGGGCACATCCCAAAAAACGGTCCGGGAGAGGCGCGAGCCAATCTGCTGGACAATCTTTATCTGGGACGGATTACGCGACATTTTCTGCATCGACTTGAGGCGTTTGAACTCCGCGATCGACTTAGCGGTGATGTCTTTATCATCAACGAGACTAATAGCATTGCGGCCCGTTATCGGCACTTCTTGGCAGCCCACTGAAGCAAGCAAAACCATCGTGGCCAAAGCAGGCACGATTACGGAGCGAATGGAGAAGCGACTCAACATGATGAAAATACCAAAGAAATTATACAAATGGCGGGGGAAGCATAAATGGACCATCTTTACCCCGTAAATGTTCCAATCAGATCTACAACGGCACGATTGTGGACCCATTTGATCAATTTCACTCGCGGATTAACTCCCACTACCCGTTTGAAAGTCCCCCGAAACGATCCACTTTCCCAAAATCAACATTCAGACTGAACAAATCCCGCTGCAGGCAGTCCAATCACACCTGCCCAACGATTTTTCAACCTGCTCTATTCGAAAATGTCAGACAAACAGCCCCCCAAGCACCAGATTATAGACTGGAACCCCAACGCCTCCCAAGGCCAGCGCCCTGCTGGCAACTCAGGCCGCAACAAAATCTTCATGGCGGTAGCCGCCGTCTCGGTGCTCATCGCCGGCGCCGCGGTCGGGCTCTCCTGGCGCGCCATGCAGCAACAGGAGTCCAACGCCCCCGTCATATCGGAGGAACAACGACAGGAATTCGTCTACAAGAGTCGCGGCCGGGCCGAGCTCGCCTACGAAACCGCCTCTCAGGCTATCGGGGCCGCCCGCAACTTACCGATCAATCACGAGGGACTCCTCCAAGAGATCGCCCTGATCGAGAAAGGGTTCCTCCTCGCCGAATCTCAGCTAAAGAACGGCGACTACGCCGCAGCCGGCGCGGCCCTCGAAGTCACCATCGCCAGCACCCAGGAGTTCACCGAGACCGTCGAAATGCAGCAAAACGCCAACAAGCGTTATGACGACCTCTACGCCCGACTCCGAGCGGTTGAACGCTACAAAGAATTTTCCATCGAATCCTACGATACCGCCTACAGCTCGATCGGCGAAGGCCGCCACCTTCTAGAATCGGGCTCATTCCGCGCCGCTTGGCAGGCCTTCGATGAGGCCAGCGAAATGCTCGACGGATTCGAATCCCGCAAGGAGGAGTTCGTTAAAGAGAGCCTCCGCGCCGGCCAACGCGCCTTGAAAATTGGTGACCGTGAAGCCGCCGAACTCGCCTTCCAAAGCGCGCTCGAATATGACTCGGCCAATGAAGCCGGTCTCCGCGGACTCGATCGCACCGAAAACGCGGCCGAAGTATTCGAACTTCTCACCACCGCCAAGATCGCCGAGAAGAATGCTGAGTATGATCGCGCCATCGCTGACTTCGATCGCGCCTTCGAACTCGATCAATATTCCACCGTTGCCCAACAGGGTGCCGCCCGCGCTCGCTCCGATCAAGAGGAAGCCCAATTCAATGCGTTTGTAGCCGAAGCCACCGCCGCGGCCGAAGATGAGGACTGGACCACGGTCATCGCCAGCTACGAACAGGCCCTCGAAGTCTACCCCAAGCGAGACGATATCGAAGACGCCCTCGATGAGGCTCACACCGAATATCACGACGCCCAGGTCCACGACACCTTGGCCAAGGCCTACGACCTCGAACGCGACTACGAATGGGATCAAGCCCGCTTCGCTTACGAGGATTTGCTCGATCTAGAACCCGACTACGAAGACGCCATCGAAGGCCTGATCCGCGTCGGCCGCACCGTTCGTGCGCTGCTCGAGTATGAGAAGCTCCTCGAACTCTCCGAGCAGCACCTGCTCGCCTCGGACTACCAGGCATCCATCCGCACATTCAATCAGGCGATGCAGACCAAGCCGAGCTATCTGGAAATCACCCCCGAGGCCACCGAGATGCGCCGCTTACTCGAGGTCAACAGCAAGCCAGTCGACATCACTTTCGTTTCCGATACCAAGACTTGGGTGAGTATCACCAACTTCCGCATGCTCGGAAAAGTAAAACAAGAGATGGTTTCACTCCCACCGGGTGACTACGAGGTCATCGGTCGCCGTAAAAACTACCAGGATGTCATGCTCTTGCTCAAAGTGCGGCCGCAAATGTCCACCAATCTCGTCTCGGTGATCTGCCAGAACCGAGCCGACTCCTAACCCGGATTACCCATGACCACCATCCGATCACTCCTGCGACCCTGTGCTGGTGCTCTGCTGATCGGAATCAGCGCCACCTGGGCCGCAGCTCAAGTAGAGCTTCCGCCATTGCAGACGTCCGGCTCCAGCCGACGCGCCTTGGAGAAGCCAAAATCTTACGAGCCCACCACCTTGCCGAGCGCAACGGTTTACTCCCGTGGCTCGTCCCGCGGGACCTCGAAGATCCCTGATCCTGGCATTTTCGACGGCACCGATTTCCCGGAAGAAGAACGCCCTGAACAGGCCCAAATAGCCCAATTTGAAAACCCCGGTGGCCAGCCCCCTCCCTCAACCAAAGACGTAAAGGGTCCAGG
>OJFP01000212.1_pt1 | contig 46382 bp, 47 predicted proteins | sample 1594141 | NCBI WGS metagenome assembly OJFP01 (sample SAMN05416843, study PRJEB24817) | seawater metagenome | isolation source: Sea water | place: Canada:Atlantic | collected 2013-07 | reverse complement strand
CTACACTATCCTCTTCGTCGGCAGCGTCAGATGTGTATAAGAGACAGCAATTGGAGCACTCGCATACATTAAGGAAGAAGAAATTCACTTTCACGGTATTGTTTTGAGCCCTGATGGTACTAAAAAAATTGAAGCAAAACGAACGGCAAAGCTTGGGGAGCACCACACACTTGTTGATGATTGTGTAGAGTTTATCTTGAGTCGTGGGGGTAAAACATTAATTGGAACAACCGCTAAAATAGAAGGGCCTACAACTATATTTTCATCAAAATTATTAAGCCCTGGGCAAAAAGACTTATTTAACAATAAACTTAACGTAGGAAGCTCTGACTTTATAAAAACTGCAGCCAACCGGATAAAGCCTGTTGTAATGAAGGCAACACACAAAAATGTGGTCATAACAAGCAAAAATGGTGTGGATGCTATATTAAACAACTGCCCTGTTGATGACTTAAATTTTGAAACTATTTACTGCGTAGGTAGACGAACAAAACGTCTTATTGAGCAAAAAATTGGCCCCGTAAAGCATACAGAAAAAAACGCCAAGGCGCTAGCAGAACACTTGGTTGAATTTATGGACGGCTCGGAAGTCAGCTATTTTTGTAGTGATATTCGAATGGATGATCTGCCAACTATTTTGAATGAAAATAATATAAAAGTACAAGAGGTTGAGGCCTATAGCACCAAACTAGAAGCACCTAAGCTTGCAGACTCTATAGAAGGAGTTATGTTTTACAGCCCTTCTACTATTCAAAGTTTTCTAGAAAAAAACAAGCCTAACTGTACCGCTTATTGCATTGGTGAGAGTACAGCTAAAGAAGCAAGAAAACACTTCAAAAAAGTACGGGTTGCAAAAATACCTACTGTTGAAAGTGTGATAGAGCTTGTCAATCAAAATTACATCTAAAATGTTATGATAAAAAACGACTTATTTTTAAAAGCACTCAAAGGAGAGACTGTAGAGCGTCCTCCTGTTTGGATGATGCGTCAAGCAGGCCGTTATTTACCTGAATTCATTGCAATTCGAGAAAAATATGATTTTTTTACACGTTGTCGTACTCCTGAATTAGCGAGTGAAATAACGGTTCAGCCTATCAGAAGATACGGGATGGATGCTGCTATTTTATTCTGTGATATTTTAGTCATTCCACAAGCCATGAATATTGAGGTTCAAATGAAACCAAATTTTGGTCCTTATTTACCAAACCCTGTGCGCACACAAAAAGACGTTGACAATGTCATTGTGCCAGATGTAACCGTAGAGTTAGACTATGTATACCAAGCTATTAAAGCGACTAAGGAATTACTAAATGATGACATCCCTTTAATTGGATTTGCCGGATCGCCATGGACCATTTTATGCTATTGTGTTCAAGGGCAAGGAAGTAAAAACTTTGATAAAGCGAAAGAATTTTGCTTTATCAATCCAATAGCAGCACATCAATTACTACAAAAAATCACAGAGACTACTATTGCCTATCTCAAAGAAAAAGTTAAGGCTGGAGTCAATGCAGTTCAAATATTTGACTCTTGGGGTGGCATGCTTTCACCAACCGATTATCAAGAATTTTCATGGCAATATATCAATCAAATCATAGAGGCTCTCAAAGAAGAGGTTCCTGTGATTGCCTTTGGTAAAGGATGTTGGTTTGCGTTAGGAGATATGGCAAAATCCGGAGCTTCTGCACTAGGAGTTGACTGGACTTGTTCGGCACGAAATGCCCGCTATTTGTCCGGTGGGAATATAACACTTCAAGGAAATTTTGACCCTTCAAGATTACTGTCTCCCCCTGCAGAAATCAAAAAGATGGTTCACCAAATGATTAATGAGTTTGGAAAAGATAAATACATTGTAAATCTTGGGCATGGTATCTTACCAAATATCCCAACAGACAATGCAAAAGCATTTATTGATGCTGTAAAAGAATACCGAGCCTGATGAAAGATCGTTTTTTTAAATATATTCACGAGCTGCAAGACACAATCACTTCAAAACTTGAAATGATCGATGGGTCTGCAGTGTTCAAAGAAGATATTTGGAAACGGCCTGAAGGGGGTGGCGGGCGTACTCGTGTTATAGAAAATGGAACGGTGTTTGAAAAAGGAGGTGTTAATATTTCTGGAGTTCACGGTAAACTTCCGGCATCCATGCAGGCTTATTTTAAAGTAAAAGATGTTGATTTTTTTGCCTGTGGCTTAAGCTTAGTCTTGCATCCAAAAAACCCCATGGCTCCTACGGTACATGCCAACTGGCGGTATTTTGAAATGTACGACGAACAAGGAGCTGTAATAGATCAGTGGTTTGGAGGGGGTCAAGACTTGACCCCCTATTATTTGTTTGAAGAAGATGCGGTTCATTTTCACCAAACATGTAAAACAGCTTGTGATAAGCATAGCCCTGATTTTTATTCAACTTACAAAAAGCGCTGTGATACGTATTTTCATAATAGCCATCGCGAGGAAGCTAGAGGAATTGGCGGGTTGTTTTTTGATTATTGTAAAGCATCTAAAGAAATGAGTATGTCACATTGGTATGACTTTGTAAAAGAAGTTGGAGATAGCTTTCTAGAGGCCTATGTCCCTATTTTGGAAAAAAGAACTCAGTTGCCTTTCACAAAAGAAGAGCAAAACTGGCAAGAAATTAGAAGAGGTCGGTATGTTGAATTTAATTTAGTGCACGATAAAGGCACCCTTTTTGGATTAAAAACAAATGGAAGGATTGAAAGTATTTTAATGAGCTTGCCTCCAAAAGTTCAGTGGGTTTACGACCACCAACCTGAGCCTAATAGCAAAGAAGAACAATTAATGCGGGTTTTAAAAACCCCTAAAAACTGGGTTTAATATGTATCCAATAAAACGAAATAGAAGGTTACGATCAAATGAATCAATTCGCAGCCTGGTAAGAGAAACGGTGATCACACCAAACGATTTTTTGGTTCCTTTATTTGTTGTTGAAGGCAAGGGGATAAGGCATGAAATTCCATCAATGCCTAATTATTTTAGGTTTAGCTTGGATACCCTAGAAGCAGAAGTAAAACTACTTTGGAACTTAGGATTGAAATCAGTGCTGGTTTTTGTAAAAGTATCGGATGTCCTGAAGGATAATAAAGGAACTGAAGCATTGAGCGCTAATGGATTAATGCAGCGAGCAATAAAAACAATAAAAAATATATGCCCAGAAATGCTGGTCATGACTGATGTAGCATTAGATCCGTATTCAATCTATGGTCACGATGGCGTTGTTTCTAAAGGAGTGATTCAAAACGATGATACTGTTGAGATTTTAACAGTCATGAGTTTGTCTCATATTGAAGCTGGAGCCGATTTTGTAGCCCCTAGTGATATGATGGATGGACGCGTTGCTAGTATTCGTGAAGCCTTTGAGGACGATGGCTATGTTGATGCAGGAATCATGAGTTACAGTGCAAAATATGCCTCTTCTTTTTATGGCCCTTTTAGAGATGCTTTAGACTCTGCCCCAGTCAATTCTAAAAATATTCCAAAGGATAAAAAAACCTATCAAATGGACTACGCTAACCGTTTTGAGGCCCTCCGAGAAACTGAAATGGATATTGATGAAGGCGCAGATATTGTAATGGTTAAACCGGGGTTGGCTTATCTAGATATTCTAAGAGAAATTAAAAATGAATTTGATGTGCCTGTAGCGGTCTACCAAGTAAGTGGCGAATATGCGATGATAAAAGCAGCAAGTGAAAAAGGCTGGCTAGATCATGATGAAACAATGCTAGAAACTACGATGGCTTTCAAACGTGCTGGCGCTGATGTTATTGCCAGTTATTTTGCTAAGGATATTGTGAAATTGATTTCCTAAGTTTTTATCATTAGAGGTCTTAATTCTTTTTCCTTACCTTAATCCAACTAAAATAACCCAAATGAAAAAATTTATAACACGTCTTGCTTTAGTATTTTCAGTCCTCATTGCAGGGCTTTACCTTACAGATACTGACTATATTTTAAAAGCCGTACAAACAGTCTATTTACAAGGAAACACAACTGCATCAATAGATGATTATCCCTTTTTTGAAAACAAAACAGTCAAAATTGGCAAGTCTAAATCGTGGCCACTTCACAAAAATTATAATAAAATCCCTGCAACAGAAAAACTTTTAGAGCTGCACAAAGCGCAAGGAACTGTTGCGTACATGATTATAAAAAATGATAGTATTTTATTTGAATCCTACTACGATGGTTACGAAGAGAACTCTAAAAGTAATTCGTTTTCTATGGCAAAAAGCTATGTTAGTGGAATGTTAGGCAAGGCCATTATGGATGGGTATATAAAAAGTATTAATCAACCTGTGAGTGATTTTTTTCCACAATATAAGGAAGGACTTGCCGCTAAGGTGACTGTTGGTGACTTAGCGTCTATGGCATCAGGGTCTAGCTGGGAAGAATCTTATTACTCTCCATTTACAATAACAACACGTGCCTATTATGGCAAAGAATTAGAAAAGACTATTCTTGGGCTTACAACCGTAGATGTCCCAGGGAAGTCATTTAAATATGCTAGTGGAGACACTCAATTACTTGCAATGATTCTTGAAAAAGCAACAGGCAAAAAAATGTACAATTATCTTTCAGAAAGTTTTTGGATTCCTCTAGAAAGTGAAAATGAAGCGCTTTGGCAAATAGACAGTGAAGCAAATGACATGGTTAAGGCCTACTGTTGTATCGCTACAAATGCGAAGGACTTTGCTCGCTTTGGAAAACTCTATAAGGATTACGGAAAATGGAATGGCAAACAGGTTTTAGATTCTACATTTGTTGCTAAATCTATTAAGCCGCGCTTTGAGGAAAGTCCTCATTATGGATATGGATGGTGGCTTCGAAAAACAGAGGATAAATCCTTTTTTATGATGGAAGGCCATTTAGGTCAATGTGTCATTGTAGAGCCAGAAGATAACATCATAATAGTCCGTTTAGGAAATGCCAAAGCCTCTTTTGGAAACAATCCTTACAATGGAGACATCAATACTTATATCGAAGAAGCTTATAAAATGCTTCCTAATGATCAACAAGCTCAGCCTTAAAAACTTACTGTTTATCGACGTTAAAGCGATTCCAAAAACCGAATACTAATCCGACATCTCAGATGACTAGCTAAGGTAAGTGGATTCAAATCAAGCCAACAACTCAAAGAGTACTACATTTGAAAGAGTTTTTAAAAATTGATTACTTTTAAGACATGCAACAATCGCCTATTCTTATAATTAAAAACCTTCATGTCGCTTTTAAAACAGAAAGTGGATTAAATGAAGTCCTTTGCGGGATATCATACAATCTATATTCGGATGAAATCCTTGGAATCGTTGGCGAATCAGGAAGTGGGAAATCGGTAGCATCTCTGGCTATTATGGGGCTATTAACCCTGAAAAGTGGAGTTACTACTTTAGGAGAAGTTATGTTTAATGCTGAAAACCTAATAGACTGTTCTCAAAAACAGTTAGAGTCAATTCGTGGGAAAAAAATAGCCATGATCTTTCAAGAGCCAATGAGTGCTCTAAATCCATCCATTTGCTGTGGAAAACAAGTTAAAGAAATCTTACTTCAACACACAAACATCACAACAAAGGAGGCAAATAAAGAGGTGGTTCGTTTATTTAATGCTGTTAAATTACCGGAACCCGAAAAAACATACAAAAAGTACCCACATGAAATTTCTGGGGGTCAACTACAACGCGTCATGATCGCAATGGCTATTGCTTGTAAGCCAGAAATTCTAATCGCTGACGAACCAACAACAGCTTTAGATGTTACTGTTCAAAAAGAGATTATAGCACTATTAAAAACGCTTCAAAAAGAATTTAAAATGAGTGTTATCTTTATTAGCCATGACCTAGCGTTGGTTTCAGAAATTGCTGATCGGGTTTTGGTTATGTACAAAGGGGCTATCGTAGAAAAAGGAGATACAAAATCAGTGTTTAAAAACCCTCAAAAAGAATATACAAAAGCGCTTATTGGTGCTCGGCCTAGGCTTAAAAGTCGTTTAAAAAAACTCCCTACAATTAGTGACTTTTTATCAGGAATAATTCCCAAAGCACTTATTACAAAATCCGCTAGAAAGGAAAAACATAAAAATATTTATAGCAGTGCTCCTTTACTAGAAGTGATCAACCTTGAAAAAACATACTATTCTAAAGCCTCGTTCTTTGGAATAAAAACAGCACTTAAGGCAGTAGACAACGTTAGTTTTAAAGTCTATTCTGGCGAAACACTAGGGCTTGTGGGGGAGTCTGGTTGTGGCAAATCTACCCTTGGGAAAGCTATTTTACAACTCGATAAAGCAACTGCAGGCACTCTAAAATACAAAGGGGATGACGTTACAAAACTTTCTAAAAAAGCGTTGCGAACTTTACGAAAAGAAATTCAAATTATTTTCCAAGACCCCTATGCCTCGCTGAACCCTCGGCTCACGGTTGGAATGGCGATTATGGAACCCATGAAAGTACATGGGTTATTTAGTTCTGATAACGAACGAAAAGCGAGGACCATTGAAATTTTAGAGAAAGTCGGGTTAGAAGCAGCTCATTTTGATCGCTATCCTCATGAGTTTTCGGGTGGACAACGGCAACGAATAGGCATTGCTAGAACCATTGCTGTTCAACCACAATTAATTATCTGTGACGAATCGGTATCTGCCTTAGATATTTCTGTACAAGCACAAGTGCTTAATTTATTGAACACGCTAAAGGAGGATTATGGGTTTACCTATATTTTTATATCCCATGATTTGTCGGTGGTAAAGTTTATGTCTGATCAATTAATGGTCATGAATAAAGGCAAAATAGAGGAAATTGGCGAAGCTGATTCTATTTATGAGTCCCCGCAAAAAGAGTATACTAAAACATTAATTGAGGCAATCCCTAAAGGACTTTAAGATTTTTAAAAGAACAATAATGACATCAATTAAATTTAAGAGTAAAAAAGACGTCTTTTTCCAGGCTTTAATTCTTGGAATCGTAGGGGGTTGTATTAGCCTTATTGTGTCTGTGGGATTAGCTACGGGGCTTGATAAATCGAGTTACGTAACTATAAGTTTGTTGCTATTGGTTAGTGCATTCCTACTGTGGAGTTATTATGGCACTTACTATGAACTCGCTCAAAAGCAAATAAAATATAACTGCGGGCCCATTAAAGGAAAGATTGAGATTAAAGAAATCCGAGAAGTTATTAAAGGGAAAACACTTTGGGTCGGCTTAAAACCAGCTACAGCCAGAAAAGGTTTAATTATAAAATACGGAAAGTTTGATGAAATTTATATTAGTCCTCAAACAAATGATGAGTTTATAAATCGGCTTTTGGAGCTAAATGATGCTATAAAAATAACGAGTTAGTCCAAAGTAAACTTGTAGCAAACACTAAAACTCCATTTCAGGCGCCTCTCCATCCACAATAAGATGGCCTTCAGTCGCATTTTGAATCGTTTCAACAGAAACCCCTGGCGCGCGCTCTAAAAGCTTAAAGCCTTGGCTGGTAACTTCCAAAACAGCTAAGTTAGTAACCACTTTTTTGACACAACCAACCCCTGTAAGAGGAAGCGAGCAGCGTTTTAGAAGTTTAGAATCTCCTTTTTTATTGGTATGCATCATCGCGACTATAATGTTTTCTGCACTGGCTACTAAATCCATAGCTCCACCCATCCCTTTAACCATATAGCCAGGGATTTTCCAGTTGGCTATGTCTCCGTTGTCTGAAACCTCCATAGCACCTAAGATCGTAAGGTCTACATGCTTGCCGCGAATCATAGAGAAACTAGTGGCAGAGTCAAAAAAACTAGCCCCTTCAAGCGTGGTGATGGTTTGTTTTCCTGCGTTGATAAGGTCTGCATCTTCTTCGCCTTCAAAAGGAAATGGACCCATGCCCAAAACGCCATTTTCACTTTGAAATTCGACTTCAATATCCTCACGAACGTAGTTTGCTACCAGCGTAGGGATTCCAATACCTAAATTGACATAATATCCGTTTTTAACTTCTTTAGCGATTCGCTTTGCAATTCCAATTTTGTCTAGCATGATTATGTTTTTTGTCTAACGGTTCGTTTCTCAATTCGCTTTTCATAGCCATTTCCTTCAAAAATTCGTTGAACAAATATTCCAGGAATATGAATTTGGTTAGGATTAAGTGAACCGACAGGGACTAATTCTTCGACCTCAGCAACCGTAATCGTAGCACCACCACACATATTTGGGTTAAAGTTTCTAGCAGTCGCCTTAAAAATTAAATTTCCAGCGGCATCTCCCTTCCAGGCTTTAACAAATGAAAAATCAGCTTTAAATGCCGTTTCTAAAACATACATTTTACCATCAAATTCCCGTGTTTCTTTGCCTTCGGCAACTTCAGTTCCATAACCTGCTGGTGTATAAATCGCTGGAAAGCCCGCTTGAGCAGCTCTGCAGCGCTCAGCTAAAGTGCCTTGAGGAATTAACTCAACTTCTAATTCTCCCGAAAGCATTTGTCGTTCAAACTCATCGTTTTCTCCAACATAAGAGGATATCATTTTTTTTATTTGACTCTTTTGTAACAATAATCCGAGTCCAAAATCATCAACCCCTGCATTGTTAGAGATGCAGGTGAGGTCTTTAATGTCCATATCAACAATTTCTGAAATGGCATTTTCAGGAATTCCACAAAGTCCAAACCCCCCAAGCATGAGGGTCATTCCACCGGACAAACCCTTAAGAGCCTCCTTTACATTAGCTACCTGTTTATTAATCATTATTTTAGTTTAGAATTAAAAAGTACAAAAAAAATTAGTAAGAAGCTGATTTTTCTAGAAATCAATATCTGGTGTAGTCGTTGTCTTCAAGTAACTATTCCATTTGGGTTTACAATCAACTTCTATTGAAAGTTCTTCAGGGGCTATGAACTCGTCTTTAGAAATGTTTAAGTCCTCAACTTCATAACAACTGCGCATATAGTTTGCCCATATTGGAAGTGCCATAGAGGCGCCTTGCCCATAAGTGATTGTTTTAAAATGAGTGGATCGGTCCTCACCTCCAACCCAAACACCTGTGACTAAATTAGGAACCATTCCCATGAACCAACCGTCGCTTTGATTTTGGGTGGTGCCTGTTTTCCCTGCTATTGGATTTGTGAATTCGTAGGGATAGCCTGTAATAATTTCTTTATAAACAAGTTGATCCTTAGCCGCGCTATGTCGCAAGCGTTGACCTGAGCCGAACTGGGTAACACCCTCCATAAGCTTAACTGTTACATAAGCAACTTCTTCGCTCAATACATCTTTTGTCTTTGGTAAATGCTGAAACAATATAGTCCCATTTTTATCTTCAATATGTGTAACCATTACAGGTTTTGTATACACGCCTTGGTTTGCAAATGTAGAATAGGCTGCTACCATTTCATAGACACTTAGATCTGGAGTTCCTAATGCTATTGAGGGTACCGCCGGTATTTGTTGCTCAACACCCAAGTTGTTCGCCAAATTAATGACAGGTTGTGGCCCAATTTCATTCATAAGTCGAACAGTAATTGTATTTCTAGAATTAGCTAGCGCTGATTTCAAAGTTTCAAAACCTCCATAGTTACCTCCAGAATTCTTTGGCGACCAAGGCTTCATGTTTCCATGCTTAAGTGCCGCAATTGTAATTTGAGATTTTGGAAATGTATCGCAAGGGGATAAGTGAAGCTGGTCAATCGCTGCTGCGTATACAAAAGGTTTAAAAGTGGAGCCTACTTGGCGCTTCCCTTGTTTCACCATATCGTACTGGAAGTGCTTGAAGTTGACGCCTCCTACCCATGCTTTTACATGGCCTGTTTGTGGCTCCATGGACATCATTCCAGCTCTTAAAAACGATTTGTAATATCGCATAGAGTCTAAAGGTGTCATTACAGTATCTATTTCATTATTTTTTGCAGTCCAAGAAAATATTTTCATGGAGGTTGGTCTTTTGAAAGAGGCTATAATATCCTTATTAGATTTTTTAAGCTCATATTTCATTTTGCGCCAGCGCTCTGAACGCCTCATGCCTGAGTTTAACAAGCCTTTTATCTCTTCGGGTTCTAAATCTAAAAAAGGAGCCGTCGGGTTTCTCCTACTAGTATTTTGAACAAAGAACTCAGCTTGTAAGTTTTTCATATGCGTTTTTGTTGCCAATTCAGCAAAAGTCTGCATGCGGGAATCTATGGTAGTATATATTTTTAAACCGTCTTTATAGATGTTGTATTTATCCCCATTTGGTTTTCTATTTAAAGGGTTGTTTACCCATTCTTTCATAAACCCTCGAAGATATGACCTAAAATAGGTTGCAATTCCTTCGCGGTGTGATTCAGGAGTGTAATTGAGTCCCAGCGGTAGTTGTTGCAGTGAATCTTTAAGTGTTTCATTGATGAATCCGTATTTAGCCATTTGACGTAAGACTACGTTTCGACGGTTTTTTGTCCCTACCGGGTTTCGCGTAGGACGCGGATTGTATAGTGATGAGTTTTTAAACATCCCTACCAGCATGGCGGACTCATTAATACTTAATGCTATTGGTTCCTTTCCAAAATAAATTCTAGAGGCAGACCTAATGCCATCCGCAAAGTTTCCAAAGTCATAGATGTTGAAATATTGAGCTATGATTTCTTCTTTGGTATATTGACGTTCTAGGCGGGTGGCAATTACCCACTCTTTTATTTTTTGGGTCACTGTTTCTAATGTGTTTTTGGACCGAATACCTACAAATAATTGTCGGGCTAACTGTTGAGAGATTGTACTCGCCCCCCCTCTTTTGCCTAAAAAAGCAAATGCTCTTAAGGTTCCTCGTGCGTCAATCCCTGCATGTTCGTAATAACGAACATCTTCAGTCGCTATAAGTGCATCTACAAGGTGTTTGGGTAAATCACTAAATGCGACTGGCGTTCTATTGTCCTCAAAATAAAACTTACCAAGTGTCTTCCGGTCTGAAGAAATGATTTCAGTCGCTAAATTAGTCCGTGGGTTTTCAAGCGCTGTATGGTCTGGCATTTCGCCAAAAACCCCTAATGATGCCAATAAAAAAACAGAGATACCACTTAAAATCAGTGCTAAAAACATCACCCAAAACCAACGGATTGTTTTTGAAAAATTAGCAGATATTTTCTTTCTTTTTACCATGATAACAGCTTATTTATTAAATGGCTCAACACTAAAACCTACATCAATAATTCCGTCAAGTATCGCTATTCCTTTAGGGTTCTCGCGAAGTCGCATGGCTTGTTGTATATGGACTTTATAAGTGCCTTCTTCGGAAAATACAAATGAGGCATCTACTCCTTTAAACCGAAGCTTATGTTCTTTGACAGACGTAAATCCAGATCCTAAAAGCTCTCCACTTGGTTTGGCCATTATATATTCTAAAGTGTCTTTTGTAACCTTTCCGTGCGGGTAGTTTAATTCTACTACTAAAAATATATTACTAAACTTATAATCGGTTGTTGTTCTTAATTTAACAAAAAGACTGTAAGAATTAAGGCTGTCTGGGGCCGCAAATTCATAGCTAACTGTTTCTTGCCTGTCCCAGCCATTAGAGACAGATGTATAACGGTCGAATAACTTATTTTGCTGACATGAAAATGCTACAGAGGCAAAAACAATTACACAAAAGACTAGTTTACTTTGCATTGTTGTTCTGGGGTCTAGGTTTTTTGGGGTTGTTCTGGTTTCTATTTGTGTTTTTACGGCGATTATTTTTTCGCCGGTTGTTGTTCTTTGGTTTGTCAAATCGGGTTAAACTATCCTGACCTACTACATTTTCAAAATCAACTTTAGCCTCTTCAATTAGTTCAGACGCATAATCTTCTAGGCTTGCAACTTTTTCTCTTTTGGCATTTGCAGCAATAATTTCATTGGCTTGAGTAGTAGTAAGTTTATGCCAGTTCATCCACTCCCCTTCATAGGCATACCACATATGTCCTTTAAAAATATCTGTCTTTTGACATACGGCAGTCCCTTTTTCAGTTCTTAGTTTGACTTCCGTTTTTGGAAATGCCTTTAATGCATCTAAATAAGAGTCTAGCTCATAGTTTAAGCAACATTTTAATTTCCCGCATTGGCCTGCTAACTTCAAAGGGTTTAATGATAATTGTTGGTATCTCGCAGCAGAGGTGCTTACAGACCTAAAGTCCGTAAGCCATGTAGAACAACAGAGCTCACGCCCACAAGAGCCAATTCCTCCCAACCTTGCAGCCTCTTGTCGCAAGCCAACTTGCTTCATTTCAATTCGAGTTCTGAACTCCCTTGCGAATAATTTAATCAACTCTCTAAAATCGACCCGTTCATCTGCCGTGTAATAAAAAGTTGCTTTACTTGCATCTCCCTGAAATTCAATATCAGATATTTTCATTTTGAGCCTTAAGTCAATTGCAAATTGCCTTGCCTTCACTTTCATTGGCTCTTCTTTTTCTCTAGCCTCTACCCATATATCAATGTCTCTTTGCGAGGCTTTTCTGTAAATTTTAAAAACTTCTTCTGGGGTTTCCGATATTTTTTTACGCTTCATCTGAACCTTAACCAATTCTCCGCTAAGCGTTACCATGCCGATATCATGACCTGAAGCCGCTTGGGTTGCAACTATATCTCCTATGCTTAATGTAAGGTTTTCGAGATTTTTGTAATATACTTTTCTACCATTTTTGAAACGAATCTCGACCCAGTTAAACGGGGTTGCACCATTTGGAAGTGTCATATTAGAAAGCCAGTCAAAAACAGTGAGTTTATTACAACTATCTGTGCCACATGTACCATTGTTTTTACAGCCTTTAGGCTGTCCATCTTTTCCTGTTGAGCAACTTGTACACCCCATAATCTATATATATTGAATTTGTCAATGCCAATGACATTACAAATGCGGATTAATCTTACGATCTAAAACGTAAATATAAGATTATTTAAGGACTTAAAAAACGTCTCAAACATGATTTTAGAACTAAAAAGCGGAGGAGATTCGCGGCTAAATAGGCCTTAAGGTTTCGATAGTGTCTCGAAAACATTTCTCAGGTCTTTCTTGTGTGGCAGGTGGTCTGCACGTCCTTTTTTAAAAATATCATTGCTGTTGCCTTGTCCTTTTCGAAGTGATTTCTGAACTTCCGACGGCAAACGATTGACCTCCATACAATTAGATGAACAACAGTTTTCCATTGTCTGTTTGCAGGGATCGCATTGAATAAAAAGCAAATGACAGGCGTCATTGGCGCAGTTGACATGAATATCCGCTGGTTCGCCACATTGGTGACAACTAGCAATCACATCTTCTGATATTTTTTCTGCACGACGCTGGTCAAAAACAAAGTTTTTTCCTATGAATTTATTTTCAATTCCTTCGGCTGCTACTTCTCTAGCATAATTAATAATTCCACCCTCTAATTGATAGACATTCTTGAAGCCTTTGTGCTTGTAATAAGCACTTGCTTTTTCGCAACGGATTCCTCCAGTACAATACATAACTAACTTCTTGGTTTTTTTATGATCTTTTAGGTCCTCTTCAATTAAATCTAAAGATTCCCGAAAGGTGTCAACGTCCGGGATGACCGCATTTTTAAAATGTCCTATTTCGCTTTCATAATGATTTCTCATGTCAACAACCACCGTATTGTCATCCTCAATAAGTAAATTAAACTCGGATGCGTTTACGTGTGTTCCTATATCTGAAGAATCAAAAGTAGCATCGTTAAGGCCGTCTGAAACAATTTTGTCTCGAACTTTAACTTTTAGTTTCAAAAACGAAAATAAGTCATGTTCAATGGCAATATTAATACGGACATTTTTAAGAAAATCAATGGTATCTAGGTGCGATTTAAACGCGTCGAAATGATCTGCAGGTATGGAGAGCTGAGCATTGATTCCTTCATGAGCGACGTAAATCCGACCCAGAGCATCAATGCGGTTCCAAAACAGAAACAACTGATTCCTTAATGCTTCAGGGTTGGTAATTTTAAAATATTTGTAGAAAGAGATGGTTAAACGATCTTTGCCTGCCTGTTGAATAAGCGCCGCTCTTTCAGTATTGCTTAAGGTATTGTACAGTTGCATGCTATACTTGTTTTTAAGTTAATAATGATTGAACGACAAAGGTACTAAATTTTGGAACATACGCTGTAAAAGTGAATGAATAGCATTTTCAAAATAATACAAAAAGGTTCGTTAAAATTTTAAAACTTTACAAAAGATATCTTATTTTAGCAAGAAGTATGAATTAGATACACAAAGACTTATGAGCAGCGAAAAAGACGCAAAATTAAAAGCCCTCAAGCTAACATTGGACAAGCTTGACAAAGCCTATGGCAAAGGCACAGTAATGAGAATGAGTGATGCCCCAGTGATTGACGTGGAAGTAATTCCATCTGGATCCTTAGGGTTAGATATTGCGCTCGGCGTCGGGGGCTACCCTAGAGGTCGTGTTGTGGAAATATATGGACCGGAATCTTCGGGGAAAACAACCCTAACTTTGCATGCAATTGCTGAAGCCCAAAAAGCGGGTGGTATTGCTGCATTTATTGATGCAGAGCATGCCTTTGATCGTTTTTATGCTCAGAACTTGGGCGTTGATATAGATAACCTGATTATATCCCAGCCCGATAATGGTGAGCAAGCATTAGAAATTGCCGATAACTTAATAAGATCTGGCGCTATTGACATGGTTGTGATTGATTCCGTAGCGGCACTTACTCCAAAAAGTGAAATAGAAGGTGAAATGGGAGACTCTAAGATGGGCCTACATGCACGTTTGATGTCACAGGCGCTCAGAAAGCTTACGGGCTCAATTAGCAAAACAAATTGCACGATGATTTTCATCAACCAATTACGTGAAAAAATTGGAGTGATGTTTGGGAATCCGGAAACCACAACTGGTGGTAATGCCTTGAAGTTTTATGCTTCGATTCGGTTAGATATTCGTAGGTCTACACAAATAAAGGACAGTGAAGGAAATGTGTTAGGGAACAAAACCCGTGTTAAGGTTGTGAAAAACAAAGTAGCACCTCCTTTTCGATTGGCAGAATTTGACATCATGTACGGCCAAGGAGTTTCTAAGGTTGGAGAAATCCTAGATGTTGCTGTTGAGCACGAAATTGTTAAAAAGAGCGGTTCGTGGTTTAGTTATGCAGATACCAAACTTGGCCAAGGTCGAGATGCTGTGAAACAAATGATTAAAGACAATCCAGAGTTAATGGATGAGTTAGAAGAAAAAATAAAAACTGTTCTAAAAGATGCTTAATTTAAAATCCCGATTCTTCGGGATTTTTTATTCCTTTGAATCAGCAATTAAAGAGTTTGAGATTAAATCATATACTTTAGAGCTCAATGTTGAAGTGTCTTCCGTGGTTAAATCGTTTGTTGAAATTGATGGAAACACTTTTACGCGCATTTTTCCAGCGCTTCCACTGAAAAAGCTATACGATAGTCTTTCTTTATTGTCGTAAAAGATTAAGGGGACTAGTGGGATTTGATGATTAATTGCAAGACGAAAAGCCCCTGCTTTAAAACGATCTAAAACTACCGATTCGTCTGGAACTCCCCCCTCTGGAAAAATACAAATACTTGCACCTTCCATGATCCGTTTTTGAGCTCTAATAAAAACTGCTTTCCGGCTTTTAGGGCTACTTCTATCTACCAAAATACAGGTGCGTTTATAAAAAAACCCGAATATGGGTATTTTAACTAATTCCTTTTTCCCGATGAAAACAAAAGGGTGGTCTTTAACCGCAACGAGCATTAACATAATATCGGTCATTGAGGTGTGATTCGCGACAAACACATAGCTTTGTCCTTTGACTAAGTTTTCCGATCGCTCAACACGCCAATAACAGCCCATTCCAATTAAAATACATTTAGCCCAAATTCTAGCAAGCTTGAAAAAATATGGATACCATTTAGGTTTTAAAACTGAAATAAACAAAAAAGGAAACATTAAGATAATGATTCCGGCTACAAGCACATAAAACCAAATTCTATAGAAAAGCCAAAATGGATACTTAATAACTTTCATCGCGTTCAAAATTACTAAAAAAATTGAGCTATTGGGTCAAAAAAAGTACCTTTGCTAATAATTCAGACAAATAATAAGTAAAATGGCAAGAATTTTAACTGGTGTACAGAGTACTGGAACCCCGCACTTAGGAAATATTTTAGGGGCAATTATACCTGCAATTGAAATGAGTAACGATCCAGAAAATGAATCTTATCTGTTTATTGCAGACATGCATTCTTTGACACAAATAAAAGATGCCAATACGCTTCGTCAAAACACCTATGCTACTGCTGCTACTTGGCTGGCTTTTGGCTTGAATATCGAAAAGACCTTGTTTTACAAACAAAGCAGCGTACCGCAGGTAACAGAATTGTCTTGGTATTTGAGTTGCTTTTTTCCATTTTCAAGATTAGAATTAGCGCACAGTTTTAAAGACAAATCAGATCGGCTAGAAGATATAAATGGGGGTCTGTTTACATACCCAATGTTAATGGCTGCAGATATTTTACTGTACGATGCAGATATTATTCCTGTAGGAAAAGACCAACTTCAACATATAGAAATGACCCGTGATGTTGCTTCAAGGGTACACGCTAAGGTTGGAGATGTTTTTGTAATTCCAGAAGCTAAAATTCAGAAGGATAACATGTTAATCCCAGGAATTGATGGTCAAAAAATGAGTAAAAGCAAAGGAAATGTGATTGATATTTTTCAAACGGACAAGGCGCTTAGAAAACAAATCATGTCTATTCAGACCGACAGCACGTCGCTAGAAGCGCCGAAAGAGTGGTCAAGTTGTAATTCTTTTGCAATTTATAAATTACTAGCATCTGATTATCAAATCGCCGAAATGAAGAGAAACTATGAAGCTGGTGGATACGGATATGGCCATGCCAAACAAGCATTATTTGAATTAATTTGCGAGCAGTTTTCAGAGCAAAGAAAGCTCTATGCTTACTATATGGACAACTTAGAGGAAATAGATCAAGCTCTCGAAATTGGTGCTAAAAAAGCAGCTAAGGTAGCGAATGGTGTATTAGACCGTATTCGTGGAAAAATAGGCTATTAAACGAACAATTAACTTATTCTAAAATGAGGAGATCAGGAAATCCCGCGCTGAGCAAAAGGACTTTTAATAATTTAAAATCAACCACTGGGGAAGTGATGACTCTTGACGGTACTGTGAACAAAACAGCCATGAGCCTCGCTATTTTGTTGTTTGCGGCCTACTACACGTACAGCAATGCAATTATGGATTACGTTTTGATTGGGTTGATTGGTGGATTTATTGTTGCACTAGTCACTATTTTTAAAAAAGAGTGGTCGCCTATAACAGTCCCAATATATGCCGTTCTGGAAGGGCTGTACCTTGGAGGTGTTTCTAAAATATTTGGGAACATGTTTGAACCAGGAATTGTTCCCCAAGCCATTTGCTTAACTTTGGGTATTTTAATTGCTCTTTTATTTGCCTACAAAACAAAAATAATTAAAGTAACAGAAAATTTTAAACTCGGTGTATTTGCTGCCACTGCTGGAATTTTAGTGGTCTATCTAATTAGTGTTTTGATGAGCGCGTTTGGAGGCAGGGGTTTGCCAATCATGGACCCCACAAATACATCCATGATAAGTATTGGGTTTTCTTTATTTGTGGTTGGGATCGCATCCCTAAATTTGGTTATGGATTTTGATTTTATTGAGCAAGGAGTAGAAAATGGTGCGCCTAAATATATGGAATGGTATGGCGCTTTTGGGCTATTAATGACCCTGATATGGCTCTACCTTGAAATACTCAAGCTACTGGCAAAGACCAGCTCTAGAAAGTAAATTTAGCTCATAAACTAAAAAAAGTCTTTTTTTTAATAAAAATTTTCTAACTTTGATTTCATGCAATTAAGCCAGTACATAAGTGACTTACTATACCGCTACGAATGTGTAACGATCCCTAGTTTTGGGGCGTTTTTATCACATCCTATTTCGGCACGAGTTAACGTTGATACAAGTGATTTTTATCCGCCACAAAAACAGCTTTCGTTTAACATTCAACTACAATCCAATGATGGATTATTAACAAGCTATATTTCTGAAGTAGAAAAAATTAGCTTTGAGATGGCGAATCGCAAAATTCAGAAACAGGTTATTCAACTCAAATCTCGTTTAGAAAAAGGCGAAACAGTTGAGTTTAAATATATTGGTGAATTGGCATCTTCTAAACAAGGGGTGATAACGTTTGTTCCTTCTGATCATTTAAATTACATGACCCAGGCTTTTGGATTGGCAACATTTGTCTCTCCCTTAATTGAAAGAAAGGCCATTGTTAAGGAGATAGAAAAAGACGGTGTAATTGCTTTATCTTCCAGACGAAAAAGATCAAAACAATTCATGAGATATGCTTCTATGGCAGTTGTTTTTCTTGGGTTAGGCGGCTCTATTGGGTCTAACTTATATCTTGTACAAATTGAAAAAGAGAATACCCTTGCACAAGAACGTGCCACTGTAAGATTAGATACTAAAATTCAAGAAGCTACCTTTATTATTGAAAATCCGCTTCCAGCTGTAACGGTAAACTTGAAAAAACAAGATGGAAGTTTTCATATTGTTGCTGGCGCTTTTAGAGTAGAAGCAAACAGTAATAAAAAAATGCAACAACTAAAAGACCTAGGCTATAATGCACGCCGGATTGGGGTGAATAGATATGGATTACACCAAGTTGTTTATGAAAGCTTTGAAACGCGAAAAGAGGCAGAAAAGGCTCTATTCAAAATTAGAAAAGCACACAACCGTGCTGCATGGTTGTTGATTAAAAACAGGCCTTAATTTCTCCTATTGACTTAAATACTTAATGTTGTTCGGATCTTCGTCCTAAATAATCTTACATGTTATAAACTTATGGAACCTAAATCCCCACAAGCCTCAAAAACAATAATGACTGACACGGTCTTACCAAGTGAAACCAACGCCATTCATACTCTGTTTGGAGGTGAGCTATTGGCGCGGATGGATCGTGCTGCCAGCATATCTGCACAACGACATTCCGGACAAATCGTGGTAACGGCATCTGTCAATCACGTTGCCTTCAAACATGCTGTTCCTTTAGGAAGTATTGTCACAGTTGAAGCAAAAGTATCTCGAGCTTTTAAAAGCTCAATGGAAGTGTATATCGATGTTTGGGTAGATAACAAAACCTCGAAGAGATCTGTAAAGGTCAACGAAGCTATTTTCACCTTTGTGGCTGTAGACGACAAAGGAACCCCTGTTTTAATTCCACAACTAGTCCCTGAATCAGAACAAGAAATTCAACGATTTGAAGGGGCGCTGAGGCGCAAACAATTGAGTTTGGTTTTAGCTGGAAAAATGAAAGCGCAAGAGGCAACAGAACTTAAAGCGCTTTTTACATAGTTGGTGAGTATTTTGAACATAAAACTTACTTAATTTTGGAAAGACTCAAAGCCACACCAAAGCCAATTAGTCCTCCTCCAACAGTATTCTCATTTAAAAAAATACAAATAACGCCTACTATAAGTGACATAATCCCAATTATTATTTTTATTCTTTTCAAACGACTTTTATAGTTTATAAATCCACTTTGAAGGGTTTTGAGTAGAGCTGTCTTTAAATATTCCAAAACTAAGGATAGATTCCCCTGAGGCTTTATTTGTAATCACCTCTCCTATAGCTTGCTTTGTAACGACCTTATCTCCTTTATTCACGTAAAACTTAGACAGGTTTTTGTAAACAGTAATGTAGTTTCCGTGTCGAATCAAGATGGTGTTATTGCCATTTTTGGGTGTCATAATGCCTTGTACAACTCCTTCAAAGACAGCCCTAACTTGCCCTGACTTACTTGTTGCGATACGAACTCCGTTGCTTTTAATCGTTAAAGAAGGGTCAATGGGGGACGGGTTATTTCCGTAACGTAATTTTACCACACCATTAGCCACGGGCCATGGAAGTTTTCCTTTATTAGAAGTAAAGTTTGCAGCTAATATCTTTTGCTCAGGGGTCAATGAAAACACTTTAAGTTTAGAGGATTTACCTGCTTTTTTATTAGAAGCTGCTATCGCTGCCTGAATGATTTTTCGAATCTCTTTGTCAATCTTCTCTGTCTCGCGCTGCTTTGTTTTTATCTGGGCTGAATACTGAGATAAATCAGCTTTAATATCCTTTATAAGGGATTCTTGCTGCTGTCGCTCCTGGTCTAGGGTTGACTTCGCAATTTTATTTTCTGCGATAAGGATTTGCTTATCCTTTTTTTGCTTTAAGAGTTTAATGTTAAGTGATTGCATGTTAGCGGTTTCGATCTTTATCAATTCTGCCTGCAGCTTTTGATAGTCTGCGTATTGCTTTATGTACTGCAAGCGCTTATAGGCTTGCTGGAAATTACTTGACGACAGTAAAAACATAAGCTTGTTCTGGTCTGCCCGGCTCTTGTAGGCCTTAACAATCATCTTTGCATAATCCGCTTTTAAGGCTTTTAACTTTAGTCGTAATTTAGATATTTTGGTCTGGTTGCTATTGATCTCGCGTGTTAGAAGATTTGCTTGTTGGTTGGTGATGCTGATTAAATTTTTACGTTTTTTAATCTTGAAGTTTAAATCTTCAACAACAGAAAAAACGGACTTCTGTTCCTTTTTTCCCGCAAACAACAACGTACTTATTTGCTGTATTTCACGCTGTAATTCACGACGGCGTTGTTCTAATTCTTGCTGTTTCTTACTTTGAGAAAAACCACTTAAGTGTAGCATTAATGTCAAAAATAGAACGGCGAATGTAAAACGTGAGTTAGTTAATTTCATTTTAGTTCAATTGCTTTATATCCCTTAGGAATCTTAAAAGGAAAACGTAAAGACTGACCCAAAATTACGGATTTTAAATTCAAATTTAAAGTCGTTTGCACATCCGAGATGGTCGCGGTGATGGTCATCTTTTCTGGAAGTACCAAACCATCTATTTTTTGATAAGACGGATACTGAATATTTAAGAAGTTGCGATTTGCTTGTTGACTCAATTGTTGAGAGTCCATTTTAAAGTAAGTAGGGTTGATTAAGTATAAAAGGTCAAATAAATCGTTAGATCGTTTAGGCCTCAACTCATAAGAGCTGGGGTGTACTGTTTTGTTAAAACGATTTGGCTGAATCTCAAATAGTGCTTCGCCCAACAAAAGGTTTTGAAGGTTTTCAAACTGTAAATCTGTTCCTAAAAATGAATTGATAAGCGCATAGTCGCCATCAAAATAGGTGTTGTCCAGCTTATTGTAGAAACGAACGCGGTCGGGAGTAATTTTAACGCGTACCATATTTAAAAAAGCATTGACCCAAATGGTGTTATCATAGCCCATTCGAAGGGTTAAGGTATGCGCTTCAGATCGACCCCCTTGGGTCAATTCAACTTTAAGTCGCCCTTGAAGTGTGGTAAATCTTGACTGGAATTTATTATGGTTTTTAACAATTTTCTTCACGGACATTCGTCTGTCTAATCCGCTAGAAGCGCTCAATGTTTTAGTGCTTTTACAGCCTAAAAAAAGAACGATTAATGCTAAACTATATATTAGTTTTTTCATGGGTTTTTTTCTAATGACAGAGCCTTATTTTTAAACGAGTCCGATTCTTTAATATTTCCTTGCAGCCTAAAAGTAGTACTTAATTCTCTGTAAAAGTCACGTTGAAGTGTTTTGTTATCGATGACGTAATCTAGACCCATTATTAAATAATCCGAAGCCAACTCCAAATTGTTAAGCTGTCTGTTCGCTGTGCCATTTACTAAATATAAAAGAGGTTGCGACGGGTAAAAATCTATTTGCTTATTGGCAAAGTTCGAGGCTTTTTCAAATTGATTGGTTTCTAAATACAGCAGTGCTAAGTTTTTTATAACGTTAAAATTATTAGGGTCAAATTCTAATGCTTTTTGGTAATACGAAATTGCTTTTTGAGGGTCTTTTTGATTGTAATAATAATTTGCTAACTCCAAGTCAGAACGCGTTGGCGCCTTTTGGTCAGCCGCATTTGTAACCTCGATTAATGCAGATTGATACTGTGGAAATTTCGCCACAAACTGTATAAAGTCATTCAACACCTTTGCTTTAATAGCGGGTTCGACAACACTGCTTATTGTGACAGTTTTCATCGACTCAATCGCTCTATCATAGTCTTCAGAGTCCAAATAAAACTTATACAAGGCGACATGAGCTAAATGAGATTTTGGGTGTTGTAACAAAAATGATTGCGCGGTCTCAAACGCTTCTTGATTTTGATTTATGTTAATGTAAGCGTAGATTAAATTTATAAAATTACGGGGCGTTTCGGGTGACTCCATTAAACGGTAATTTAGATGCGCAATTCGCTTGTCTTCCTCTCCACTCAAATCATAGACTTCCTCTCTAATTTCATCTCTTATTGGACTAATTCCTAAGTTAGTATCTAGTCTATCTAGGACGCTCAATGCCTCATTATAATTGCCAACATTTATATACAAGTTGGCCAAATCTTGATGATAATCAGAGCTCCTATACAGTAGAGGTTTTAGCGCTTCAATAGCATCCTCATAACGCGCTTGTTCCACATATAAATGATACAAGCTTTCTTTATACCAAAAGTTAGTATCATTTAATGCAATCGCCTTTTTGAAATTCATTTCAGCTTTTTGGAATTGTTCATGCTTAAAATAATTGGTTCCTAACTCAAAAAAAATAGCTGATTCAGAAGAATCTATTTCTATGCATAACAGTAACTCTTCGATTGACTTAGAGAAATTTTCGAGGGCCTTATGTTTTAATGCCTCATAGAAGTGGGCTTGAAACTCAACATGAGGGGAGTCTTCCAAGGCAGACTCGATAGAGTCTGTTTCGATTTGAGAATGTGCTCCAAAAGAGAGTGTTAAAGCGCAAACAACAACTAAACTATATTGAACTATTTTCATTAGTTTCCAGTACTGCCAAAACCACCTTCACCTCTAGAAGTTTCATTTAATTCTTGGACTTCAATCCATTCAGCACGCTCGTGTTTCGCAATCACTAATTGTGCAATTCGTTCGCCATCTTCGATCTTAAAGTCTGTGGTAGACAGATTGACTAAAATTACACCGATTTCCCCTCGGTAATCAGCATCTACTGTTCCGGGGCTATTAAGGACTGTTAAGCCATGTTTAGCCGCCAAACCGCTTCTAGGGCGTACCTGCGCTTCAAATCCAACAGGGAGCTCTATTTGTAGACCCGTTTTAATAATTGTACGCTCTAATGGTTTTAAAATAATAGGCGCAGATAAATTCGCATGAAGATCCATCCCTGCTGACGCTATTGTTTCGTAGGCTGGTAGTTTATGTGTTGATTTATTTATGATTTTAATCGTCATCCTGTTTTTTTAAAAGTTGTTTAAGCATTGTTTTTTCATTGACCCAAATAATCATGAGAAGTACGGCGATGAGCCCAAGACCAAAAATATAATGTGCTCTGAATTGATAAAAAGAAAGCGCTGAAAAAAGAATAGAAAGACTGATGTACAGTGCTATTTTTTTTAGGTTATAAGGAATAGGGTAATATTTTTTTCCAAAATAATAAGACAATAGAGTCATTGTAAAATAGGCTGCCAAGGTAGCTACTGCAGATGCCATATAATTAAATTGTGCTATAAACACTCCATTGATAACAAGGGTTATTAATGCGCCAAACACCGAAATATAAGCCCCAAATTTGGTGCGATCTGTGACTTTATACCAAACAGATAAGTTGTGATAAACTCCTAGAAACAAATAGGCTAGCAATAAAATAGGAACCACAGCCATCGCTTCCCAATAGGCTTCATTTGGAATAAGAAGTACTTTCAAAAAATCAATAAATACAACCACCGTGAGTAATATGACCGAGCCAAAAACAACAAACAACTCCAGCACTTGAGCATAATTTTTTTCAGCGCCCTTAGTTTTAGAATGACTAAAAAAGAACGGTTCAATTCCTAAACGATAGGCAGTCGCAAAAAGCATCATAAACAAAGCAAGTTTATAACAAGCCGAATACATTCCTATCGAGGTTTTAGCAATTTCTTCGGGCAACAAACGCTCCAACAAAATACGATCAAACGTTTCGTTCACAGAAAAAGCAATGCCTGCAACCAGCACTGGCAATGCATACCTCAGCATTTTTTTCCACAAAAGAAAATCTATCTTGTAATTGATTTTGAAATAAAAACGAAGGAGCAACAGCAAAGTGATCCCGCTCGCAGCTAGGTTGGCAATAAAAATATAACTGACTTCAAAATTAGCGACGTAAATGGCGTCCCAAAGCTTGGCACCAGGTGCTAACAATTTAAGATATACCAGCAAAAAAACGTTCAGTCCAAGGTTGACAACAACATTGGTTAATTTGACCAAGGTATATTTTACTGGTTTACCCTGAGCGCGCAAATAGGCAAAGGGTATAATAACCAAAGCATCTAAAAATAAGGTCCAGATAACCAGAACAATATAGTTTACATGTATATGTGTGAGTGCGGCAATTTGGTGTTGAAAAGCTAACCCAAGCACCAAAAAGCCAAGTGAAGTTAATAGAAGAGAGACGGAGGCAGTGCTTAAAACAGACTCTTTATTTGCTTCTTTATTAAAAAACCTGAAAAAAGCAGTTTCCATGCCGTACGCTAGTACCACATTAAAAAGCACAAAATAGGCAAAGATTAAAGAAACATCCCCATAATCAGATACGTTTTGGAGCACTGACTTATCAGTGTGTAAACGCACCAAAAGAAAACTTAACATCCGTGGGGCCACTGTGGCAAGCCCATAAATGAAAGTTTGTTTATATAAAGTTTTTAAGACGCCCAAATCACTGTATTTGATCCTATAAAAATACACATTTTAACCAACAAACTATAATCGTTACTTAGTGCTTTTTTGGTGGCGCGGAGGGATAGACTATATGGGGAGCTTTTTTAAGGTCTGAAATCTTATAGTAATGCCGTTTGTCTTGAAGCCTATAACTTATCACACACTCGTTGTTGGCTAGCACAAAGGGCGATAAATCAAGCTGGTATATAAGTTTGTTTTGAAATTCATCCTTTGGATTTGAAGTCATTATCAGATCCCTTGACCGGTTGAGAGTCGTCTTGAAACGCCCAATAATCGAACTTCCTTTATTTTCAACTATAGCTTTTTCGCCTCTGAAATGAATACTATCTATCTCTACGTTTCGAATGTCTGAAACCGGCAAAAACACATTGATCCCTGAGCCTCCACCTTCAATACCCGAAATCCAAGAGCTGTAGTAAGGGGCCGTAATTATAAAAGGTGCTGCGTATGTAAAAGTATTTGTTTTAACAGTTGAGCAGTTGATAAAACTCGCCGAAATAAGAAAGTAAAATAATAAGCGACTTTTATTGTTCATCGGAACTGTATAATTATTGTTTGATTAAAAGTAAGTAAACAATGTGTATACCACAAAAAAAGCCTTGCGGATGCGAGGCTTTTTAGTATAATTTAATGATCTACTTTAGCCATTCAAAGCTTCTGCTCCGCCAACAATTTCTAAAATTTCATTGGTAATAGATGCTTGACGTGCTTTATTGTAAGTCAATTTAAGTTGATCTCTAAGTTCTGTAGCATTATCGGTAGCTTTGTGCATCGCCGTCATTCGTGCGCCGTGCTCGCTTGCAAAACTATCACGAATGGACTTGTATAATTGAGTCTTTAATGACTTCGGAATCAAGGTTTCAATAATCTCTACTTTAGAAGGCTCAAATATATAGTCAAGGTTTGCATTAGTCTCGTTTTCTAATGGCTCAATTGGCAAAAACTGCTCTGTCATGATTTCTTGAGTTGCTGCATTTTTGAATTTATTATAAATAACTTCAATCTTGTCAAATGCCTTCGATTCGAATTGCTCCATTAGCATCTCTGCAATTGCAGCAACACTGTCAAATGTTAGGTCGTCAAACACAGCACTCTGGTTAGAGATAACATCAAAGTTTTTAGAGAGTGCGTCGTTAGCTTTTTTGCCAATCGCGACAATCGACACCTTGGCGTCATAGCTTGAAGCAGCAGCTGTAGCCTGCTTTATAATGTTAGAATTAAATGCTCCACACAAACCTCTGTTAGAAGTAATCGCAACAATAAGCACGTTTTTTACATCACGTTGTTCTGAAAATTTACTTCCAGAATCGGAGTCTAAAGTGGCGCTAAGATTTTGTAAAAGCTCTGTTAATTTGTCCGAGTAAGGTCGCATTGCTGTGATGGCGTCTTGTGCTTTTTTCAACTTAGCAGCAGATACCATTTTCATAGCGCTTGTAATCTGCATCGTTGAAGATACGGACGCTATTCTATTTCGGATTTCTTTTAAATTTGCCATACTATTGTTTTCTTAAACTAAGCGCTATATTTACTTGACAACTCTTTTGCTACCGCTGTTAACGTGTTTGTAACTTCATCTGTTAATTTGCCTGATTTCAACGTAGCAAGTACGTCGCTGTGCTTAGCTCTTAAAAACTCGATATATTCAGTTTCAAATTCTTTTACTTTGTTGACAGGAACAGCTCTCAAAAGATTCTTTGATCCTGCATAGATGATCGCTACTTGATCTTCTACTTTGAAAGGATCATTCTGTGCTTGCTTCAAAATTTCAACGTTACGTCGTCCTTTTTCAATCACATTTAAAGTAACAGCATCTAAATCAGATCCAAACTTAGCAAAGGCTTCCAATTCACGGAATTGAGCTTGGTCTAATTTTAAGGTTCCAGATACCTTTTTCATTGCTTTAATCTGTGCATTTCCACCCACACGAGATACCGAAATACCTACGTTAATTGCTGGACGTACTCCAGAGTTAAACAAATCGCCATCTAAAAATATTTGTCCATCTGTAATCGAAATTACGTTTGTTGGAATATAAGCAGATACATCACCTGCTTGTGTTTCAATAATTGGAAGGGCTGTTAAAGAACCTCCGCCTTTTACAATCGGCTTTAATGATTCTGGTAAGTCGTTCATGTCTTTTGCAATTTCATCGTTGTTGATGACTTTTGCTGCGCGTTCCAATAAACGGGAATGTAAGTAAAATACATCTCCTGGATACGCCTCACGTCCTGGAGGACGACGTAATAAAAGTGATACTTCACGATAAGCAACTGCTTGTTTTGATAAATCATCATATACAATCAATGCTGGACGACCAGTATCTCTGAAAAACTCACCAATAGCGGCTCCAGCAAACGGTGCATATACTTGCATTGGTGCTGGGTCCGAAGCATTAGCTGCAACTATTGTCGTATACGCTAAAGCGCCTTTTTCTTCTAGTGTTTTAGCAATCAATGCGACTGTAGACGCTTTCTGCCCTACAGCAACATAGATACAATATACAGGTTCCCCTGCATCGTAAAATTCTTTTTGATTTAATATGGTATCAATACAAACGGCCGTTTTACCCGTTTGTCTATCTCCAATCACCAACTCACGTTGTCCACGTCCTACTGGGATCATAGCGTCAATTGATTTGATTCCTGTTTGTAAAGGCTCTGTTACGGGCTCACGAAAAATTACACCTGGCGCTTTACGCTCTAAAGGCATTTCGTAAAGAGTTCCTTCTATAGGACCTTTACCGTCAATTGGTGAGCCAAGTGTATCAACCACACGGCCAACAATTCCTTCCCCAACATTTATCGATGCAATACGTCCTGTTCGCTTTACGATAGAACCTTCTTTTATGACGTTAGAAGCGCCTAAGAGTACGATTCCAACATTATCTTCTTCAAGGTTTAATACAATTCCTTCAAGGTCTCCTTCAAATTGTACCAATTCTCCATACTGTGCATTAGAAAGTCCGTATGCACGAACAATACCATCACCTACAGTTAATACGTTTCCAACCTCATCTAAAGAAGCTGTCGATTCGAAACCTGAAAGTTGTTGTTTTAAAATTGCTGATATTTCAGCTGCTTTTACTTCTGCCATCTTAATTTATTTTATACATCTGATTGAATCTCAGTATAGTTTTAGTTAATTATAAATTTTCGTTTCAATGTATTTAATTGATTTGAGACACTCGCGTCATATTGCAAGTCTCCAACTCGAAGTACAAAACCTCCAAGGATGTTTGCATCTACAGACTTGTGGAGCGTTACTTCCTTTGTAGTTAGAGTTTTAAGCTTAGCCATTACCTTTTCTTCTAATTCAGAAGTCATTGCGATGGCGGTGGTTACAAAGGCATTTTCTTTATTGTTTACTTGGTCATATAGAATCCCGTACTGGGTTGCTATCTGGCCTAAAATATTAACTCTTTTGTTACTGACTAAAGTGGTGAATAACGATTTACTTTCTGAACTCACAGAGGGAAATAAAGCATCAAGTACAGCCGCCTTTTCTAATAACTTTACAACAGGACTTTTAAGTGCATTTTCTAAAGAAGCGTTGTTAGCAATCGATTGACCGATTAGGGCCATATCTGCTTGCACAGCTTCTGCTTTTTGGTTATCTGTTGCTAGGCTTAATACTGCTTTTGCATATCTTATAGCCGCTCTTGTTCCTGCCATGATTGTTTAGTTTAGTGTTGCGTTTTCTAGCATTGATTCCACTAATTTTTCTTGTTTCGCTTTGTCTGACAGCTCTTCACGGACAACTGTTTCTGCAATAGAAATTGAAAGTTCTGCGACCACTGATTTTAAATCAGCAATTGCAGCCTTCTTTTCAGCTGCTATAGCCAATTGTGCTTGCGCTACTAACTTATTAGCTTCTTCTTTTGCTTCTGTTTTAGCGGTTTCAATCATATTGCTTTTTAACTCACGGGCTTCTTTCAGCATCGCTTGACGCTCGGCTCGGGCTTCTTTTAAAATACGTTCGTTGTCTGCTGTAAGGTTTTCCATTTCTTTACGTGCGTTTTCAGCTGAGGATAAAGCAGACTTAATGCCTTCTTCACGATCGCTAACAGCGCCTAAAATTGGATTCCAAGCAAATTTTCTTAATATCACTAATAAGAAAATGAACGTGACAGCCGTCCAAAATACCAATCCAAATCCTGGTGTAATTAAATCCATTTCTTTGTTGTTTTTTTAATAACTTAAATTTAAAAAATACTGAAGTAACCAACCGTCACTTCAGTATTCTTTGTGTTTTTAACCTTGTAAAAAAGCAACAACAACTCCAAAGAGTGCTACCGCCTCAACAAAGGCTGCTAAAATTAATGCAGAAGATTGTATTTTTCCGTGCATTTCAGGTTGACGTGCCATAGCTTCCATGGCTGATCCACCAATTTTACCAATACCAACACCAGCTCCAATAGCTGCTAAACCAGCTCCAATAGCTGCAATTCCAGTAATAGTCATAGTTCTAAATTTAAATTAATTAATGTTCTTCTTCTGTTGCCATTCCAAAATAAAGGGCTGACAATATTGTAAATATATAGGCTTGTATTGCTGTCACTATAATTTCGATTACCGTAATAAATAATGAAAAGGCAACAGAGACAGGTGCAATTGCAACTGACTTAAATACAAAAATTAATGACATTAATGCTAATATGATCACGTGTCCGGCTGTAATATTGGCAAACAAACGGATCATCAATGAAATTGGTTTAACAAACATTCCAATAATCTCGATAGGCATTAAAAATATTTTCATTGGCACTGGCACTCCTGGCATCCAAAAGATGTGTTTCCAATAGTTTTTGTTGCCACTAAATGTTGTAATTATAAAAGTGAATACAGCTAGTGTAAATGTAAATGCGATATTACCACTTAGGTTGGCACCATTTAAAATTGGTATCAACCCAAAGATGTTGTTTATCCAAATAAAGAAAAAGATTGTTAATAAGTAGGGCATGTACCTTTTATACTTGTGCTCGCCAATCATTGGTTTCCCTATCTCGTCTCTTACAAATACAATTAAAGGCTCCATAAACCCAGCAAGTCCCGTTGGGACGCCGTCTTTAGATTTTTTATAGCTTCTAGCGGTTGTCAAAAAAACAAACAATAATAGCGCAACAGAAATCCACATCATAAACACGTTTCTAGTAATAGAAAAGTCTAAAGGTTTCTGTGCATTTATCGGATGGTGTTCTGAATCATAATCAATAGCAGTAACACCTGCATCTAACTGGTAAATTTTTTCGTGCAACTTAACAAAGCTGCCGCCGTTTGCTTCCACAATTGTATGGCCTTCATCATCATGATGAAATTCACTTGAAGAGAAGCTTGTAAATCCATTCTCGGTCCACAATATAATTGGCAATGACAAAGACACGGGGCTCCCTTTCCAATCCCATAAATGAAACTCATGAGCATCCTTTACGTGATGTAAAATCATTGCTTTTGGATCAAAAGGCGCATCATCTTGAGTTGTTTCTTTTTCCTTAGCAAAACCTATAAAAGAAATTGATAAAAATAATGTTGAAAATAGTATGGTTCTTAAGGGGTTCAATAGACTGCTTTTAATTAAAAATACCTTGATTAATTTTGGTGCAAATGTACACACATTTAATGAAATGACAAATAATATTTAAATGATTATTCGCTCGGTTTTAGGCATTTTTAGTGTTGCTACTGTTTTTGAAGAAATTTGGTAACGGAATACACTTCAAAAGTTAAGAAAGCAAAGTACGTAACGAAAAAATTTGCTAAATCAAATCCTTGTTGTTGAGGTTTAGATAAAAGCCATGGCAAAAGAAAAATCAGAGTTAATACTATTTTTAGAAGCATGCCTAGCATAAAGACATTAAACACATCTGTTTTTCCGTTAGAATCTCGATAATTTATGAACGTATAAATCGCCAAGACGGTTACCGTATGAAATACATAAATATGCCACAATGGGAAAAACAAAAGTATATCTGAGGCAAAATGATGGTTTAAATAGGAATGAGACCAAAAAAGCACCAGGCTTAAAACAATTAATTGTATAAGAAACCCTACTTGTCTCTTTTCAAAGAGTTCGTTCATTTTTTTTTGTCTTTTGAGGCTGATACGATACGTTTTATGGCGTAAAAAACAGAAAATATTACTGAAAACAGTGTTAGTATTAGTGTAAAAAGATTGTTTTCATTAGGATATTTTTCGTCTAAAGCAATACCTATAAATACCCCTACTGCAGTAATTGCTCCCATTTGAAAACCTATCGCCGATAGCGCTGCGAGTTGTTTAAGCGGATTGTCCAGCTTTGGAAGTGTTTTGAGAAGTGTTATTGGGTGTTTCGTTTTTGAGCTCTTTTACAGAACCTTTCATGAGACAGTTTGCATTAAAAGTAGCGCCTGGCTCCACGGCCAATTTGCCAATTTGAACCTCCCCTTCAACATGTGCTGATGCCCGAAGACTAAGTGTGTCCGAAACGGTTAAAGTCCCCTTAAATTTACCCTCAACATCTGCGTTTTTACATATTAATACACCGTCAATAACACCTGTCTTTCCAATGACTACTTTTCCAGATGTTGTCAGAGAACCACCTACAGCGCCCTCTATTCTAAAATCCCCTTCGCTGGTTAAGTCACCATTAAAAGTCGTGCCTAGTGCAATTGTGTTTTGTTGTGAAAATGAGTTCAGATTTGATTTTGAGTTTTTGTTATCTGTAAACATAATAAGATGGTTTTATTTAATTGATTTTATATACCTTTCTGCGTTTTTATGTATTTGAACGATTTGATAATTCATGGAAGAAATTCCGAAATACGGCTTCGAAATTATCAATTCATTCTCTGTCTCTAAAATCTTTACAAATCCTAAAGCGCCCTGAACACTTTTCAGCCCGTGAACGACTACAAATATAGTGTTTGTATTATAACCATCTCTAGAAACTGTTAAATTAAAATAGTCAACTTCTTCAACAGCAGTACTTAACGCTGTTTCAAATGTGTTGATTTCCTCTACTTCAGACCGGTCAAACTTAAAAACAACTTTGAAGTTCGTTTGAGTTGAGTCTTCAACAAATGCTTTGTTTGCTAGCTCTGGAATGATAGTGCTGTACATTTGAGCTGCCTTTTTTCCTTCTAAACTGCTTGGATAGTTGAGAGCAACAAAATTCAACCCTTCTTTATAGGCTTCAAAACCGTACAAACGCGCTCTAGAGGTCGCCTTAAGGAGTTCCAGCTTGGGTACAATTTCATCTCCATCTAACCTTGTGATTTGCAAATCACACCCGTCTATTACCTCTTGATAATTACCAAGCTCAAACTGTGTATATAGATTATTGTATAGCGACTGTGGGCTGTTTTCGTTATTTAGAAGGGCTAGTTCTGGATTTAATAAAATAGCTGCATACCTGGAGTCTTTGTGGTTTTCTATAATGTCTTTTTTTAAAATAGCTTGTGACTGGCTCAAGCCCAGCAAGGAGTATACTTTATATAAATTATACTTTGTTGGTAAAACAAGTCGATCTTCGGGAAACTGTTTCAAAAGTTGTTCAAGTTTGTTTTGAGACAATGTATACTCCTTAAATTTATCTTTATAAATAAGCCCTAATTGATAATATGCAAAATTGCGTTCTTTAGAAATGCTATCTAATATGGATTCTTCAGATGGAATTTGTGCTAAATAATACGCAATGGTGAATCGGCTTTTATCGACTTCCATCTCGGCTTCTTCAAATTCTTTTTCAACAACTTCTTCATTCCGAACGGTCTTATTGGACCAGCGCCAATTGGCCTCTAAAGCACGCGCTCCCCATATTCTTACAAACTCATTTTTCCCAAACGCAAGCGTTGTTGGGTTGTAAAAATAAAACGTTTTATCTTTCTTGCGAACTTCATTTAGTGTTGGCACAAAGTAGGCCTCCCTAGGAGTGGCATCTTCTTTTTCAAGAGCTTCTTCTTCAAGTTTTAAGTTCTCAATGTATGTTTGGAAATACGCTTCTTTTTCGGACTGTGAAAGCTCGACGAGCCTTAACACACTATCCGTTTCATGCGCCACAGCTTCGTAATAAATAACATCTTCTAGGTTGTCACGTTTACGCTTGATAGCACGAAATGACTTGCTATTATCTTGAAGACTGAGTAAGGTGCTATCGTAATAAGAACCCGCTAAACTGTATTCTGAATAATCGAAATTTAGGTCGGCTAATATCCGATAATTAAGAGCGGTTAAATGGGCGTCTTTAGAGTCCGTTCGCAGTGATTTGTTATAATAAGCAATTGCTAAGGAGTCTTTATTGTTCTTAATTTGATAATTAGCAATTTGGTGGTATATTTTATCTAAAAAAGGCCGATTTTCTCTGTTTGACTCTAAGTTCTCTAAAAGCGTTTCAAGGATAAGCTTGTTGTCATTTTCAAAATCAAAATTTTTAATTTTTTCCAAATGAGCGCTTATCATATAAACTCTAGGAGTTTTACGGTTCAGGGCGATCACCTGATCAAACGCGAGATTGGAGCTGTCTTTAATTCCTAAGGAAGAATATAGCTGACCCTCTATGAACCGAAGCCTCCCTAGCTCGTGGTTGTCTTTGGTGAGTTGTGATGCTCGCTGGAGTTGGATTATAGCGCTATCTAATGCTTTAGTAGTGATATATGCCTGAGCCAGTGCGGAGCTGGCAGCCACGTTGTCTTCATTTGAGAGTTTATTTGACTCAATGAGCTCCTTTAAATTTTTAATAGCTAAGCCTTCGTTTTCTAAACGTAAATTGGTTTTTGCGCGCCATATTTTCGCCAAGTTGATGTTGCTACTTGCGGGATATTTAAACAAAATGTAATTAAACGCTTCCTGGGCAGGAATAAAACGATTGTCAAAATAACGAGCTTTTCCAAGAAGAATGTAGGACTCGTCTATTTGCGGGTTTTTTTCTTTTCCTTTAATATTCATGCCATGCACTTGAATGGCCTTAACAGCTTTTTCTTCAGCACGCCCAAAATTTGGGTCCTGAGCTTTGTCCCCTAGAATAATGTCGTCTGTTGGCTGTAAACGTTCGACCGGTAGTATATCCCAATAATTATCTATAAATGTAGAGTTGATTGCTGTTTTTCCTGTTTCTAAAGCAATACCCCCATTGTAAAGAATGTTATACTTGGTGTTTAAGGAGTGCCAAGAACGATTTATGAATTTATCTTTTTTGCGCGAGCATCCCGTTGCAACAAAAAGCATGAGAACTACAAATAACATAAAATTATACACGTTTTTCAAAAGCAAGGTCTTTGGTTATCTTCTAACTAAAATACACGTCATTATAGTGTATCGTTGTGTAAAAATAATCATCTTTTTGCATAAAACTAACAAAAACCACGGGTTTACCCGAAATTTAAAAATAAACTAAAAGCTAATTTTAGGGAAGTGTTAACAGGAATTTAGATTAAATCTTTCTTATTTTTGTTAAAAAATTTCCATGGCACAATTCCACACTCTTAAAATTCAATCTATTGTTAGGCAAACCGAAAAAGCGGTTAGTGTCTCCTTTGATGTCCCGACTTCTCTGGTGACTGAATTTGCTTTTAAGGCTGGGCAATATATTACATTAAAAGCTATGATAGACGGAGCTGAAGTTCGTAGAGATTATTCTTTAAGTTCAAGTCCAAAAAGTGGCGATTTAACAGTCACTATCAAAGAAATTGATGGGGGTCTTTTTTCAACTTATGCAAATAGTAGCTTAAATATTGGAGATAGCTTAGAGGTTGGGATACCTAATGGACGTTTTATTTACGAACCACAAACCGATAACACAAGCTCTATTGTTGCTTTTGCAGCGGGCAGCGGAATCACGCCAATAATGAGTATTGCCAGAACGGTTTTAGAAACGGGCAATGATAACATTGTTTTGATCTACGGCAATAAAAGCCCTGAAAAGACGATTTTTTACAAAGAAATTTTAAAATTACAATCAACATATTTAAATCGTTTTAGAGTGCAGTTTGTTTACAGTGAATCAAATAATGAAGGCTCATTATTTGGACGTATCGATGGTGGCAATATAAATTATGTTATCAAAAACACAATCCAGCTTGAGACTTCACATCTGTTTTATTTGTGTGGCCCCGAGGGAATGGTCAAAACAACAACCGCTATTTTGTCCGAAAAAGGAATACGGGACGAGCAAATTCTTTTTGAACTTTTTACAGCTTCTGACGTAGTGCCTGCAAATAAGCCTATCAACGAAGGAAAGTCTGAGATTACCATGCTTGTTGACGACGAAGAAACAACCCTTATGATGCCACAAAATCAAACAATTTTGGAAGCAGCTCTTGCTAATGATATAGATGCGCCTTACTCCTGTCAGGGGGGGGTGTGTAGTAGTTGTATTTGTCGTGTTACTGAGGGATCTGCCAAGATGAGGCAAAACAATATATTGACAGACAATGAAGTAGCTGAGGGGTTAGTTTTAAGCTGTCAAGCAGAGCCAACTTCATCCTTGTTAAAGGTCGACTTCGACGATATTTAAAGATTACTGTTAACTGCTTCTAAAACGCTTTTTACTGGAATTGTTTCTATTGCTAATTCGTAACCCTCGGGAAAGGTGTTTCCGTAAATTGAGGTTGGAATTTTAGGGTACTTAACTCGGTCGGCTAGCAAGTTATTTGTGACATCCTGATTAAAAGGAGCAAAACCAGCATATGGGTGAGTTACCCCCCAAAGCGTCACCACATTTACCCCCAACATCGCAGCCATATGGCCATTACTTGAGTCCATAGACAACATAACCTTTAAGTTTGATATGATATCGAGTTCGTGCTCTAAACTGAATTTAGCTGCAACTGAAAACACATTTGTATACTTCGAGGCTAGTTTTTGAAGTTGCTGAGACTCTTCTGGCCCTCCACCAAAAAGTAAAATTATATGTTTTTTTTGAAGCTCATAAATCACTTTATCCATCTTTAATATTGGATATGTTTTAGATGCGTAGGCGGCAAAAGGTGCGACTCCAATTACTGCACTTGAAAACCTCCCAAGTGCGTTTAAGATGCTGTTGGCTAGTTTTTTTGGCGCTCTAGGCGAGTGCGTATTCAACTCGTAGCTAAAGCCTAAGCTCCTAAATACATCGGCATACCTTTCGGGGGTTGAGCGTAAAGGACTAAAGTTGATCCCTTCAGTAAGCTCTCTTTTTTGTGAACGCCCCTTGTTAATTTGATTGAATTTAATTCCAAACAAAAAGTATTTTAAAATGTTTGTTCGCAATACATTGTGAAGATCGGCAACCGCATCTATGTTGAGCTTACGTATTCGTCTTGAAAGTTTGTATAATCCCAAAACCCCTTTGTGTAGATTGTTAAAATCAGCTAATATAACAGTCGCTGTTTTCATGTCCCTGAAGAGGGGCGCAAATTGTTTCTTTGTTAAAATAGTAAGCTTAACTTTTGGGTTGGATTCAGCAAAAGCGAAAAGTACCGGTACGGTCATTGCCACATCTCCCATGGAAGAGAGCCTGATGACTAATATGTGTTTAATGTCCGTCAACTGTGAAATAGGTTATTTAGTCCCCCTTAGTACTGGATTTAGTTCGTCGTCATTGTACATCTTCATTTGCTTATAAACCTTCATGTATTTCTTACCAATACTAATGTCTTCCAACAAGTCGTCAATGGCAGAAGATAGATCTATACGCTGCTCTAAAAGAGTATTTAGCTTAGTTAAACAATTTTTTTGATGAATCTGTGACGCGTCTTCTCTAACGGTTTCAAGTTGCATGTGATAAATTTTTAAGGCTAATATTGACAAGCGGTCAATAGCCCATGCAGGGCTTTCTGAGTTAATTTTAGCGCCAGGAAGCAACTGAACATCCTTATAGGCGTCTAAAAAATAACTATCTATAAACTCAACAGAGTCTGTTCGATCTTGATTTGAAGCATCTATCATACGCTTTAATCTTAGTGCTGCACCCGGATCAATATTTGGGTCCCTAATAATATCTTCATAGGCCCATTGTACAGTGTCTATCCAGCACTTTCTAAAAAGCAAGTGTTCAATTAGATCTTGATCTTTATCGTATTTATTTTGAAACGGTTGATCTACTGAGTTTAACACTTTGTAAGACGCTATGACGTCTTGAAAAATGGAATTGGCTTTACTTGAAAACATGCTATTTATATTTATATGGCAAATATAAGGGTATTTCTTTAGTTTGATTATTGTGCTATGATATATTAAATGGTATTTGGATAGCTGATAAAACAAATAGCGATACTATAATAACATCTGTGATCCAGCTAAACTTTGTTGTTTCAGAAAAGTTGGCCATTAAGATAGCCGATGGCGCAACTATGAAGACATATACCTCCTTACTTTCGCTTTGGCTAAACAGAAAAGCAATGAAACCTACTGTTGTAATAAGAATAAGCAAAAGTATGCTAGGTCTTTTTTGCCTGTTATTAAAAGATCCCGACAAAAAGTAATTAACTATTCCACAAAGTAGAACAGCCGCTATAAAAAGAGTAAATAACGTGTTGTTTTGTATAACTAAATTCCGCATGTCAAAGCTAATATCAGGAAGTTTATCGCTAAGTATTGGAAGTTGGCTGTGAACTACCAAATTAAAGGCAGCCCAAAGGATTCCAAAAACTAAAACACCACAAAAAGGAATTAATATATTTTTTATTTCAAAAACTGAGTACAGGGCAATGCCTATGATTAATGGGGCGAAAAAGAAAAATGAAAATGAATCAAACAGCGTTGCAAGACAAATCCACAGGGACGCATCCAGTAGCTTTTTTTTAATATTCGTTTTGTTTTTTAAACTGAGTATTCGGCGCAACGAAAAGAGTATGAAAAGGTTGGAAATCAACGTTGAGGTGTGTTCTAAAACCTGAGGGGAAACTCCAATAAATAAACAAAAGAATAGTGCGGCAAAGCTGTTGTTTTGGGTTAGATTGTTTTTAGTGACAATGAAAATAACAGTAAAAAGAGACGCTATTAAAACAAAAAGATAGGCTAGCTCATTTAAATAATTTAGGGGGTTACTGTCAAAATTAACTGCAAAAGTTCGTTGATAAAAAGACAAGGCCGTCAATACAACTGAAAAAATTATATAGTGAATTGGTTTAGATGTTTTAAAAAAGCTTGTAATCATATAAAGTGTTGACTATATTTGCAATGTAAATATAAGATTATTGTAAGGTTGTAGCGACTATTTTAAAATTACTTAAAAAACTTCCAGCAGCTAATAGCCTTAATAACCATAAATTAAAGACCTATGAAAGATTTATTTAATTCCATTCAAGAGCTTTGTGAATCGGTACTATTTGTGCCTTTTCATGCTCTAAGAGAGATAGAGTTAACCAACTGGTGGGGTGCCAATGTGGCCACATGGGTTTTTATGGGTATTGGGATTATTGCGTTTATTTACTGGATGCTACAGCTAAAATCTTTTAGCGATAGGAATGAAGAAGACAAAAGTATTTCTTCACACTCTTACCTATAAATCAAATCCAATATCTGTTCGATAATTCATCGCTTCAAATTTGATGTTCTCTATAGACTTATACGAGGATTCTAAAGCTGAACGAAAATCATCCCCTAATGATGTAACTGTCAATACTCGGCCTCCGTTGGTCACGAGCTTTCCGTCAGCCTTCGTTGCGCCGGCATGAAATACAATGGATTCCTTAACATTTTCAAGGCCAGTAATTTCTTTTTCTTTATCGTATGCTTCTGGATAGCCCCCTGAAACAAGCATAACGGTGACCGCTGTTTGAGGGTCAATTTCAATTTCAATCTCGTTTAAACATTCGTTATCTATCGCTTGAAAAATTTCCAAAAGGTCTGTTTTTAACCTTGGTAAAACAACCTCTGTTTCAGGGTCCCCCATACGAACGTTATATTCAATAACCATCGGTTCATTTTCCACTACAATTAGGCCAATAAAAATAAATCCTTTATAAGGAAGGTTGTCTTTGACCAGGCCATCTACCGTTGGTTTTACAATTCTATTTTCAATTTTCGTTAATAAGGCAGAATCTACAAAAGGGACTGGTGAAATAGCACCCATACCACCTGTGTTTAGCCCTGTATCTCCTTCTCCTATCCGCTTATAGTCTTTAGCTGTTGGAAGTAGTTTGTAATTCTTCCCATCAGTTAAAACAAAGCAGCTTAGTTCAATTCCATCTAAAAACTCTTCGATTACTACCTTTGTACTTGCTGCTCCAAATTTTGAGTCCACCAACATGCTTTTAAGCTCTTGTTTAGCTTCATTGATGTCTGTTAATATTAATACCCCTTTTCCGGCTGCTAGGCCATCGGCCTTAAGAACATAAGGTGAATTGACAGACTCAAGAAACGCATAACCCTTATCTAGTGTGTCTTTTGTGAAGCTTTCGTATGCTGCTGTTGGAATTCCATGGCGCCATAAAAATTCTTTAGCAAATTCCTTACTCCCCTCTAGTTGAGCTGCTGCTTTTTGTGGTCCAATAACAGCCACTTGATGCAGCTCAGGGTCGTTAAGGAAAAAGTCATATATGCCATTAACCAAAGGGTCTTCCGGTCCAACAACCACCATATTAATGTCATGAGCTAGGACTTGTTTTTTTATACCTTCAAAATTAATAACAGATACGTTAAGATTGGTTGCAATTGATGATGTCCCAGAGTTTCCTGGTGCAACAAAAAGCTGGTTGCATAATGGACTTTGAGCAATTTTCCAGGCGAATGTATGCTCTCTTCCTCCGGCACCTAATATTAAAATATTCATAGTGGTATTTAGAATTAATAGGCTTTTTCTTCGCCTCTTATAAAGTTAAAAACAGTTTGAAAGATAATTTTTATGTCTAAAAAAAAGGACCAGTTTTCAATATAAAAAACATCGTGCTTAACGCGTCCAATTATGTCTTTGTTGGTTTCAACTTCGCCCCTGTACCCGCTAACCTGTGCTAATCCAGTGATTCCTGGCTTTACAAAGTGACGGACCATAAATTTATCGATATTTTTAGCATATATATTTGCATGGCTTAACATATGTGGTCTTGGCCCAACTACGGACATTTGTCCCAATAGTACATTGAAAAATTGTGGCATTTCATCAATACTTAATTTTCGAATAAACTTCCCTACTTTAGTTATGCGGCCGTCATTACGTTTAACCTGAACAAGGTCTGCTTCTGGATTCAAAACCATAGACCTATACTTAAAACATTTGAAGGACTTATAATTATGGCCGTTTCTAAGCTGAGTAAAAAAGATAGGGCCCTTTGATTCCAATTTGATAAATATGGCTAAAATTGGCGTAAGCCAAGAAAGAACTAATACAATGATCGTTAATGAAAAAACAATATCAAATACGCGTTTTAATAAAAGGCTAAAGGGGTCGTTTAATGGGATGGTTCTAAAAGTCAAGATTGGGATGACTCCATAAAAGTCATGTTTGAGTTTTTTAGACAAAACCTGAGTATTGTCTGGAATAAACTTTACAATCTTAAGGTTGTTGTCTGCAAAATTTAGTACTGATAAGAGATCTGTATTATTAAGTTCAGACGTAGAACAGTAAATTTCATCAATTTTATTATCAATAATATAACTAAATATCGACTCTAAATTGAGCGCCCCTCGGTCTTTAAAACACACTATTTTTTTGTTTTTAAATCCCAAATGTGGAGTTTCTTTAAAAAACTCTTCCAACAAAAACCCTTGCTTACTGGCGCCTAATATGATTGTTTTTCTTGAGTTCTTTTTAAGTGTCCCACGGTATTTTTTGAGCAAAAAGAACATTCCGTACTTGAATACTGAAACCAAGAAACTGACTGATAATATATATTTTGCAACAACAATTGGATAGAGCTCTAGCTTTACGTTAAAGCCTGAATAAGCAAATATTAAAAGTGTGAAAAACAAAATTTGTCTCACAAGTAGGTTGAGAACCCTTGTGATAAATGAATACCTATAAACTTCATAAAACTGTATTATTAAAGCTGTAATCGTCCAGCCTAAAGATATTAAAAACACGAAGTTTAAAGCCGGTATCTCTTTAAAAAAGCAGAAAATACCAAGTATATTTATAACAGCTAAATCAACCGTATAAGAAATTGGTCTAATAAATCCTGAGTACCGTCCTTGCTTAAATAAACCCACTTAATTTTTTATGTGTTTTGAGAAATCTTTGTGATCCGTCTTATACCATTTTTCTTTTGGTAGACTTTTAAAATAATCAAACGTGTTTTTCATCCCGTCAGACCTACTTGTTTTAGGGATCCAATTTAACTCTTTTTTTGCTAATGAAATGTCTGGCTGTCTTTTTAATGGGTCCCCTTCTGGTAAAGGTTTAAAGTTAATCTTCTGATCAGATTTTGTGAGTTTTAAAATTTCATTTGCAAAGTCAATTATTGTAATTTCATCTGGATTACCCAAGTTGACTGGTAGAGAGTAATCACTAAAGAGTAATTTATAAATTCCATTTACTAAATCATCAACATAACAGAAGGATCGAGTTTGATCCCCTTTCCCAAAAACTGATAGACTCTCTCCTCTTAGTGCTTGACCCATAAAGGCGGGGATAACACGGCCATCGTTCAGACGCATTCGAGGTCCATAAGTATTAAATATACGTGCTATTCGAGTTTCCACTCCATGAAAACGGTGATAAGCCATTGTTATTGCCTCTTGGAATCGCTTAGCTTCATCATACACCCCTCTAGGTCCAATTGAATTAACGTTTCCGTAATAATCTTCATGCTGTGGATGCACTAGAGGGTCTCCATAAATTTCAGAGGTAGATGCAATAAGGATTCGTGCTTGTTTCGCTTTTGCAAGACCCAACAAGTTATGGGTTCCTAAGGAACCAACCTTAAGAGTCTGAATGGGTATTTTTAGATAATCAATAGGACTTGCTGGAGAAGCAAAATGTAATATATAATCTAAGGGTGATTTGATGTCTATATGATTGGTAACATCGTGATCTAAAAAGTGAAAGTTGGGGTGGTTAAATAAATGTTGAATGTTGTCTTTATCCCCTGTAATAAAGTTATCAATTCCAAAAACCCTAAATCCCTCGTTAATAAAGCGGTCACATAAGTGGGATCCTAAAAATCCTGCTGCTCCAGAGATGAGAATGTTTTTTTGCATAAAACAATTTAATTTTCGAACAAAGGTAATGAAATATTCCTCCTATCAATGATTTGACTATCTAGATGCCCCTAAAGTGAGTCTATTTTTTTTAGGACGCTCTTAAGTACTTCTTCTTTTGAAAAATGCTCAAGAACATAGGCTCTAGCATTCTTCCCCATTTCTTTTTTTCTAGACGTATGACTGATTAATTTATCTAATTCCTTAACAACTTCTTTTGAGTACTTATCATAATACAGGCCAATATCGATTGATTTGAAAATGCTATTTATTTCAGAATCTTTATGCCCTATAATAAGAGAGGGCTTGGCGCTTGCCATCATCCCCAACACTTTTGAAGGCATTACCGCCTCAAAAAAATTAGGCTTTTGAAATAACAAATGAATATCAACTGAGCAAAGTAAGTCTGACAAATCCAGATAAGAAACAGGAGGATAGTGCTTTACATTTGAAAAATGCGTGGTTTGTTCTACAAGCCACTCCTTTTTTACACCAGCGCCAACAATTATAACTTCATATTTGTTTGGATCAATATCGTTACAAAATTCAATAAAACTTTGCCAGTCTTGCTTCTCTCCTATATTTCCTGAATACAACAGCACTATCTTATTGGACTGGGAATACATATGCAGCTTTGCCGTTACAGGGTTGATGATTTTTGGATCAATCCAGTTGGGGAGGTAAAAACTTGGTGTCGTTGATTTTTGTGATAATTTGTCAATCATCGAAAGACTTATCGTGCTTATAACATTAGACTTACTAAACAGACACGACTCTAGTTTAAATAACAACGAGAAAATAAAGTTTACTTTAGCGTTGCCTTCTGAATGAATCGCTGCATCAAATTCAAAGTCCTGAATGTGTATCCAGAGTTTTGAGTTAAAACGTTTTTTTTGAATCCAACCTAAAAAAGCAGATGTGGTAAAAGGAACAACTGCAATGACTAAATCACATTCTTTGATTTTTAATAAATTAAAAAATGACCCAATCGTAAAATCGATTATATGTAGTATCCGATTATAAAATAAAGGTTTTTTAGGCACATATTGCTTATACCTTAGTAGTTTAGTTGGTCCGCTGTATTCTTGAAAAAACCATGGTTTACTTTTATACTCTTCACTAATTTCCCAATGTGGGTAATACGGGAATGCGGTAACAACAGTGACAATGTGTCCCTTGGACTCAAGGTGTTTTACCCACTGAGAAGAATACAAGCCTATGGCTGAGTCTTCAGGAGCAAAGTTTAAACTAATAAAAGTGATATTCATTCTTCACACGATTGAGATATTCTATCTTTTATAGCTTTAGCAGGGCTTCCAATACAGATTTTATTTGAGGGTAAGTTTTTAAAAACAGAGCTTCTTGCACCAACTATCGTCCCATCGCCAATGGTGACAGATGGCGCTACATAAACATCCGTTGCTAACCAACACTTAGAGCCTATTATAATTTTATGAGCATAAATGTCGAAGTTTTTTGATGAGTAGTCATGGCTTCCTGTGCACAAATAGCTTCGTTGGGATATCACGGTATTAGACCCTATTTCGATATCTCCAAGTGAATAAAGGATTACTTCGTCACCAATCCAGCTGTAGTCGCCAATCTCCACTTTCCATGGATATGTAATTTGAGCGGAAGGCCTAATAATTACTTTGGCTCCAATTTTAGCGCCAAAAACTCTAAGCAAAAAACGCCTCCACCCATACATGAATTGCGGAGATAATCTAAACAAGAAAGTGGAGACTAGCCACCAAAGCTGAACGGTTAAAGCGTTGCGGCCTCTAAATTTAGGGGGGGTTTTATATTTATGTAATTGTTGGTAATTCATGCTAACGAGTTGGAATAATTGTAATTAAAATATAGGGTTAAAGATCTAAGATACTGAATCTGTTGTTTCCGTTGGTTCCTAAGCTCTAAAATTACTCTGATTTCATTATTTTAATAATTCCGTCTATAAAAGATTTTTCTGAGTATAGCTTACGAGCCTCTGTTAAATTAAATCTACAGATTTGTTCAATCTTGTTAATGTTATTTGAAAGACCCTTTAGTTTGTTTACTATACTTTGAACATCTTTTTTTTCTACAAATACTGCATTTTTATCACTACATATATCAGGGATTCCTGCATGCTTTGTTGTAATGATAACATTCCCAAACCCCATCGCCTCTAAAATAGAAATTGGCTGGCCCTCCATTGAGTAGTAGGTAGGTAAACAAAAGACGTTGCCCCAGCTTAGAAGATCAATTTTGGCGCGATCCTTAACGATCCCTACATATTCTAGATTCTTAATGTTGTTCATTTTTTCAATAAGCTCTTGATGACCATTTGGGATATGCCCTGCAACTTTAGCTTGAAATGGTATGTTGTTTGAATTTAGAACATCTAAAGCTTCTAAAAGTTGATAGATTCCTTTTTCTGGTATCAAATTACTCAAAAAGATAACCCTAATAGCCTTAAGATCTTTCTGTTTAAAAACCTCATCTTCTGAAATAATTAACGAGTCTTGAATAAAATTATGTTGAACGAAAATTTTATCGGGTGGTAAGAAATCCTGTAGAAGGGGCTCTAGAGAGCTTGACAAAACAATTCCTTTACTGTAAGACTTTAAGATGAATTTAGAAATTCTCCTTTTTAAGTTGCTCATGTTCTCATATGAAGCCTTTATATACCCCCCCTTTACATGTACAATCGTTGATTTATTTAAGATTTTAGCTAATAAAACAAATGGGGCGTATTTGATTATCCCAAAAAAAGTTTGACCTGTTGTGCAATAAATAATGTCCGGGCTTAAAACCTTATATAGTCGTGTGTAGTGTTTTAAAAAAGATAGTTTTCTTAAGCTAAAAGCTCCCTGTGTAGAGTCAATGGTTGTTGACGTGGCAGTGTCTATAGCTCGAACATCAAACCCTCTTGATGTCAAGCCTTTTTTCAAAACCATATTGGATAAACTAACTCCGAATACTGGTTGTGGGAATGGACCAATGATAAGTATTTTCATAAAATGAATTTAAAGAGAAAATAAAGATGCAAAATACAAAAACAGAACTCAATCTAAACTAATAAACATTATTGATATATAAAGTTACTGTTACTATCGTTTGTGCTCGAGTTTTATTTATTTCAATTTGATAAGGTGCTTAAAACTAAAATAGTCTGGTTTTTAGACCTAGTTTTTTATATACGATTTGAGAAGCAATGGCTTGAAACATAATGTTTCCAATAGAGAAGCTAATAGCCATTCCAATTGGGCCTAGTTTAAAAGATAAAATAACACCCGTAAATAAGGATAAAGTAATAATGATAAAATATGAACTGATATAGTTTTTAGCGAGACCACACATTTCTACTACATTATCTGCTTGCCCAAAGATTGCTGAAAAGAAATAGCCACATGAAATAATAATAACAAGGGGGTAAGACGCTATGAATTCTGGGCCAAAGAGTCCCAAAATATTTTTTCCAAAAAGTATAAGGGTAATCAAAACCAAAAAACTAAACATTACTCCTACCTTTGTCGATTTTTTTATGTGTTTTTCTAAGCTAATATGGTCCTTAATATTCCGAGCAAATACTGGCGCATAACTTGATTTCAATGCCTCTATAACAACCATAACGAGCATCGCAATTTTTAAAGAAATATCGTATTCTGCAAGCTGATCTAAAGTGCACACGAAGGATAATAAGAAGCGATCACCCCATAAAAATAAAACCGTAATATATGACTTCATCATTAAGGCCTTGTTATAAGACTTAAAAGATTGCGGTATGGATTTACTTTGATTTTTATTGTATGAAAACTTATTTCTTGTCCACAAATACGATAACAATAAAAGAAAAACAACAGAGAGGAAGTGGGCAATGTATATAATAAATGACGTCTTGAATAAAAACACATAATATAAGATGAAAAAAAAACCTAAACTAAGTGCTATTCTTCCAGCTATATTTAAAAAAGCAAATTTGTTTATGCTAGAGATAGACCTTAACTTTGCTGAATTTAAATGTACAACAACATATACTGGAGCAGACAAGACAAACAGGGTGATTGCGTTCGTAGCGTCACCGGCAAGATTAAATGTATAAACGATAACAGCTATAAAAAGAGTTATAATTATTGAGGAAAAAATTACTTTAGTTTCTAGCCTTTTAATCCAGCCCGGCACCCCTTCTTCTTTAAATTTATAAAACAGCTTAACAAAGTGGACATCAATTCCTGCTTTTAACAATGTACATAATATCATAAAAACCGAAAGCCCATAAACAAAAACCCCGTAATCTTCTTTTGAAAAAATGTAAATAACTAAAATTGAAAACACGTAGTTAGACACAACCGCAAACCCTCTTATCATGACGTATGAGAGCGACTTCTTTTGATTAACATCATTAAAGAAATTGGTTATGGATTTAAAGAAACTATTTGTTATCATTGACTTTTTAATGTGGAGTTGGTCTGTCTCTTATACACATCTCCGAGCCCACGAGACCTCTCTACATCTCGTA